>Ga0137418_10005383_pt1 | contig 11741 bp, 8 predicted proteins | sample CZODoug3_1_2_16f_FD_122242 | JGI IMG/M metagenome (GOLD analysis project Ga0137418, IMG submission 122242) | Vadose zone soil fungal communities from Angelo Coast Range Reserve, California, USA - CZODoug3_1_2_16fungal (Hybrid Assembly) | ecosystem: Environmental > Terrestrial > Soil > Vadose... | reverse complement strand
ATCATATTCTGTGATATAACGACAAAGTTATCTGCACCGCATAACCCGCATACGCAGTAAGTCGGTCTCCGGATCTTATAGCTCGAACTCGGAGGTCAAATCTTGACGACCACAGGCGAAAGCCGGCCAAACTCACGCCGCTCCCGCAAGCCCACGTCAGAATCGACAGCTTTAGCGAAGGAAAACCGGCGCTGCTCCGCACGAATGGTTGCCAGCAGCGGCAGGCCAGTGCGAATGGCTGCGCGGCCGAGACAACCCGTTGCCAGGACTCGCGGATACACGATCTTGCGATGCGTCTGCGGCCACCCGAAAAGCATTCATTCGCGTATGTACGGGAATCGCAAGCTGGGCACGTCGTGCAATTTTCCCGCGTGCAGATGCAAGGCGTACAAACGCAGCTGAATCTCGTTCAGGCAGCGTGGATTGCGCTTGTTACGATCGCGGAATACTTACGGTTCAGTGGAGTTGCGCGCCTTCAAGTTTTGCAAGACGCCGCGAGCCTGGGAATTATTCGGATCAAGCCGCAACGACGTTTCGGCATCGTTCCTTGCGGCAGACAGATCTCCACGCTGATAGTGCAGCACCGCGCGGTTGGACCAGGCGCGCGAATACTCTGTTGATTCCGTAATTTCTCGGTCCAACAGCGTAAGCGCGTCGCTGCCGCGTCCCATTTGCATCATCGTTGCAGCTAAGTTGACCGCCATATAGTCGTAGTTAATGTTAGTCCGGTCGCTCATGCGCAACGCGCTTTCCATCAGCCGCAACGCTTCGGAATTGTTGCCGGTCCAGGACTCCACCAGCGCCATCGATTCGATGGTATCTGGGAATTCCGGATAGATGTTCAGAGCGATTTGAAATTCGCGGCGGGCTGGCTCAAATTGCCTGCGGTTCAGGTATTCGCCACCGAGGTAGGCGTGCATTTTTGCGCTATTCGGAACGGTGTTCACTGCAGCGCTGTATAAAGACAAATTATCTTTCCAATCGCGATTGCGAATTGCGGTTCGGACGCCAAGGGCCAGACAAACTAGAACGAGCGCTGAAACTGCAACTCGTTTGTTACGAATTTCAATCTGATTCCAAATCACCGCAAGCAGCAGGCAAAATCCCACTGAGGGGAGATAAGCCAACCGTTCTCCCATGATTGTGCCTGCTGGGGTAAGAATATTTGCGGTCACCGCGAATCCGGCAAAATAGATTGCGCCAGCCAGGATCAACGCCGGCTTTCGTTCCCAGATGGACCAAACCCAAGCAGCCGCGACCACCAGCGCTGCGAACGCTCCGGGCAGCGTGTGCCGCAAGTCGCCGAAAAGCTGAATCTCATTGTAGGAATAGTCGCAGGAAAGTTTTCCGGGATAAATCAAAAGCGCGACGTATTTCCACGCGATGCGTACTGCATTCAAAATTCTCCACACTGTAGGCAGCCGGTAAAGCGGATTGTCCAAGAGCGATACCGAAGCCGTGCCAAAGTGGCCTCCTTGCATTCTCCAGAGCACGCAGAGGTAAGCGCCGGTGACCGCGGCAATCGAGGCGTACTTGATCCACGACTTCATTTTGCCAGTTGCGTAGTCTCCGGCCAGAACCAGCGGCAAAAACACAATCGCCGATTCTTTCGAGAGCAATGCCAACACAAAGCAAAGTCCGCTGAGTACCGGACGATTTCGCAGGAGAAGCAGCCAAGCCGCGATCAAGAATCCAGTAGCTAACAACTCCGACCTGCCAATTATTGACGCCACTGCCTCGGTGTGAATCGGATGCACGGCAAAAAGTAAGGCTGCCGCGAAGGCGATCGACGCTCCGTGCGTCTCCAGCTCCAGCAGCGCTCGTAGTAGAAAAAATAAGAGCAGCGTAACCGGTACATGCAGCAGGAGATTAAAAAGGTGATAGCCAAAGGCGTGGTCCCGGCCCACTGCCCAATTCGCGGAAAGAGTGGCGAAGGTAACCGGACGAAAGACCTTGCTCGCGGCGTTCGCCTGAAAAAGATTGTGGGCCGAAGGACTGGTGACCTGCGGATTTCTAAAAATATAAAGCTCGTCATCCATGGTGAAGCTATTGTTGAGTGAATTGCCGTAGACCAGCGCAGCCACCGCCAGCAATATGCCAAGCTGTAGATTTCGATTCACGCGATTACGATTCTCCGCCGATGGATGCTGTGACACTTCATTATGAAGTGGCGCGGCTCGCCGGCGTCGCGGTTCTGAAGGAAGTTGTCGGGAAACAAACGGTTAAGCGGTGAAATTAGTTTTGCTGCGGCTGAGGCTTCTTGAGGTGCGGCCGGCCATCGTCCGCGGTCGCAGTCGGCGTCGTGGCGGACTCTCCAGCCGTTTTTGCGGTCGTCGGAGTTGCGCCGCCGCCTTCGCTGTACGCTTTCTTCAGGTAGCGGTTCGCGGTTTCCTGAGCGCCGCCGGTGTTGTCGTTAGTCTGCTTGGCTTTGCTGTATTCGTTTACCGCGCGTTCGCGCTGGCCAAGTAAATCAAAAATCATTCCCAGGTATATGTGACCCCACACTTCGGTCCACTTTTCCGATGGTTCTGGAACCGACTGCAGCGATTCACGAAAAGCATTGGCCGCAGCCTGATAATTCTTCTGATAGAAGAAGGCTTCGCCCATGCGGAAATTGGCCAGCGGGCGTCCAGGTTGCACGGTTAAGGCCTTCTGGTATTGCTGGATGGCGTCATAGTAGCGGCCGGTTTCCGCGAGCTCTTCGCCACGGGCGATTGCCGCTCGCGCGCGCAAGCCGGTATTGCCCTTCAACACCACATTGTTGGGATCGATCTTGATGCCGCCGGGCTTTGGCCGGCCAAAGGTTTCAACGGTGAATGTCGATTCGGTTCCAGTGACGTCGACGGTTTTCGTCTCTGGATTTCCTTCGGTATCAATCCGCATCTGCACCGGCATCGAAAATGTATCCAGCGGTTGCATGATCTTGCCAACCACACGGAATCCTTTTGGCGTGCGGTACACCACGAATTCCAGCTTAAAGTCCGGCACACCGGTCGAATTCAGCCACTGCGCAAAAAATGCGGAAAGATTCGGCGGCTCCTGATTGGGCTTCATCACCGCCTGGGTTTGCTGCACGGCCAGCTGTTCAAATTGCGCGTTGGTCGCGCTCTTTCCCGCGTAGGCCGCATAAAAGTTGTGCAACAACGACCGGAACGCCACATCTCCCATTTGCGCACGCAACATGTGGAACATCATCGCGCCCTTATTCACCACGACTGATCGATAGTCGCTGGTAAACGGAATCAAGCGAGCGCTCTGTGAAATAGGTGCGGCCTCTTCGTTCATCAGCGATCCCACGGCAAAATCATCCACCGCGCGAAGTCCGGCTTCTTTGCCGGCGTTTTGTTCCGCGTACAGCGCCTCGGAATAGCGCGCCAGGCCGTCGCTGATCCATACATCGCCGCGCGTCGCAGGCAGTATGCTGTTGCCCCACCACTGTGAAGCCACCAGGCGCGCGATGACGCGGTCGTTGATTTTCGGGTCCCAGGCGCGTTGACCCAGCACCAGCAAACCCGGCCCGGAAAATTCGCGCAACCCGCCGTCGGGAATCTGCGCCACGGTGATCGCCGGTTCTTCCGGCAGCGGCCCGAAAAGATCCGAGAACACGTTTATTGAGCGCGCCACCGCATTTGCGAAATCTCCAGCGTTAGCGGATGCGGCGGGCGGGGCGTACACGCTGACGGTGAGTCCTTCCGATTGTTTCGGAGTCAGTTTCAACGGGCCCGCGACAAACGAACCGTTCGGTGCTGCGCTGGCGCATTCAAAAACGTAAAGCAGCCGGCTGCCCTCGGCGACGGTCTTGCCACTCACCGGCGCCGGCGAAAGAGACTTGCAGGTTCCCGCGACGGCAAAGGTGTCCGGAACATTCAGCCGGAACGTGCCGGTGTAACGATTGCTCGGATAGGCGGTCAGCGGAAACCAGCGCGCGGGCAGCAGCAGGTACGCGCCGTCCTTGTAGATGGAAGCGAGGCGCACGCCGGGCACCGGGCTGTTGTCTTCATTGGCCATCGGACCGGTGTAAGTAAAAGTCAGCGTAACCAGCGAATTCGCGGTCGCCGCCGAAGGCAGGTTGATGTTCAAGAGCAGCGGGTTCAAATTATCGCGTTCGAAATTAACCGCTTTTCCGTTGGCCCCCTTAATTTCCTTGACATTCAAATTGGGGTGCAGCTCCACGCGCACCACGCTGGACACCTGAGTGGCGCGAAAATCCACTTTGGCAATGGCGGAGAGCGACTGGCCGGCAGGATCCAAGGTAGCGGCTACATCGTAATGCTCCGCGAGAAACGTTTCCTTCGTAACATCCTGGGCAAAAGCCGCTAACGGCAGCATCATCGAAATCGCCAGCAGCAGGCTGGACGGGCGAGAAAGCTTGCAAACAAGGGCCATCGGTTCCATTTCCTTTGGGAGCTACCGCGAGACTCCCTATATAGGATAGCAGCGGGTCAAGAAGCGTTGCCAGACGGGTTGATAAGGAGCGCGGTAATCGCGTCTGCGGCACGTTCGGCGGCTCCCGGGGGGCCGAGCTTACGCCGGACCTCCGCAAGGTCCGCTCGCATGGCCGAAATGGCTGCAGGATCGCGCAACAGGCGCAGCATCTGCCCGGCGACTTTTTCAGGTGTAAAGTCATTTTGGATGAGTTCCGGGACCACTCTGCGTCCGGCTATCAAGTTGACCATCGCGAAATGCGCCGTGCGTACCAGTGGCTTGGCGACCAACGCCGTTAGCGGCGTCACTCGGTAGACCACGATCATCGGTGCGTCCAATAGGGCCGCTTCCACCGTTGCGGTGCCGCTGGCGACCACGCTTGCGTCGGCATGCGCCAGCGCGTCGTAGGTCTGCCCTTCAACAATCAGTACTTTGATGCCGCCCGGCCAGTTTTGTCGCAGAGATGCGGCACAACCCGGCGCCGATGCCAGCACGAATTGAACCGGCAGTTCGGACTGAATTTTCGCGCAAGCCTCGGCAAGAATCGGCAGGTGTCGCGCGATCTCGGAGTTGCGGCTGCCCAGCAATATGGTTACCAGCGGCTTTGCCGGGTTGAGCCCATGCGCGGCAAAAAAGCCTTGCCGCGTCTGCGACGGCGCCACGTTGCCCACCAACGGGTGCCCAATAAATTTCACCGGGACGCCGGCGTCGGCAAAAAATTTCTCTTCGAATGGGAAAATACACAGCGCCAGCGCGAAACGTCGTTTCACAATGCGCACTCGCCACGGCCGCCAGGCCCAGAACTGCGGACAGATGTAATACACGTTGCGGACGCTCAGCGGCTTCAGTTTGCGCGCCAGCCGCAGATGGAACCCGGGGAAATCGGTGAGAATGGCCAGGGCCGGACGCCGCACTCGCGCCGAATTCACTAGCCCGCGCATCGCGCGAATCAGTTGCGGCAGGTGCCCCAAAATCTCGGTTATGCCCAGCACCGAAACTTGAGAATAGTCGGTGACCACGTCTACCCCAGCGGCGCGCATCTGTTCGCCGCCCATGCCAAAAATTTCACAATTGATTCGGGTTTTCAGCGCTTTGGCCAGCTGCGCGGCGTACATGTCCCCGCTGGCTTCGCCGGCTGACAACAGGATTTGTGAGGAGGGCATTGGGCGATTGCGTGCTCAATCGGCGGCAGGCAACGGTGAGGGGAAGGGTGAAATCGCCGCGCCGTTCGCATTCTGCGGCAGGCGCAACTCCTGCTCCTTATATTGCAGCTGGTAGAGACGATAGTAGATGCCGCGTTGCGACAGCAGCTCTTGGTGCGCGCCCTGTTCCCGTAGCCGGCCTTTGTGAAATACCAGAATCCGGTCGGCGTACTGAATGGTGCTCAGGCGATGGGCAATCACCAGCGCGGTACGTCCGGTTAGCAATTTATCCAACGCTTCGCGAATCAATAATTCCGTTTTGGTGTCCACGCTGGAAGTCGCTTCATCAAGGATCAGAAAGCGTGGATTGTGCGCCAGCGCCCTCGCAAAGTTGATCAGCTGGCGCTGGCCCACCGAAAGCGTCGAACCGCGCTCATTGACCGTTGTCGCGATTCCGTCCCCCAGCGAATGCACAAAGTCCGCCAGGCCAATTTTTTCGATGGCTCGTTCCACGTCTTCGCGCGAGATGTTGGGCGTACCCAGACGGATGTTGGATTCAATGGTGCCAGTGAACAGGAACGGATCTTGCAACACAATTCCGAAGTGTCGCCGCAAATCATGGATGTCCAGAAAGCGGACGTCCACGCCATCCAGTAGGATCTGCCCGCGCTGAACGTCATAAAAACGCAGCAACAGCGAAATGAGCGTGGTTTTTCCGGCGCCGGTGTGGCCCACGATGGCGAACGTCTGTCCCGGGGATATCTTGAACGAAACGTCGCGCAGCACCCAGTCTTCGTCCTTTGGTTCCGGCACGTTGCGGTAGCTGAACCACACATTGCGGAATTCGATTTCCCCTTGCGCGTCGGTCAGTCGTTGCGCGTCGGCTGGCGACCCGATGGTCACCGGCTCGTCCAGCAGCTTGAAGATTCTTTCGCTGGCCGCCATCGCCGACTGCAAAATGTTAAATTTTTCGCTCAAGTCCTGAATCGGCCGGAAGAACCGCTGCGCATACATGGTGAACGCCGTCAAGATGCCCAGGGTAAGCGTACCGTTCAGGATGCGGATTCCACCGGTCCAGAAAATCAGCGCGATGGTCGCAAAACTCAAGAATTCCACCGCTGGATAAAAGAGCGCGTAGGCCAGAATCGCGTCGCGCCATGCCAGCATATTGTCCTTGTTGCGCAGCTCGAACTCCGCCATGGCTTTTTTTTCGCGATTGAAAAGCTGCACCACATGCATTCCGGAAATGTATTCCTGCAAAAAAGAATTGATGCGCGCGATCGCGGTGCGGATCTTGCGGTTGGCTTCGCGGACGTAGTGCCGAAAAATAAAGGTCACGATCAAGATTCCCGGCAGCACCGCCAGCGTCGCCAGCGCCAGCCGCCAGTCTTTCCAGAACAGCACTCCGGCCATGACCACCAGCAGAAACAGGTCGTTGATCATGGTGACCACGCCCGCCGCGAACAGATCATTCAACGCGTCCACGTCGGTCGTGACTCGAGTGACCAGACGGCCCACCGGATTGCGATCGAAATAATTCATCGGCAGCTTTTGCAAGTGAGCGAAAATCCCGCCGCGCATGTCGTACATGGTCTGCTGACCGACGCGCTGCATGATGCGGATCTGCCCGTACTGTGCGAGAAAATCAAACACCAGCACCAAGAAATAGATCGCGGAAATGACTAGAATTCCATGCCACGCGGCGTTTTCCCCGAGAAGGCCCTTCATCGCCGGAACGAAATATCGATCGATAGCTTTCTCAAACATCAGTGGCGGCGCAAGCTCCAGCGGTGTGACCACCGCCACCAATCCCAGCGCCAGCACCACCCACAACTTGTACGGCGCCATGTATTGCAGCAGCCGCCGCATCAGGCGCGCATCGTACGCTTTGCCGAGAGCCTCTTCTTCGTGCGGATTGACCGGCGTGGTGCTCATGCGCGTTCCAGCTCTTCTTCCAGAAGCTGTTTCTGATAAAGATCGGCGTAGTATCCGCCGGCAGCCAGCAATTCTTCGTGCGTTCCACGTTCGGAGATTTTTCCGTCCTGCAACACCACAATCTGATCGGCGTCGCGCACCGTGGAAGTTCGATGCGAAATCAGGATGGTGGTGCGGCCTTCCATGATCTTCTTCAGCCCGCTCAGAATGCGTTCTTCGGTTTGGGTGTCCACGCTGGAAAGCGCATCATCCAGGATCAGAATCCGCGGATCGCGAATCACCGCGCGAGCGATCGCCGTGCGCTGCTTCTGCCCGCCGGAAAGCGTTATTCCGCGTTCGCCCACCACGGTTTCATAGCGCTTCGGGAAGTCCTGAATGTCGCCGTCCAGATTGGCGATTCCCGCGGCTTCGCGCACTTGCTCGTCGGTAAACTCCTGCAATCCAAACGCAATGTTGCCGCCGACGGTTTCGCCAAATAGATAAGTATCCTGCGGGACGAATCCGATCGAGCCGCGCAGCGTTGCTAGCGGCCATTCGCGCAGCGGCTTGCCATCCAGGTAAAGTTGCCCGCCGGGAGCCTCCCACAGCCGTGCAATCAACGCCGCCAACGTGGTTTTGCCGCTTCCAGTCGGACCCACAATCGCCAATGTGGAACCCGCCGGAATCTTCAAATCGATATTTTGCAGCACCGGATGCGATCCATTTCCGCTGCCGTTCGTTTTTGCCTTTGAGTCATTGCCCGCCAGCGACGTCGGATAGCTGAACGTCAATCCGCGAAACTCCACTTCGCCGGCAGGCTTGGTTTCCGGTGCAACTCTTGCGGCGGAATCATCAATGCTCGGCTTGGCCGCCAGGATGTAGCTCAACCTGCCCATCGACGCGGCACCGCGCTGAAAAATGTTGGTGACCCAGCCCAGCGCGATCATCGGCCAAACCAGCAGCGTCAAGTACGCGTTGAACGCAATCAGTGCGCCCAGCGAAATTTGCCCGCGCAGCAGTTGATGTCCGCCCTGCCACAGTACGATCAAGAACGTCGTGCCAATCAACGCCTGCAGCGACGGCATGAACATGCTCCAGGTGCGAATCAGCTTGATGTTGCGGGAAACGTACTCACGATTTGGCTCGTCGAACTGCCGCTTCTCCGCCTCTTCTTGCGCGTAGGCGCGTATCACGCGCACTCCAGACAAATTCTCCTGTACCCGCGCGGTCAACGTCGCCAGTGCTGCCTGAATCTTTTCGTATAAATCGTGGATGGTGCGCCCAAAAAACCATACCGCCACCGCTACCACCGGCGCTGGTATCAGCACCCACAACGTCAATGACGGCGAAAGCGCCACCATGATTACCATCGCCATAATCATGGTAACGATGGTCGTAGCGCTGTACATGATGCCCGGTCCCAGCACCATGCGCACCGCGTTCAAATCGTTGGTCGCGCGCGACATCAATTCGCCGGTGCGATTGCGCACGTAAAATTCCGGCTCCAGCAGCAGCAACCGCCTCAGCAGGTCGTTGCGAATATCAAATTCAATGTCCCGGGAAACGCCGATCAGTTTCCATCGCGCGGTGAATGAGAGCAATCCCTTGATGCTCACGCAAATAATCACGATAAAACAATAGATGCCCAGCGTTCTGCGGCTGTTGGCCTGGTAGTACGGAATCACCCGGCTCAGTTTCGATGCGCCGACCACCGCCGCCACCCCTCCGCCGCGCGCGCCATTGGAATTTTCGAAAGGAATCCGATTGCCCGCAAGAGTGTCGGTAATCACTCCGGTCGCCAGGGGAATCAGGTTGCCGATGATTCCCATCAGCACCACCACAATCAGGCCCAGAACAATCGCCAGGGTGTAGCGCCGCAAATACGGCACCAACCCGCTCAAATCCATCTTTGGCGGAGCGGGCTTCCCGATCTCTTTTGCCGTGCTGCTCACTTCAATTGCGACCTCAAGGTGGTTAGCGTGGGCGATTCACCCAAAAATTGTTCGTATGTACGGTCCAGCGACTGATACCGCTTGGTCTTTGGATTCCAGCGCACACCGATCGGTAACACGTGCCGGTCGTCCATTCCTTTTACCGCCGTCAGGTACAGTGTGAGTCCCAGCACCGGATCCTGCTCGTACTGCACCCGCCAGCCGCTCACCGGCTCAATCGGCGTCATTCCCATATATCCCTTGGCGTTTTTCAGATGTTCGTCGCCGCGAAAAATTTCGGTCCACATGCCGTCGTCATTTTCGGCGATCACCACCCGGGTCACGATCGTGCCGGTAATATTCTCTTTGGGAGTTTTGGGCACAATATTCGCCACCAGTAGTTGCTGTTTGCCGGTCTTCGCCAGATCACCGAACACCAGCACTTTCGATTCAGATCCCAACAGTGCCTCAGCGGCCGCTTGAATCTCCGGCGGCACCGCAGGTTCGGCGGGCTTTGCGGCTGCGGCGTCCGCCGATTTCGGAGCGGAACCCGAGTCGCAGCCTGCCAGCAGCAGCGGCGCGACCATCCACAGCAGCAGGGAACCGCGCAAGATCACACTCATCCGGCACGTCGAAATCGTCTCTTTACCAGACGAAGCTCTCATCACATTGTAAGCAGAATTATCGGTCATATTGTCCGGTCTGGCTCGTTAAAGGCTCGCAGCCGCAAGCCTGATTTCCACCACTCGGCCGGGCTCGCCATCTTTTTCCAACGCGCAGAACACTTCCATCACCTGCGGCACATCCGGCCCGGCCCAGCCGAATGCGTAATGCCACAATTCTAGCCGCTGGCCGTCTTTCGTGCTAGGACTCCGCGAATCCGGTTTGCCGTAGAGCTTTACGACCAAGTCCGCCGAATCCTGCAGGGCAAGATTCCTTCCCGTCTTCCACGAGCTCCGGGCTGGTGCGGCGCACTCGAACTTACTCCAATCCAAACCGCTAACAACTCTAATCTCTTGTATGGTGTTGGAGCGTCCCATCTCCACGAATAGAATTTCGTGCCGACACTCATCATTCCAGGAATATTCCGCATCGCTGCTGCCTTGATTTGATGGCTTCCTGTATTTTGATATCGCGCTGGCGGGAGTGTCTTTTCCTGGACGCAGACCGGCGAGTGTCAACTCGTTTGTCCGCTTAATCGCGCCCGCGCCTTTGCCCGACTGCTGGGCACTTGCGCCGATCGCCCATCCAATTAGCAATAGAGCGCTAACGCTGGCCCAATATCGCATCCAACCGGGCTTCAAAGTTTTCCTCTCCTTCACTCCACAACTCATTCCGCTCCACCGGCAGCGCCCGCTCAATCGACTCAATCCAGCCAAACAACTGTTGGATGTTCTCCCGGGTCTTTGCGGCATATTCGCGCTTATTCGCTTCCACGGACATCCACTGCCGGAAAGTTCTCTCCAGTGGGTGATCCGAGCTGTCGAATGGATTGGACGCCGCGCCCGGCGCCAGAATTCCCGCGTGCCCGGTGAACAGATGCTCGAATCCCAGGTCCACGCTGAACTGGCCGTCGCTGGCCGCCGCGCCGTCATCGTACCCCGGCCCGCGGCAAATAATTTCCAGCGGATGCGGCCCCTGTATCCACCGCATTGTTTCGGTCTCAAAGGTCCACAAATCCCATTGCGCTTCGACGATGTATCCAGTGTCCTCGTGAATATGCTGAGCGGCAATTGCCGCGACTTCCGGTGCGCCGAAAGTTCCTTCGCGGAAATCCCATTCCGAAACCGGAGTTTCGGTGGGGTCAATCGCCTGAATCACCAGATTGTCGAAACTATTGCGCGCCGCGGAGAGTGGCACGGTCGCTAGAAAGCGCACGAACTGCGCGATCATCGTCTCCCGCGAAAATTCCCGCGTCCAAATGCGTAGGTAAGCTCGATTGGCCATGGAAAGGGAATTATACAGGCCGCGCAGCGGCACAGCCAATCTTGCCTTCCTGAGGAGGATGAGACCTCAGCTAGGGAAGGCTGCTAGGAGTGGGGCCTTAGTGAAACGCTGGGAGGCCTTACTTGCCGCCGGCCGACGCGGCCTTCGTAAAATCCGCGGTAATCTCCTGCAACCGCTTGCGCAAAGACTCACCCACGCTGGTGAAAACTTCGCTGCAAGCCGCGCGTAGTTTTTCTTCCGCCGATGCCGAGAGCCCGGAGACTACTTCCCGCGATTGATAATCCAGCTTGGCCACCGTAGTCAGCAGCCAGGTGTTGGACACGTTGTCCAGCCGCGACTTGAACTCCCCGGTCGCCGAAGTGCTCAGGTCCGCGATGGATGC
>Ga0137418_10005382_pt1 | contig 11744 bp, 13 predicted proteins | sample CZODoug3_1_2_16f_FD_122242 | JGI IMG/M metagenome (GOLD analysis project Ga0137418, IMG submission 122242) | Vadose zone soil fungal communities from Angelo Coast Range Reserve, California, USA - CZODoug3_1_2_16fungal (Hybrid Assembly) | ecosystem: Environmental > Terrestrial > Soil > Vadose... | reverse complement strand
TCGCATTTGATCCTCCTCGGACCGAGGGGTTTCTTGGGGCATGTCACATTCCAATCGCTTTCGTCCTGAGCCCCCGAACGATTGACATTGAAAATACGTGGTTTAGCAGAGCTTCCAAGCCCGGAAGCGAAAGTAAGTGATGGCATTCCACTAAATTTGTGTCACCCCTGTCGACACGAATGTCAACCTGCCGACACCGGCGGCCTGAAGTTTCCAGAGCATTCTCGTCGCGAGGATTTTGAGCGCAGAGAAAAATCCGACAGTGGACGGCCGGGATGGGAGAGGGGCGGGGAGCTAGCGGGTGGCGGTGACGGCGACGCCGAGTTCCTTGAGTTTGGCGCGGGCCTGGCGGTCTTCTTCCGTACCGGGATAACGCCGGACTACCTCGCGGAATTCGCGGACGGCGTTGTTCTTTTGGCCAAGCTCAATGAGCGCCATGCCTTTGCGGAGGCGCGCGGGGGCGAGCTTGAAGCTTTTTGGATAGTTGGTCAGGACTTTCTCGTAGGCGGCGACGGCGTCGCCATACTGCTTTTGCTTGAAGGAAATCTCGCCGAGATAGAACTGGGCGTTGGAAGCGAGGTCGGTGTCGCCGTAATACTTGAGGTAGTCCTGGAATTCGGAGTGGGCGAGATCATATTTGCCGCTGGTGATATCGCGCAGACCGTTCGAATAGAGCGTGTCCGCGGAAGGCGCGGGACTACTGGCGGCACCACCCGCAGTTGGAGTTGCCGTTCCAGAAGCCGGGGCGGAGGCAGGGGCGAAACTGACCTCAGTTGGAATTGTCCGGCCGGCGTCGTAGTCGCGCCGCGCAGCCTGATCTTTAAGCACGCCGTAGGCTTCGTTCAAACACTTCATCTGTTCTTCACTACCGCCAAGATCGGGATGATGCCGCGCTGCCTGACGTTTGTACTGACGATCAATCTCGCCTCGCGAGGCATCAGCTTCCACGCCGAGGACGCTGTAGTAATCTTTGCTGGAATCGGATCGGCTCATTTGAGTCGTTTGATTTTAGATACGCGATTTTCGTTTGGCAATAACCAGCGAAGGCTTCCCGGCTTGTGTTAACCTAAACAAACATGGCGCAATCCTTTGCTCCCGGTGATGATCTGATTTTCCAGCTCGAGAGTGGCTATGGTCTCCTGCGCGTTTTGGCTATCGAAGGCGAAGGGGCAGCCACGATCTGGCACCTTCTCGCTTATGACGATTTCTTTCCAGACATAGATTCCGCCGAACAAGCTCTCCAGCAGCCCGAACCTCTTCAGGTGAGAAAAGCACATATGGCGCTTACCAACCGTGCCTTTGAGCGAACACCTGCAGCACGGCTTGGCAATCGTGGTGTGACCGAGGATGAGTTGTCTGCTTACAGGACCTGGCTTGAGTCTGATAGACAAGTTTCCGACCGATCGGCATTGCTGATGTTAGGAATCAGATAAGCCAAAGACAGCGCCCGCCGAAACCCAAGACGATCCGCCAGGCTTCCGCCGAAGATCGCCAGAAACCACACCAGCCCGCCAAACAGCCCAGTCAAGCTGCTCGCGCGCTCAACGCCGAAATTCAAAGACTCATGCAAATACCGCGCCAGAGACGCGAACGCCGCGTAGTACGAAAGCCGCTCAAACAGTTCCGTAATGTTCGCAACCCAGAAGGGCCGCTCAAAGCCGGTTCGAATCTCGCGCAACTGTTCAGATAAGCTCACTGGGGCTCCTTAAGGTTACGGTGGCAATAGTACACGGGTGAATCCGGGCGAAGTTCAAGCGCGGGTCCCAAAAATCGCAGTCCCCAGGCGCACGCAAGTCGATCCCTCTTCGACGGCAATCTCGAAATCGTGCGACATGCCCATCGAGAGCACCGACATTCCTACGCCGGAAAGCTGCCGCCTTGCGGTGGCGTCCCGGACCTCTCGCAGCTTGCGGAAGTAGGGCCGGGCATCTTCGGGATTTTCGAAGAATGGGGGAATCGCCATCAGTCCTCGAATTTCCAAATAATGGAGCCGCGGGGCCGCCAGCAGGATTTCTTCCAGCTCCGGCGCGAAGGGATCGAGTCCGGCCTTAGCATTCTCTCCGCCGATGTTGATTTCGATGAGCACTCGCAACTTTTTACCGAGCGCCGCCGCTGCCGTATTCAACCGCTCCGCCAGCCGCAGCGAATCTACCGAGTCGACGGCGTCAAATAACTCCGCCGCCTTGGCCGCCTTGTTCGATTGCAAATGCCCGATCAAGTGCCAGGCGGCGTCCGGCAAGTGGCCGAGCCCCGCCGATTTCTCGGCAAACTCCTGGACCCGGTTCTCCCCAAAAACGCGGATGCCAGCCGCGTAGGCCTCACGCACCGCTTCGGCAGGGAACGTCTTGCTCACGCCCATCAGAACAAGGTCATCGGCAGAGCGCCCAACACGCCGTGCGGCCGAGAAAATGCGCTCCTGGATTCCCGCGACGTTGCCGGCTATGGTCATCGAACCAAACTACATCATCGCCGTCGGCGGAGCTGGTTCGCCGGGGCTGCCGGCGCTTGAAAGCGGGAGCCAGATCATCAGGGCCGTAAGCCCCAGCAGGACGATCATTCCGCCTACGACATAAGACGGGTCTTGAAAGATGGACGGAGGATGGTTGGGCGGTTGCCACGATGGGATGAACTGCAATCCCGCCCACACCAAGCCGAGAAGAGCTTCACCGACGATCAGCCCGGAAGAGGTCAAAATGCCCGCATTCTCCACCCGGGTCTTTTGCGCAGGATTGTATCCGCGACGCTCTGCCATCCAATCCCCGACTGAGCGGAAGACACCGCCCAGGAAAATCGCGGCGGTGGTTTGCAAGGGCAGGTACATCCCCACAGCCACAAGCATCGGACTCTTGACCTGCATCATGATCAGAGCAAACCCCATGAAGACGCCCACGACGACCAGCGGCCAGGGCATATCGCCGCCGACGATTCCCACCGCCAGCGTTGCCATCAGGCCCGCCTGCGGCGCCGGAATCAGAGGATCGCCAAAACCCAAACCGCCATGCCGCAAATTGCCTTCATGCAGCCACATCAGGGGAAAGTACATCACCAGGCTGGCCACGACCACGGCAATCAGTTCCACAATCTGAATGTATCGGGGAGTTCCGCCAAGAATATAGCCGACCTTAAAATCCTGCAGCAGTTCGCCGGCAACCGCGGCGGAAACGCAAACCACCGCGGCTACCGCGAGAACGGTTGCCACCCCCTTGATTCCCGAAACGCCGAGGGAGACCATCAGCAGGGCCGCGATGATCAACGTCGAGAGGGTCAAACCGGAAATCGGGTTATTGGACGATCCAATCATGCCGACCAGGCTTCCGGAAACAGTGGAGAACAGAAAGCCGACGATGATCATCACAACGGCGGCCAGAATCGCCGGCCACAGCAGTCCCGAAAGCCGCACATAAAGGAAGCACATGAGCACGAACATCGAGGCAATCAATCCGAACACAACCTTGAAGCTCATGTAGCGCTCCGTGCGCACGACGCCCGCCCGCTGCCCCGAGGTTTGCCGCAAGTCGGAAAAGGCTCTGCTCAGCCCTGAAGTCAGACTGTTCTTCATCTTGTACAGGGTGTAGGCGGCTCCCACCAGCATGCCTCCCACGGCAATAGGCCGGACGATATAACGTCCCACAGCGGCCGCCATGGTTGCCCAATCCCCGGGTGTGCCGGCAGGAATGAAGTCTCGAATCCGCGGCCCCATCAGAAACATGATCAGCGGCACCATCAGCCCCCAGGCCACCACTCCTCCGGCGAACTGGAGAGAGGCCAGCCTGAGCCCGATGATGTAGCCAACGCCGAGATAGGCCGGGCTCACGCTGGGTGCGGCCACCAGGCTGGATCCGCCGGCGTTCAGAACATTGGTCGTCCCCAACGTTCCCAGCCGGACCTGACTCCGGCCCAGACTGCCTACGGCAAAATTGAAGTTCCGGTCTGCCGCGAAGAGTCCGAAGCTGCCCAGAATGTAAACCAAACCGCCAACGCCCACGTTCCAGAAAAGGTATTTTGCAGCTTCCGCGCTGCTTTGTCCGGCTTTGTGAATCTCCGAGGCCGCGACCGACTCAGGGAACGGCAAGTCAGGATCCTCCACCATGCCCCTGCGCACGAGCGAGACGAACAAAACACCCAAAATACTGCCGACCGTCATCAATGCGGTCGATTTCCAATAGGCGTCGGCAAAACGAAACGAAGGCCACGCCTTCGCCAGAACGAACGCTGGCAGGGTGAAGACTGCGCCCGCCGCCACCGACTCCCCAATGGATCCCGCTGTTCGAGCTATATTCTCCTCCAGCAACGTACCCTTTCGTGCCCGGATCACGGCCATGGAAATCACCGCAGCCGGATAGGTGGCGGCAATCGTGATTCCGGCGCGCAACCCCAGGTAAGCGTTGGCCGCTCCCAGTACGACGCACAGCACCAGCCCCAGGAGAACGGCGCGAAGGGTGAATTCCTTCATTTCCATGTTTTCGGGAACGAAGGGGCGAAACTTCTTCAGCGGGTCTTGGTTCGGGCTATTTGGCGTCGTCATTTGGCTAAGTCCTCAGGATAGAACGATTTCTGGGCCACGCCGCGCACGTTACCACGCCGCCCGATGCTATTACAAGCTTCGCCTCTCGGCAGCCCTGCACTTTCCTCTAGCGGAATTGACAACTCTTCTGCTAAAGGTGTGTTATCACCAGAGCATGTAGTCGGGCCGACGCAGTATCCAGTCTGTCGGCCAGAGGTCCCGAATGACTGCCTTCCACTGCCGCGACTGCGGCCGCAAACAGGCCCATCTGTCGCGGAAACGTAGTATGTTTGAGCGTCTGGTATTGCCCGTTTTCCTCGTGCATCCTGTGCGTTGTGCCAATTGTTTTCGGCGTCAGTATGTCCCGGTTTTTTGCGAGATTTCCGGGCGTGCCCGGCAGCCTGACCCGCCGCAACCGCCTCGCCAAATGGTTGCCTAGCAGGGGATCCCGGTGTGTGGACCTCGGGTGCGTTGCGCGCTGACGGCCGGGGCCGATATACTTTGGGAACTGGCAGGCTCGAACCTTCAATCGGGCTCGCGTGCAGGAGGCCGTCTTCAGCAGTAGTGTTGACGAGGCTCGGGCTACCGGTGTTAGCCGCGCAGGTGTTGGGGTAACTATTGCCCCTTGTTTGAGCAGGGCGGCGCGTCCCCTGGCGGATTGCGCGCTCTCGCTTCTCGTCCCCGCCGAATGCCGCATTGGGTGGAAGCCTCCGGTCGAAGCGTCCCGCTTGCTGGTTGGCCAAGCCTGCCGCGATTCTGTTGTGCCCATGGCGGGGAATTCCTGCGCGATTTGCGGGGAGCGGATTGTCACGTTTTCCCGTGTGGAGCCTGAGCGCGGGCGCGATCTTTTGCGGGTGGACGATGGTTACACTTCCGGAACGACAGTTTCGGGGCGCGCCTCGGTTCTGCGCCGGGCCGGCGTGTACGCGGCTACCGTCGAGCGCGCGCTCAAAGCAGATAGAATCGGAATACAGAAGGAAGTGCGGGAAGCCGCGTAATCCGCCATGTCGCTGCGAACCAACAACTCGATCAGCTCCCAGGGTAGCGGGCACGCTCGTCCCGAGGCCATTGTCGCGCACGAGGCGCGTGTGCCTCTGCACGCTCCGGTTCTGGTGCTGAATGCTTCGTATGAGCCCATCAATGTTTGCGCTGCCCGGCGCGCCATCATTCTGGTGCTCAAGGGTGTGGCTCGCGCGGAAGAGGAAAACGGTAACTACATGCACGCCGCGCGCGTGGCCATGCGGATTCCTTCGGTCATTCGTTTGCTCGAGTACCGCCGCATTCCGCACCAGACCCGGGCTCTCTCGCGGAAAAACATCCTGCTGCGCGATCGCAACACCTGCCAATACTGCGGCCAGATCCTGGGCGCCGGCGATCTCACGCTCGATCACGTTCTGCCGCGGTCGCGCGGTGGTGCCTCCAGTTGGGAGAACCTCGTTGCCTGCTGCCACGGCTGCAATCGGCGCAAGGGCAACCAGCTCCCGCACGAGGCGAATATGAAGCTGTTCCGGGAGCCGCGCTCGTTCAACCTGCACACGAGCCGCCACATCATGCGCATGATGGGCCACTCGGACGACAAGTGGCGCAAGTATCTGTTCTACTAGCGCGCCGCCCCAACTCGCTTGTAATCCGTGAACTTCAGCAGTTCCTTGATGTGGACGTCCTCATGCACAAAGTGGAGCGTGTCATCCGCTGAGGAAAACGTGGGGAACCAGTATTTCCCGTCAATCTGCTCGCGCCAGGTGGTGAACTTGGGAAATAGATTCTCGTCCACGCGCTTCTTCCGCTGGATGCGAATGTCCGGCACGGACTTGCCGGTATTTCGCACAATCTGGAAATCGTGGTCGTCCACCCAGATGCGTCCCTGAAAATAGCGCTGGCCTTTTTCGACTTGCTTGGGCGCGACGTCGAAGGCGTAGCAATGCAGTTCGTCCAGGCGCTGCTGGCCGACGTAAGTGACGTTGTAGAGTGGCAACTCATCGGTGCCCACGGTGAACGACTGCCGCGTCTCCAAATCCGCCAGATCTTCCTTGGAGGGCTTCAGGCTCGGCTGCGGCGCAAACACCACCGTCGGGGTCCATTGATTCCTGGGGTCGTAATGGATGTCGGCGACGAGCTGATACTCGCTCACCGATTTCCCGTCGTGGTCGAGCGTGCGCACCTTGATGCTCTGCCGGAAGGTGTACTCGCGCCGAACCGCCTGCACTTCTTTTTCTTTTGCGGCAAAGCGCTGGATGATCTGCTCGGCCGTCATGCCTTTCGGCAGTGCGGTATCAAGTTCACCCTCGCCGCGATTCTGTGCCTGCGCGTTACCAGCCCACAACAATAACGGCAGGAGAACCAGGCGGGCGCGGGCGCTAATCATGGACCTCAGTCTAGCAAAGGTCGAGATGGCCAGGCGGAAGTTGCGCCGGAGGCCGCGCTACTGCGGCTTCTGGTCGTCGGGCTTTCCGGGGTCCGCCGGCTTGGGAGCGTTGTCAATTTCCTTCCCGTCATAAATAATCTTCGAACTCGAGCCAAACCGCTTGTAATCCTCGTAGTGCAAGATCTCGCGAATCCGGATGTCCTGGGTCGAGAAGTGCAGGGTATCGTCCGCCAGCGTGTAGGTGGGGAACCAGTACTTGCCGTCAATCTGCTCGCGCCAGGTCGTAAAACTGGGGAATAGATTCTCCTCGCCTCTCTTCTTCCGAATATCCGGCACCGTCTTCCCATTGGTTTTCACGATCTGGAAATCGTGATCGTCCACCCAGATCCGTCCTTGGAAGTAGCGCTTTCCCTTCTCAATCTGTTTCGGCGCAATGTCGAACACGTAGGTATGCAGTTCGTCCTGCTGCTGCTGACCCACGTAGAGAATGGCATATTCGCTGACCTCATCGCTGGTCAGCACGAAGGGCAGTTTGTTGCGCAGGTCGTCAAGATCTTCTTTGGTAATCGACAGCCCGCCTTCCTCAATGCTCGACTGCGGCGCAAAGACCACGTTCTCCATGCGCTTGCCCTTGTCGTCGGTCAGCACGTCGAAGGTTTCCACATACTCGCCCTTCACCGTGTCGCCGTCCATGGCCTGCACCTTGATGCTCTGGCGGAACGTGTAGTGCTCGCGCGCCAGCTTGAAGTCTCTTTCCTTGGCGGCAAAGCGCTGAATGATTTCTTCCGTGGTAATTCCGGTGGGCTTGGCCGGGTTCAGCGGACCCTCGCCCTGGTCGGCAAAGACGAAAACAGAGGAAGACAGCGACAAAATACCGAGAGCAATCCATCGGGTGTGCATTCTTACGGTGTGCATCTTCATGAAAGGGCAATCCTGGCAGCAAAATCTGCTAACCCCATTTTAGATGCAACCGCGGCGGGAAAGGTTATGGTTCAGGTTGCGGTTCTATGGTTGAGCAGCATTTCAGGGCCCGCAGCCGCACGATTCGCCCGCCAGCTTACCGGCTGGACTCCTTGCCCTTCTTTGCCTTCGGCGTCAGCATGTCCAGCCGGCGCCCTCCCTCAGAGTCGGCAATCAGCTTGGCCAGGCGGCGCTGACGCGTCTGTTCCCGTTTGGCGCTCAACACCCAAAAACTGGAGGTCCGCTGATACCAGGGCGCCTGCGCCCGGAAAAATTCCCACGCCGCCGCATTCGCCTGAAACTGCCGCTCGCAGGCAGGAGGCAATTTCTTCGGCCGCGACGCAAACGAATACTTCGCCGAGTCTCGCCGGCGCCGCTCGAACGCTTCCATCCCCGCAGGCGCCACCCGGCCCAGCTGTACCAGCTCATTCCAGCGCCTGAGGTTGACCGCGCTCCAGTAGCTTTTCGGCTGGCGCGGGGTAAAGCGCTGCTGGTAGGTGGTCGGGTTGATGCTCTGGCGCACACCGTCGATCCATCCGAAACACAGAGCCTCGTCCAGCGCCTCACGGTAGGTAATGCTCTTCTTGTCCGTGCGCTGGTTGTAGATACCGAGCCACATCTCCGTGACCTGATCGTGATTCGCCTCCAGCCATTTCCGGAATTCGGCTGCTGATCGGAAGATTTTGCCGGCCACGGCTCCCTCGCAAGCAAGAAAACTCAGTCAGGATATCAGTCGGGACATCAGTCCGGACAAAGGTTCGGCCGCAGGAACAGATCATGCCGTCCCGCGCAAGTTCCTCTTGATTGTTTTAGCAAGGGTGGGCTGCCCTGCGGCCTGCACCTTGAGTTTGCGCTAAGCCTGTGCGCCTTCTCGCCGTTCCCAGCGCTCGAGAATATCCACAATGAACTCCGCGCGCCCGCGAAGACGGTCCAGGGATTGCAGCATGGCTGCCGCAAAGACCGTCAAACCCTGCTGTTCCAATTCGAAAAATAGCGTGTCCGCTTCCTCGGCGGAAGTGTGAGTCAGTTGCAGCAGGTACCGCAAAGCATCTGCATGGGGCTTGGCTAGCGTCGGAGCCTTCTGCCGCTGCTTGAGTTCGTTGTATTCCGTACCCATACGGGTCAGGATGGCGACAATGCGTACCAGCATGCGGACGGTCTCGCCGCGCAGGCTGTCCTCGCCGATGAAGTCCGCGCAAAACGCATCAGTTTCAGCGGTCGTCAGCACTAAATTGAACGACCGCATGGGAACCACTTCGCGGACAGACGAACCCGCTGCCAGCACGAAGGCGCGAATCGAATCTGCCACGCTCTGCATTCTGGGCTCTTCCTGGCGGCCATCGTAAGCCAGCGCCACGGGACGTAACGCCGGAGCGGCAGCCGCGCCTGCGCCGGTGCGAGCGAACGCCGGTACTGTAATCGACGGCGCCGAACTGGGTGCGGGAATGTAACTGGGAGCGGTTGTATGCGCGGGGCGGGGAGCATGATCCGCCCCCGGCTTGTGCGATTCCAATGCTTTCTTCACCCGCAACATGCGGGAGAAGCGTTCCTGAGCGATGTTGTATTCCGTGCCCAGGACCTCTTCTTCTTCCATTTCGGCGACGTCGCGCACCGTGACATCGCCGTCGAGCTTGCGCTGCGGGTTCCCGCCGTCGTTCTGCATCGACCGCGCAAAACCCTTGATCTGGCGCGCCGCGTCCCGGAACAGGCTTTGAAAGCGACGTCCCAGCGTGACGTTGTAGGTCGTAATGCTGTTCAGCACTGCGGGATGATAGAAGTGGTCGCCCAGCAACTGCTTCAGCCGCCGCCCGCGCTGCACAATGGCCAGCTCCATGATTTCGTCAAAATCGTTGAGCACTTCCGCCTGGTCGCGCAGGGAATCGAGTTCATAGAGCAATAGCGCGGTCTCTTCGGAGAGGTCCGGCGGTTCGTTGTCGGCCAAAATCTCCATCAAGGCGATTTCAAAGGGCGACATCGGCGTGACCCCATCAATCGCCATGCCTCGCGTCTCCCACTGCCCGGCCACGCGCGGATTCCGATATAAGAAGGTAGCCGCAAAATCTGTCTTATCTCGATCCGCATCGCTCGGGCTGGGCTTGCGCGCGTAATACCGCAGCAGCGCCTCGGCCACCTCCGGGTCCCCATCCGCCGCCAACCCGTGTCGCAGGGCCGCCGTCGTCACCGCCAAATCGAGCAGCCGCAACCAGCGCCGCATCCGCTCCAGCGTGTCGTGCAGATCAATGTCGGGCTGGCTAATCGCCTCCGCCTCAAGGCCCTTCGGAACCAGCAACTCCTCCCCTAGGAAATCCTCCAACAGCTTCCTATAGAAGCTGTGGGCAGTCCCGAGGATCGCTAGCTCCCATTTTGGATCGTCGACCATGCGCACTCCGGTGGACAGGAATCACCCTGGCTCATCGCCCAGGAATCACAAACAAAGCCCACCGTTGTCATTACAGTGGAAAGCGAGGCTGGGGACAAGAAGTGTGGGGAGGGGGAGAGGTACGGTAGTAACAGGGGACCGGTGGTGGACTCACGTTTTGGGCGCAAGTGCCTCATTCTGCGCGGGAGGGGGAGGAGGGTGGGAGAAATTGGGGGCCTGAGGTACCTAGTTCGCCTACTTAGCTCGTGTTACCGCTTTGTTTTGAGGGGCTTCCCATGATATACCGTTGGTCAGCGGAAAAAGCATGTTTTGGCGGAGCGGCGAGCCGACGAAGGTGACGGTTCGCGTGGCAAGCTGGCCGCCGCAAAGCGCGGCATGAGGAGGAACTCGTGGACGAAGCACGGACGGGCAAACGATTCCCGTTGGAGCTGCCCATTCGGATTCACCGTGGGGGAAACGGGACCGATTATAAGGGGACGACGGGGAATCTGAGCGCGGCGGGAGTATACATTCGCGCGGATGATTCTTTTGAAGTGGGGTCTCCGGTGGACTTTGAGGTTGTTCTGCCCGCGGCATCGACTGGAGGACAGGAATCTGTCCTCGTCTGTAAAGGCCGGGTGGTGCGGATTGACAATCTTGCCGATGGCAAACCGGGCGAGACACGCGGCGTGGCTTGCGTGATCGACACCTACGATTTATTGCGCAAAGATTAGGCGGAGAGGGAAATCGAATGCTGAAACTGATTCTGGCGGACAACCAAGCCATATTTCGAGCTGGCATCGCCAAGGTACTCGCCGTCGAAGACGAGATGCGCATTGTCGCCCAGGCGCAAACGGCCGAACAGATGTTCATGGCGCTCGATAAATTTAAGGCTGCCGTCCTCGTGGTGGCGGGTGGGTTCATTGCCGACTTCAATTCGGTGGTGGCGGCTACGACGGCGGCGAAGACTCGGCTCATTGCGCTGGCCGACACCGGCGAGGCGGCGTCCAAGTACATTGGCGCGGGCGCTCACGGCGTGATTTACCGCAACGTGACCAGTTCCGCGCTGGTGGACTGCGTCCGGAAGGTGGCGCGCGGCGAGAGCTGGATTCAGGACATTGCGGTGCCGAGCGAGTTGACCGAAAACGATATGGTCGGCATGCGCGTCCGCGACCGGCTGACGGCGAAAGAGCTGCGCATCGTGGCGCTGATTGTGCAGGGGTATAAGAATAAAGAGATTGCCACACAGCTGGGGACGACGGAGCAGGTGATTAAGAATTATCTGCGCAACGTTTACGACAAGATTGGAGTGTCGGACCGGTTGGAGTTGGCGTTGTTCACGATTCATCACCGGATTTTGGCGGAAGCGGCGGCGGCTACTACGGGGACGCCGGCTCCGGCGGGACAGAACATGGGCGCGTAGATTCTTGGCAAGTACTGGTGAGGGGCGGGGCTTCAATCCCCGCCTTTTGCTTTGTGTGCCGAGCATGTTCGACAGCTAGGAGGTGAAAGTCCTCTACCCAACCTGATGGAGGTGAAGGGTTAGCGAAGCGCAA
>Ga0137418_10005381_pt1 | contig 11745 bp, 13 predicted proteins | sample CZODoug3_1_2_16f_FD_122242 | JGI IMG/M metagenome (GOLD analysis project Ga0137418, IMG submission 122242) | Vadose zone soil fungal communities from Angelo Coast Range Reserve, California, USA - CZODoug3_1_2_16fungal (Hybrid Assembly) | ecosystem: Environmental > Terrestrial > Soil > Vadose... | reverse complement strand
GCTAACCGGACAGTTTTTTTCGTTCACTATCTACTGGAGCAAGAGCAGTGCCAACGATTCACCTGGAGGTGCCGCACAAGTCGCTTATCCAGATGCTCCGCGTTTCATGAAATTTAGAAGCGATTTTTCCGCGGCGTGCAGTTTTCTTCCGCGGTAAGCGGTCAATTCATTTAGCGAATTGAAGTATTTGCTGATCGTCTTACCGCTTTCGAAACTCTGAATGATCTCGGGGCAGATATATGAGCTGCGGCACACCGCCGCAGTGTTCCCCAGCAAATCAGCAGTCTCCTTAATCGCCTCAACAACTTTCCGTTTTCGGAGCGCGCCTCGCTCTCCGGGTTCGCAACCCCGTTTCGCCAGGGCGCACGCACAAACCAAAGTGCCGGCCCACGTGCGAAAGTCTTTAGCGCTAAACTTTTCGCCCATGACTTCGCGAATGTAGTCGTTGATGTGTTGGCGAGTTACATTCACAAACTCGTCATTGCCGTTTTGATATTTGAAAACTTCAGCGGCCGGATGTTTCAGTAGTTGGCGGACGACCCTCGCTACCTGACGATCCTTCAGCTCACGATGTTGAGGCACCTGGCTCTTACCCTTGAAATCGAATTCCACCAGATCACCTTTCACGCGCACGTGTCTTCGCCGCAGAGTCGCGAGGCCATAACTGCCATTCTCGCTGGCGTAAACCTGACTGCCGGGGCGAATGAAACAAGTTGAAAGGATGCGCATGATTGAAGCCATCACGCGTTCGCGTCCCAGGTCGGGTTGCCGGAGATGCGACGCAACGGTCGCGCGCATCTTTGGCAGCGCTTCAGCGAAAGCGATTATGCGTTGAAACTTTTTCGTGTCCTGCCGGCGCGTATGATTGTCGTGATAGAGATACTGCCAACGACCGGCGGCGTCCTTGCCAACCACTTGCAAAGCAGCACCGGCACGAGTGTTGATGGCAACCTCGGTCCAGGCGGGCGGAATTTTCAGGCTTTGAATTCTTTCTAAATCCGCCGCGCTGACTCTTTTTCCATCCGCGTGCTTGTAACGAAAACCGCGGTTTACGCTTCCCAGACGCTTTATTCCGGCCTGCTGCAATTGCTGAAGTCTTGTCATAGAGGGTTTGGAAGCAATCCACCGCAGGTTGCCGGCGAGGCGAAGATGGTTCTGCTAATTGCTGGATGCTTCAGTTCACCCTGAGACCAGCAGCGGCAGAAAAATAGGAATGTAAGATCGATAAAACTTTGCTCCACTACTTTCTTTTTTGATCGCCGCGATCACCCTGGCCCGATTTCACCGTGGTCTCAGCTTTATGTTTTACGTCCTGCGCTAACGAACGTCCCTGATCGTCGGACTCCTTGAATTGTCCTTTTGCGTCGCGCCTTACGTAACCTTTGTCCGATCCTGTCTCTATCAATTCGCGCTTACCGGTTCCTGTCTTGCTCGCCATATCGGCCTCCTTGATTTGTGTAGGCTTCCTGTACATCCCGCGAAGCGATTTGTTTAGTAACAGACCACCTTTTGTGCTTTCACGATGAATCAAGAAGAGTCGGCCGCAAGCGCAGTGCCAGTTTTTTCCCTTGTTAGTTGTGCTGTCCAAATCCACAAGCAAGCGATCCGAGTTTCGTTAGTCTGATGGGGCTCAGTATTTGCAGAGTCAATTCGAAAAATGATTCGTCGAAAGGGGATGTGTAATGCCAAGGGGAGACAAGAGTGCGTACACCGACAAGCAGAAGAGACAAGCGGAACATATTGAGGAGGGCTATGAAGACCGCGGGGTTTCCAGTGAGACGGCGAAAGCGCGCGCCTGGGCCACGGTGAACAAAGAGTCTGGCGGCGGCAAGAAGAGTGGATCCGGACGTGGCAAAAAAGGAAACAAGGGCTCTTCAAAGAAGGGCGGCAAGAAAGCTGGCAAGAAGTCTTCGAAGAAGTCGTCTTCCAGGAAGAAATAGCGCAGGCGTTCGTTCACTTCGCATCGGAAATTGATTCGAGTTATGTAACTCGAGAAGTTTTAACTTTGCTGGGTGCGAGACCACCGCAGCTTGACGCTTTTGGATTTTCACTTTGCACGGGAGGAAAAAGTTTATGGGAGACAACGGTGGTGGAGGGAGTGCCGGCGTCGTCGCCGTGCTCGTAATTTTTGTGATCATCGTGGTGGCAGCGCTATTTGTTTTCGGCGGTCGCTTTTTGGGCGGTACAAAAAAGGTCGATGTGAACGTGACCACGCCGTCACGGTAGGCGTTCAAACCGGGTGCAGTTGAAAAACGCGAGCCCGCAGCCCGCGCCCACTTCGTCGGGAAAATCGGGTTGCGTAACGCAGTAGGCAATCTATTTGGGCTGAGCTGTATTTCAGTCGGAAGTTAATATTCGAGCTGCCGCGTGGTGGCAGTTCTCGTCGCGAAGATCATACGAGAACGGCCACGCGGCTTTCTCTTTTCTATTTTCCTCAAAGGAGTAATTGCATGAATGAATGGTTTAGAAAATTTTCTGTTGGCGCCTCAAACGCGCTTGGATCTTCCTGGATGTTCATGGCGAACGTCTTTCTTATTCTCATCTGGCTGCTTGTGGGTCCTTTTTTTAAGTTTTCAGATACCTGGCAATTGTTTGTTAACACAATTACGACTGTATTCACCTACCTTGCAGTCTTCTTGATTCAAAACACGCAGAATCGGGACGCGAAGGCAATTCATCTGAAGTTGGATGAGTTAATTAAAGGAGTGACAGGTGCACGCACGGGTTTGGTGAACCTACAAAAGCTTTCTGATGCCGAGTTGGATACCTTGCAGGAAGAATTCTCGCGCCTGAGAACAAAATATGAAGGAACAGTGCAAAACAATCCGTCAGCAGCCGACTAACTCTCAGATCGGCTTCGCAATGTCATTTCTGGGTGGCCTGGGGAAATGGAATTGCCGGGGCATTAGGACTTATTTAACTTTGTCTCCCTCAAATTATGAAACAGGCCGCCCGAAAAACACCTCAGCTCTCAATTGTCCGGTCCGGCTCAACGCCCGAAGACTCCGCTAAGGAGCCTGCCGACTCGCTGAACGAATTCTTTAGTGGCTGGTTGGATTCCGTCGCCCCTGACCTTGCTGAAGAACCCCAGGCGAGAAATCCGGCTCGCACCTCCGGCTATCGCGGGCGTCGCATTAGTTCAACCGATATCGTGCGCCTCAACCGTGCGACTGTGCGTGAAAGCACTGACCACCGTCATTGGCCTGTCGAAGTAGTTGCTCAGTTTCTTACTGCCGAAGTCATTACACGCAAAAACAAGCGCAGCTGATACCAGAATTGGTCATGGCTTAAATGTCCGATAAACTTTATAGTTTGTCGCGGCATTACGACAAGCTAGAGGTCATCGGATAAAAGCCTCGCCTTACCATAACGGATTGCCTTTACACTATCTGGTGTTTTGCATCTTGCAGCAGAGTTGTAATGACCTCGCAAAGTCGTAGAACGATTATCTGCCTCGTCGCGGCGTAATAGTTGCTCAGCGAAAAATCAGGAGGGTCAATATGTATTCGATCAAAGCTAAGAGCAGACTGTCCGGAATTTTCCTGACGCTTTCATTATTGCTGGGCGTTGGCCTGTTTTCAGCCGTTGGCGCTCAGGAAGACGAACGAGACGGTTGGAGACAAGACCAACACGATCGGGAACGGAATCGCGAGCGAGCGAACCGGCGAGATCGCGATCGTGATGGAGATCGCGATGACGACAACGATCGCGACAATGATCGTGACTGGCGTCGTGGGAATGGCCGCCATGGTCGAGGGCGTTACGGCCAGGGGGGCTATGGCGACTACGGTTACAACAACATCTACCAGGAAGCAGTACAGCAAGGCTATCAGGATGGACTGTACACCGGCTCGAGCGATGCCCAGCGTGGTCAGAATTACAACCCGCAACGATCTCACTACTACCGTGACCCGAATATCGGCTACAACTCTTCATACGGCAATCGAGGCCAGTATCAACGGGCTTATCGTCAGGGATTTCTGCAAGGCTATCAGCAGGGATTTCAGCAGTACGGAGGCTACAACCGTAACCGAAACTACGGTCGGCGTTGGCCGTGGTAACCGGTTTCTCAGGCTTAACGACAAAAAAAATGCCGCGGACCTTAGAGTCGCGGCGTTTTTTTTAGTCTTTAGTGGATTCAAGTTTGAAGCGCAACAGTTGGCTGGTCGGAACAACGGCCAAAGAATTTCGGGTCATTTGGCTACGTATTCTTCCCCTTCCCGTTGGAAGGGGAAAGAGGGGAAGGGTTTTTAGCGACGTCACTCCCTCTCCCCATCCCTCTCCCAAAGGGAGAGGGGGATCGCCCTCTCCCCGGCCCTCTCTCAAAGGGAGAGGGAGATAAGGCACTTACTGCGCTTTGTTTTGTTCGTCCAACCAGGTTTTCAGCGGTGCGAAGTAGTCGATGATCGCGGTCGCATCCATCTTGTCTTCGCCGGTCATGGCCTTGAGCGCTTCCGGCCAGGGCTTGCTTAAGCCCAGCGCCAGCATCTGCCTCAATTTTTCTCCCGCCTTCTTGTTGCCGTAGATCGAACATTGGTAAAGCGGCCCATTGAAGCCTGCTTCGCGACAGAGCGCGCGATGAAATTGAAACTGCAAAATCGCCGCGAGAAAGTAACGCGCATAGGGAGTGTTGGCGGGCACGTGATATTTCGCGCCAGCATCAAAATCCTGTTCAGACCGCGGGGCCGGCGGCGCCACGCCCTGGTATTTTAGACGCAGGTCCCACCAGGCTTTATTGTAATCGCCTGGTCCAACTTCGCCGGAGAAGACTTTCCAGCGCCATTGATCGACCAGATAGCTGAACGGTAGGAAAGCGACTTTGTCGAGCGCGCGCTGCAGCAGGAAACCAATATCCGCACTCGGATCCGGAACTTTGTCGATCAATCCAATTTGTTTCAGATAAGGCGGCGTGACCGACAGCGCCATGGTGTCGCCGATGGCTTCATGAAAACCGTCGTTGGCGCTGTCGCGATACAAGAAAGGTTGGCCTGCATAAGCCATTTGATAGTAGTTGTGTCCGAGCTCATGATGGACGGTAGTGAAATCTTCCTCGTTAATCTGAATGCACATTTTCAGGCGCACGTCTTTTTCGTAATCAATGTCCCAGGCGCTCGCATGACAAACCGCTTCGTGGTCCACGGGCTTGACCAGCATTGAGCGTTCCCAAAACGTCTGCGGCAGCGGATCGAAACCAAGGGAAGTAAAAAACGATTCGCCGTAGTGAACTAGTTGCTTTGCATCAGTGTTGCGAGTTTTGAGGACTTGCGTCAGATCATAACCACGATCACCGCCGCCTTCAGGTTTGAGTAGCGGATAGATGTTGCCCCACTGCTGCGCCCACATGTTCCCGAGCAGGTGCGCGGGAACTGGACCATCAAGCGGCACGACATCTTTTCCATATTTTTCTGAGAGCTTGCGCCGGGTGTAGGTGTAGAGCGAATCGTAAAGCGGCTTGACCTGCTTCCACAGCCGTTCCATCTCGGCGGAAAATGCGTCGGGCTCCATGTCGTATTTCGCGCGCCACATGGCGCCGGTGTCTTTGAAGCCCATTTCTTTCGCGCCCTTGTTACTTAGTTCCACAAAGCGCACATAATCTTTGCGATATGGCGGCGACACCTGATGCCAACCGAGCCAAATCCGTTTCAACTCTTCCGGATCGCGGCTGTTTGCCATGATCTCTTCCATATCGCTGAGCGACAGACACTTTTGTTTTTCGCTGTCGGGACAGTACTTGCCTTTGCCGTAATCGCCTTCGAGCGAAGCGGCGAGCTTCGTTAATTCATCGCGTTGGGTTGGATCTCTCGGGGCAGGCAAGGTCAGCGACAACTTCAGAAGTTTCAGCTTACGGGCCACGTCATACGGCAAATCAAGTCCATCGAAACGGCCCGACTGGTCCGCAAGTTCGGTAGTCGCCGCAATCACGTCTTTGTTTGCCTCGGCCGACATCGCCTCAGTGTCGTCCGTGATGAAGGTGCTCTTCACCCAGTCTGCGCGGCTGAATTTGACATTGAGATCAAATAAGCGCTTTTCGGCGTCAGCGACAAACTTCTCTGCCTCGGCGGGCGTCCCTTTCGTACCCGAGGTAGAAACCAAACTCGGATTTTTTGCGCACGAAGACATAAGCGAGAGACTGACGATAAGCAAAAGAAACGCATCTGTCCACACGTGGCTGCTGCGACGAAAGAGATTCATTGGAGCCTCCATTGACTACCGAGTTGATGGTTTGTCTGCGGGGATCGAACGGGATTGTAACCAGCGCGGATCAAGTTGGAAAGCCCTAACGGCGCGGCCGGTGCGAAAAAGTTTATTCCGGATTTTAGTTGGTTCGTGATAAGTTGCGCGAGCACGGAGGACGCGCCCCATGAAATTTTCGTCGGATTCGATAAAGCTCAAATCAAAAGCTCAAAACGAAGACTTCTGTTTCGACCTCGAGACGCCGCGGGGACACTTCTTCGCGGTGCTCGATTTTGGCTCGCACGATTACGCAAACCTTAACGCCACTCTGAAAGCTAAGCTTGAAACGATCGTCGGCTCGTTCGTTTCGTTATCCAGATTCTCGGCCGAGCTGTTTCTTGGTTTTCTGGCCAAGGAAATTAATAACTTCCTGCACAGTCTCGGCGAACAATCCGGTGGTCCGGAATTGCTGGCAAGCGGCGCATTGTGCCTGGTAAACGGTAATCGCCTGACGTATTTCCTGTGCGGCGACGTGCAACTAAACGTTATCAATAATGGACGGCTGCTGCCTTTGTTTGGGACAGCGGCCGGAGACTCAGGCGCAACAACCGGTACAAACGCGGGAATCGAACGACTTGGCGCGCGCAATCAGGAAGCGCCTTTAACCGACGTAGTGCAATCGTTTACTTTGCAGGATGCCGACCTGGTTCTATTGATGACTCGTGGTCTGCATGAAGTGTTTGCACACAGGAAACTGGCCGATGAGATTGCCGGCGTGGGCTCAACCGATCCGCAAGTGATTTGCGAGACCTTGATGAAGTCAGGTGCTTCTGCGCAGGAGGACCGGAGCCTGGTGGTGATGGGTGGGCCCTACGAGAAATATCTCGATCCAGTACTGGCCGATTTGAGCAAGGCAGTGGCGGCACTTGAATCCAGAATGGAAACACTGAGTGAGGACCTCTCCAGAACTTCAGATCAAGGCCCAGCGGACCAGCGAATCGCACAGCAATTGGAAGTATTGAGAGATGATTTAAGAGGCAAGGCCGCCAAAATCGATTTGCTGGAAATTGATGAGAGAGTGAAAAGTCTGAGCGATCGGCTATCACAAAAAGGGAACATCGCAGACGTTAAACCTGAAACGCAATCCGTCGGGTTTCACCCGCAGTCAGATCTGGCCGCGGCAGGCGCCGAGGTCCGGCGGACCCGGCTGCCGATTATGATAGTCGCGCTGCTGGTTCTCGCCGCTGCGCTGGTCGGTTCTTTCGTGGGCGCCTGGATGCAGTCGCGCGTCATGAAAAAAAGTGCGGAGGTTTGGTCGGTTAAGACTGCCGGCAATCAAATCAACATTAGCCGGTTGGACGCCGAGCCTGCGACGGTCACGTTGAATGTTGCTCAGCCCGTAAAGGCGACCGGCGAACAAAGGTTCTCGTCCTTTGCAGACGCCAAGCGCTACGTCGATACCATCACGCAAAATGATTCGAGTACGTCCCATTCCGCTGCGGTTACTCCAACTGCTGAAAATAAGCCGGGTGAAGCAGTCACTGAAATTACGCTCAAACCAGGCGACTCGCTAAAGAGACTTGCGAAACAGTACAACGTGCCACCTGAGAAAATAATGGTTTTGAATCCGACGATCACGCATTGGCCCATGGTCCGAATAGGGCAGAGGATTATCATGCCCGCGTTGCCAACGACACCGCCGCCGGTGACGCCTTCGCCGGTTTCTTCTCCTTCAGATCAACCCAGCCCTGCCGGCCCTCCACAAAACACAACAGAAATCACGGTGGGTGCGGGCGATTCGTTGAATTCGCTTGCTGCCAGGTACAACGCGACGCCCGAACGCCTGCGCGAGCTCAATCCGCAAGTGACAAATTGGGGGACGATTTTACCAGGCCAGAAGATCGTGGTGCCGGCTTTGCCAACTGGGTGAAATTAGTTTCCGGTAGGATTCAACGCTGCGGCAACCAATGCGCGCAGAGCGATTGCTCTCGCCGTATCTACGTCAGGCTCGAACGGAACAACCACGTAGTGCAACCGATCGCCGCCAATATTGAGAAACTGATGATAAGCCAAATAGTGTTTGCGCCCTGTCAAGGTTCCGAGAGTAGAGCAAACGTCGGGCTGAAGAAAAATTAGGTAGATCGTCGCGCGCTCAGGTTTCGGCAGTGAACCTTCACTAACCAATCCCGCCAAAATCGTACGAACGTTGATGTCGGAAACTTTTTCGTCCTGGTTGAACTGCGTCAGTACCTCCTGGCTATAGGTAGGACCAAAGAGGTTGTTGATTCCGAGATTATTGAGCTTGCTGATGTCCGGTTGATTTTGAATTGACGACAAGAGGTTGTTCAGTTTTGATTCGCGCGCGCGTAACGGTGGGGTGGCCCAACGGCTGCCAAGAAATATCGTGTACTGTTGCGGCGCTGTTAAAGTTGTCACGCCTGATAGTCGACGAAGCTCGGTCAAAGATTTCAGTTTCGAGTTGACGATGAACGCCCGTCCGCCATCGTCGTCGATCACGGCCTGCACCGCTTCGTTAACCGGCGCTTTCTCTTCCGGCTGCTGCGCCCGAGCAGTTCCGCCGATGAACAACAAACTCAAAATTAAGAGGCTGTAACGCATTTCTTCAACCCTATTGAATTACATCGAGGGAAAAGTCGTCGATGATGAAAGAAGTTTGCAGCCCCTGGTCTTCAGTGCCCACCAGATAGACCTGGATGGTTTGCCCTTTGTAGGAGCTGAGATCGAAAGAAGCCTGCGCATAAGGAAACCTGGGACTGAGATTCGAGTAGTTTGCCAAAGTCGCCAACACCGCACCCGACGAATCGCGCAGCTGAACAGCCAGTTTGTCGTAGGCGACTGTGGTCGAAGTCTCAGCCGTATAAATGTAAATCCAATAAGAGAGCGTGGCTTTGCTGGCGTTGGCCGGGATAGTCACCGTCTGCGAGAGCGTGTCGGTATGTGTAGAACCCCAGCCATTCATCCATGCTTTCCAGGCGCCGCTGCGCGCTGGTTGCAGTGTGGAGTTGTCCATCACGCCGGTGCTGGCAATCCAGGGAGCAGCGTTAACGCCATTTTCAAAACCCGGATTGCCGAGCAGTTGTTGAGTGGTGCCGCCGGCAGCGCCGATGGTCAGACTGATGTTTGCCGCATGACTCTTTCCGCCGCCACTGCCGGTAATGGAAACGTTATAAGTGCCGGTAGGCGTCGTGCTGCTGCTGATGGTTAGGGTCGCGGAACCGGAGCCGGGCGCAGCGATGCCGGCAGGATTGAAACTGGCGGTGGCGCCGGCAGGCAAACCTGAAGCAGTGAGTGCAATGCTGGAATTGAAACTGCCGGTGATTGATGTAGCGATACTCGCATTCACCGAGCCGCCCTGCGTCACATTTAACGTCGCCGGCGATGCGGTTAGTGAAAAGTCGTCCGTCGGATTGAAAACAATATCAAGTATCGGATGAATCTCAATGCCATTGGGCGCCACGCCAGTTTGCCCTGCAAGATAATCAAAAAAGCCAACACCGGTGATCTGTACCGGCACGTTCGCATTTTTTGGCGAGGATGTAGCATTAAACTTTGCGTCAAATTGCGCCCGCGCGCGTGTAATACCGGCTGCAAAGGGACTCCCGGGCGCGACGCAATTGGGCGAGGCGATTTCCGCAATCATCTGATGACCCGTGCCGTCGATCAAAAGCAAGTGATAATCCGAATCTGCCTGTCTCTGATACTGCTTTAGAGTTGCATTGATGACCCAGAGAGTAGTCTCGGTCGTCTGCACCCTTTTATTGTTCGGAATCGGATTCGGTACTGACAGGCCGGTCAGCGCTGTCAGTGTTGTCGGGACGGGATTGTTGAGATTAACTAACGTGACATCAGGGTCGGAGCCGATCTTTACCGACCAGCGCTCTCCACCGCACTGGGCCAATGCCTGAGTTGGGAAAAACAGGAGGACCGCGCCAAAGCAGAGTAGGACTAGATATCGAGGATTGTTCATCTATGTCTCACTGGCACCGACGACACGCCACAAGATTTCCCGCACCGCTGTTGGCAGACTACTTCTTAAAGGGACTTCTTCAAAGAATACATTCCTAAAGAGTTATCGATTCCAGAAGCGCGATTGAGATGCGCAGGCGCGCTCAACCATAGTGTTTCCGCCCACCACCGGTGAACGAATGGGTTTGAATGGTAACTGCGGAAGAGTAGAGGCTCGGGTCTGCGGTTGGTGAGGCTTAGGGTTCGACGAGACCCTTCTTAATGTTGCGCTGCCAGGCTTCGTAATTGCGAATGCGTCGTTTCGCCTGTTTGCGGGTTAGCTTCATTTCCACGGCTACGTGGTCGATACGCGAGGTCCGATCCTTTTTCTTATCATAGCGATCGCCTGGTGCGCGCTGATAGATCTGGTAAGCTTGCGTCCATTCCGACTTAACATCGGCAGTTGCCTGTTTACCTCTTTGTTCCGGCATACACGTCCTCTCAGAATCGAGTTTCGAACTGAATTCTAGCAGCGATAAGGCCGCGGCGGTAGCGGAAAGTTTTGGCGCGGATTGAAGACTAGCGCAGCTACGGGAATGGTCTCAGCGCGAGCGGCCGTTTGGAAAAACTTGTGTTGGCCTTCGCTCAGAAGACTAACTGCTTCCTGCGGTGGTGCCGGTTTGATTAAGAGTCTTATGACACTCAGTATCCCGTCTTAGTAGCAACGTTTTTGTGCTGGCGGAAACAGGCAGGGTCTCAACTGTACAAGCTTGCAAACCACATGAAGCAACGCTCCCCCAATTTCTGAAGAAGCGTTGCTGCTGTGGACGACCATGCTCTGGCCTTGCGGCCAGGGCCTTTTTAGAAATCGGCGTCAATTAGCCGAATCTCAATATTTTCCATCCACCGAACCCCTTTGTTCTGAGATTCACCAAAAACCGATTGTTGAGGGCGGCGAGCTTTCATGCTCTGTCTTTGCCTAAACAGCTCTGCGACCCGAAACGAGGTTTATGATCAAAACAACCAATGCTATCACCAGCAGCAGGTGAATCAGACTTCCGGCTATGTGGAAACTGAATCCTAACAGCCAGAGGATCAGAAGAACGATGAGAATTGTCCAAAGCATGTTCCGGGATCCTTTCGGCCTGGACGATGCACAGGCTGCAAATTTGATTCGGCTGACGGCACAACGTTTCGCGGGCAATGGAACGATTTCATCGAACCAGCCGGCCGAGCCCGGATCCGATTGCGCGTGCGATTTGATTTAGCAGGTCGCCTCGGCAAGTCTTCGGGTCAATTCCGGCGATACGCGCGGACTCTTCAACGGTGTGGCCATCGTGCAGTGCTTCAAGCAGCACCTCGGCTTGATGCGCCGAGATTCCGAGACCCCGCGCTACGAAATCGCCGAGGTTGTGGATCCGCAGGTGAACGTGGTCGCAAAGGTGAGCAAAGCGGTACTGGCGACCCTCAAGTAGTCCCCGGTTCCCCTGAGAATAACCTCCCGCTTCCGGCACGTATGATTTGTGCCCCTAAGTTGTCTGGTCCTCCTATGGTCGGTACTCGCTTGCGCGTGTGTTTGTAACGCCTCCGTCATTGTTCAGTTGA
>Ga0137418_10005380_pt1 | contig 11746 bp, 13 predicted proteins | sample CZODoug3_1_2_16f_FD_122242 | JGI IMG/M metagenome (GOLD analysis project Ga0137418, IMG submission 122242) | Vadose zone soil fungal communities from Angelo Coast Range Reserve, California, USA - CZODoug3_1_2_16fungal (Hybrid Assembly) | ecosystem: Environmental > Terrestrial > Soil > Vadose... | reverse complement strand
CTGCGATGACAATGTAAAGACAAAGCGCGATGATTGCCGTTACAGCCGGACCCGCCGCGGCGATCACCAGCTCTTGTTTTGGTTCTTCCGGTATTCGTTCCAGCCGTGCCACACCGCCGATCGGTAGCAGCGTAATGTCGGGCGTATTAATTCCGTAAGCTTTCGCCGCCAGCGCATGTCCGAATTCGTGCAGCACGACGCACAAAAACAGGAGAAGCACAAAAATCACCGCGCTGGCCGAACCGAGCGCGATCCAGGCGATGAGCAAAAGGAACGTAATGTGGATGCGCAACTGAATGCCGGCGACGCGAAGAATCGGGATGGACCAGCTCATGAATTGAATGTCGTTCGCTTTTAAATCGCGCGCCAGCAGTGTTGAAGACGCTCTCGCGACAATTCAAACTGAAGCGCAATGGAGATTGTCGATGTTGCGATCGTCGGTGGCGGTCCCGCTGGGTCGACCTGCGCGGCGTTTTGCGCCGCAGCCGGCTTGCAAACGCTTGTTCTCGAACGCGAGAAATTTCCGCGCGAGAAAGTTTGCGGGGACTGCATCAATCCGGCCTGCTGGCCGATCCTGGAACGACTCGACGTTGCCGAAGAAATTCGAAATTCACCGCGCGGCGCGCTCGACGCGGTCGAGTTCATTGCCATCAGCGGCAAAAAACTGCGGGTTGAACTTCCGCGCGGCAATCAGAGCGAGATCGCGATCAAGCGCAGCATTTTCGATCAGCTTCTCTTAAATCGTGCGCACGCGCTGGGCGCGGAAGTTCGCGAGGAGACAACATTGATCGGACTCAATCGGAGGTCGGCGGAAAATTGGAAGATCGACATTGTGCGGGAAACGCTCCTCGCCCGCGCGGTTGTCGGCGCGGATGGAAGAAATTCAACCGTCGCGCGACTTCGGAACCTGTTGCCGCGACTGGAACGCGAGCGCGTTGCCTTGCAGGCGCATATTCCGTTGCCGCGAAATTTTGGAGATCGAATCGTCCTGCAATTTCTGCCGGAAGGTTATTCGGGCCAGGCGCCGGTGAATGATCGCGAGTTGAATCTCTGTCTGGTCGGAACGCCGCCAACAATTTCTTCGTTGCGCACGTGGGCCGAGCAAAACTTTAATCTTGCCGCCGACCAACCGTGGCGGACGATCACGCCGCTGACGCGCGATCCGGTCCCGGTCGCGCACAAAGATCTGTTTTTCATCGGAGACGCCGCGCGCGTGGTCGAGCCATTTACCGGCGAAGGAATTTATTACGCGTTGCGCTCAGGCGAGCTCGCCGCGAATGCAATCGTAAAAATCCTCCGTGGCGAACAATCGGCGCTCCGCCAATTTGTTCGCGCCCATCGCGCGATGTATCGCGGGCGACTTTGGGTCAATCGACTCGCCCGGAGCGCAGTGTTGTCGCCGAAAACGGCCTCACGTTTTCTCCAGGTCGCGCGATTCAGCCCGACGATCATGCGACTGCTAACGACAAAGATCGTCAAGCCGAACTGAACATCCTCGCGGCCTTGACCGTGTTCGACATCAACATTGCGATTGTCATCGGGCCCACTCCACCGGGCACTGGCGTGATCGCTTTCGCTTTGGGCGCAACTTCAGCGAAGGCAACATCGCCGACCAGCCGATAGCCACGCTCGGTTGAGGCGTCGTCCATGCGATTGATTCCAACATCGATAACAACTGCGCCGTCGCGAACGTGGTCGGCTTTGACGAAGTGCGCGCGTCCGATGGCCGCAATCAAAATGTCAGCCGAGCGCATAATCTCTTCGAGATTTTTGCTCCGCGAATGTGCCACCGTCACGGTCGCATCGCCGCCTTTGGCTTTTTGCATGAGCAAAAGGGCAACCGGTTTTCCGACAATCATGCTTCGTCCGAGAACCACCACGTGCGCGCCGGCGACGTCGATCTTACTTTCGATCAGGAGGCGTTGCACGCCAAGCGGCGTGCACGGCACGAAGCCAGTCGGATCGCCCATCGCCAGCTTGGCCACATTGAGTGGATGAAAACCGTCCACGTCTTTGCGCGGATCGAGCGCGCGCACGATCGCGGCTTCATCGATCTGTTTCGGCGGCGGCGATTGCACAAGAATTCCATGGACCTTGGGATCGCGATTTAATTCTTCGACCCGGTTAAGCAAGTCGCTCTGCGTGGTCGAAGCTGGAAGCTCGAGCTTGACCGAATGCAAACCAAGCTCGCGACTCATTTTGTCTTTTGAGCGAACGTAAGTCCGCGACGCTGGATTATCGCCGACGAGAACGACCGCAACCCCAGGCGTCACCCCTTTCGATTTCAGGTCGGCAATCTCGCGCCGAAGATCGACATAAACCTTTTCGGCAATCGAGCGGCCGTCGATCAGATTTCCCATGCGGCGAGCTTAAATGAGTCAGCGGCGCTCAACCAGCGACATCATCGCATTTTGGAGACGCAGCCGCTCGTTTTCGAGTTCTTCGGGCGTCGATGTCGATCTTATCCGGTGTGGCTGGCCGATGATGACGCGCACTCTAGCAAATGGTCGCGGAATGATGAACCTGTCCCAACTTTTCACCCGCCAGCAACTCGAATACTCCATGTTGATCGGAACGATCGGAGCTCCGGTTTTTTGCGCGAGAAAGATAATGCCCGGTCCGAGCTCATAAGCGGGACCACGCGGGCCGTCGGGCGTAATCAAGACATCGTGTCCGGAACTAAGAACGTTGCTCAACTCGAGGAGGGCGGCAGCACCCATTCGTGAGCTCGACCCGCGCACCACGTCAAATCCGAAACGTTGAGTCACGTCCGCGATGAGGTCTCCGTCACGGCTGGCACTGATTAATCCGGCGCCTGGTCGATCCGGAAAAAATTTCTTGAGGACAAATGAAATCAGCAGGAGCCGATTATGCCAGAGCGCAGCAATGTAATTTCCCGCCACTGGTTTCCCCAAAACATTCGCCCGGTCGTCGATTTCGTAACGGAGCGTGCGCGCCCAAACCTGGAGCAAATAAAATCCAAACGCGATCAGCCATCGCGCGCGCCAGCCTTCGATCTTCAAGGTTTCTTGCGGGCGCCGCGGCGCGAAGCTTGGTCGGCCCAGCGATAGGCGCGCGGGTTCGGCAAGCCGATTTGATCGAGAATCCGCCAGACCACGGTGTCGACAACATCGACAAGTGAAGTTGGACGGCTGTAAAAAGATGGAATGGCTGGCAACACAACCGCGCCTGCTTCCAGCAGTGTCACGATGTTACGCGCGTGGATCAAATTCCATGGCGTTTCGCGCGGCACCACGATCAATTTGCGGCGCTCTTTCAGAAAAACATCGGCCGCGCGCAAAAGAGCGGTGTCGCTCGAGCCGGAGGCGATTCGGCCAAGAGTCGCCATCGAACAGGGCACGATCACCATGGCGTCAAATCGGGCCGAGCCGCTGACGAACGGAACCTTGAGATCGCTCTCGCCATGCTGGACGATCCCTTTCGGAATCTTGAAGGTACCCAGTTCCTGTTTGGCGACTTGTTTGGCGTGACCGCTCAGAACCAGATGAATCTCGTGCGCGACGGTGTCGATCTGCTCTAGTAGTCGTTGCAAATAGATCGAACCGCTGGCGCCGGTGGCGGCGATGACAAGTTTCATCGGCGAAGAGTTTGAATTTAATCGGTTAACGGGGCAATAAGATACACGATGGTTAAGAAACTGTTACACACGCGCTACCGGGTGAACGATTTGGAGAAGACGGTGGCGTTTTACAAAGACGTACTCGGGCTGCAAGAGACCCGGCGTCATACATCCGGACGGGGATCGCAGCTCGTTTTTTTCAAAGCGCCCGAAAGCGAAGAAGAAATCGAGATCTGCAAATTCGACGAGAGCGGCCCGGTGGTGGTAGGTCCGGATCTGACTCATCTCGCATTTGAAGTGGACGATCTGGAGAAATTCGCACGCGGAGCAGCGGCGAAAGGTTATCCGCTCTCCGATGGTCCTCATAAAACTTCCGGCGGCAGCGCGATTGCCTTTATCGATGCGCCGGAAGGCTACGAAATTGAACTAATCCAGCGCGGCAAGGATTTGTAACGACCGCTTGCGCGCGTTGAATCTTTATCGCTAATTTGCCGCCCATGAAGCGCTGGTATCGAGGCGGTTTTGTCTTCTGCGCGGTTGGACTCGCCGCCCTTTGTCTCGCGGCCGAGCCAGCCGCGATTACGTCAGACGAGGAAAACCCAAACGAGGTTCGGCCGACCGGCGTGCCGCATCGGCAGCATTCGAAATCGAAATCTGCAGCGACTGCAAAGTCGGATTCTGACGCGACATCAAGCGCAACACCGCGGCCGCGACGAACGCATCGCAGCACCGCGAAATCGCGCGAATCTGAGGAGCCGATTCCAACACAGACCGTGCCGGGCTCTGTTCCGAAGACCGGCGCGAGCTCAGTCATCGTGATCAATGTTAGTAACGGACAAGTGCTCTACGAAAAAAATCCGGACCAAATCCGAGCGCCTGCAAGTACGACCAAGTTGTTAACCGGATTGATCGTAGCTGAAAGCGGCTCCTTGGATCGGCCGGTGACGGTCGCGCAGGTCGACACTTTCGCGGAGCCGGTAAAACTAAATATTAAACCCGGGGATATTTATCAACGGATCGATCTCCTGCGCGCGTTGCTGGTAAAAAGCCCGAATGACGTTGCGCGTTGTTTGGCGCGAGACAATGCCGGCAGCATCGAAGCGTTCGCCGAGAAAATGAACCAGCGCGCAACGGCCCTAGGGGCGACGCATTCACACTTCGTGAACCCGAACGGATTGCCGGACGCAAGGCAATATTCGACCGCGCGCGACTTGTCGACGATCGCGCGGGTGGCGTATGCGAATCCCACAATTCGTTCGATCGTTTGCCTGCCGCAGCTGGTTTTCCGCTACGCCAATGGCCGCACACGTGAATTGGAAAACACCAACAAACTTTTGAAGCGATTGCCCTACTGCAACGGGATGAAGACTGGTTACACCGAGGCCGCCGGGAAATGTTTGATCGCGAGCGGTTCCCGGCCAGGCAAAGACATCATCGTCGTTGTGCTCGGCGATAGTCACTCCGGAGTCTGGCGGGATGCAGGCAATTTGCTCGCATGGGCGCTTTGGAGTCCGTCGGCGGGATGAGCGACATTTTCGCGCGGCAACTTGAAGCTTTGCGTGCGCGCTCGTTAGATCGACATCTACGCGAAATATCCAGCCCGTCGGGGGCGATTGTCGATCTTGACGGCAAACGGTTGATCAATTTTTCCTCAAACGATTACCTCGGGCTGGCGAATGATCCGCATTTGCGCGAAGCAGCTACCAAAGCGATTGCGGAATTTGGTATAGGCGCGGGCGCGTCTCGATTAATCAGCGGGACACAATCGCCGCACCTTCTCCTCGAAACCGCGCTCGCGAAATGGAAGGAAACGGAAGCGGCGCTCTGTTTCAGCAGCGGTTACGCGGCAGCGCTCGGAACAATTCCGGCGCTGGTCGATAAAAACGACGTCATCATTCTCGACAAATTGTGTCACGCGTCGCTGATCGACGGCGCGAAATTGAGCGGAGCGACCCTGCGCGTTTTTCCCCACAATCATCTCGGCAAACTGAACAGCCATCTTGAATGGGCGCGCCAAAAAAACGATGCGGCGCGCATTTTGATTATCACTGAATCTGTCTTTTCAATGGACGGCGATCGCGCCCCGTTGCCGGAAATCGTTAAGCTGAAGAAAGACTTCGGCGCCCAGTTATTTCTCGATGAAGCGCACGCTGTCGGAGTGATCGGGCGAAATGGGCGAGGCCTGGCTTTCGAAGAAAACCTGAGCCGGGAAGTCGATGTTCAAATGGGAACGCTTAGCAAAGCGCTCGGCGTGAGCGGCGGCTACATTTGCGGATCGCGAAACATGACTGAGTGGCTCATTAACCGGGCCCGCTCGTTTATTTTTTCGACAGCACCGCCTCCGGCGTTGGCTGCGGCGGCAAGGGCGGCGGTCGATTTTCTTTCATCGAAAGAAGGAGAGAAACGACGGCAACGGCTCCGGCGTAACATCGACATCCTGGAGGAAGAGCTTTCGATTCAACCGGCCAGCGCGATTGTTCCTTGGATTATCGGTGACGAGAAAGCGACACTGGCCGCAGCACAGAATCTTCAAGATAACGGATTTCTTGTCCCGGCAATTCGTTATCCGACGGTGGCTAAAGGCGCGGCGCGATTGCGGATCACGCTTTCAGCGGCCCACGAAGCAACCCAGCTGCGGTCGCTGGCTGGCGCGATAAAACGCCTCCCGAAAAGAGACTGAACGAAACCGATTCGCCGATTACGGAGTGCGCGAGGACGCCCAGTAGCGGAGCAACGGACTCGGCATTAACGCCGGGTTTTGATCGACCGTCGCGGGAGCATCGGCCGGAACATCTTCTGGACCTTGGGCCGGAGGCGCCGGTTCTTCGCCTGGCGTGCCGGGCTCGGTCGCATTGCTCGCGTACTTGGTCATCAGGCGCTGCTCGAGCGTTTGGTTGGCCGTCGTCGTCTGAGAAGTGGTCGAACAAGCTGGGAGGAGCGCGAGGCTAAGCAGGCAGAAAGCGATTTCGATTTTCATTAGACTGCGAAAGGTAGTACTGGCGCTTTTATAATTACTATAATCAGCTTGCGAATGGCAAGACTTTTTTACCCTCACAAAAACCGGCCTAAAATTGGCCGCAGCTTCTCTGCCGTCGCCTTCGGCCAGAGCTTCCGTTCCGTCACCAGTGCGCTGTCGAGGGACCGATGATCGGCCCAGCCCGGGTCGGCCGGAATTCGGGGGATCACTTCGAGCAAAACTTTCTTAGCAGCTTCGGCGTTCGCGGTCAGGTGTCCAAAGACCGTCTGGGCCGACACCGGCTCCTCTTCGACCTTCCAACAATCGTAATCGGTGATCATCGCCATCGTGGCCAGAGCGATTTCCGCTTCGCGGGCCAATTTTGCTTCCGGCAAATTCGTCATTCCGATCACGTCAAAGCCATTTCGGCGATTTAATTCGGACTCCGCCCGCGTCGAAAATGCTGGTCCATCCATGTTCACGTAGGTGCCGCCGTTGTGAACGGTAACGCCAACTTTTTTCGCTGACTCGGCCAACAAATTGCGCAACGGGAGACTAATCGGTTCGCCAAAAGAAACGTGTGCGACAATTCCTTCCCCAAAAAACGTGTGGTGGGCGCGCAAACTTGTGCGGTCGTAGAATTGCGACGGCAGCAAAATGTCGCGCGGCTTGTATTTTTCCTGCAAACTACCGACGGCGGTGACGGCAATGATCCAGCGCACATTGAGTGAGCGCAGCGCGTAAATATTCGCACGATGATTCAGTTCGTGCGGGAGAATGCGGTGACCTCGGCCGTGTCGCGGCAAAAAATAAACCCGTCGGCCGCTGATGTTTCCGCCGATTAGCGCGTCGGAAGGCGAACCAAACGGCGTCTCGATCTTTTGCTCGGTCGCATCGCGCAATTGCTCCATCTGATACAAACCGCTCCCGCCAATGATGCCGATCGCCGGAATCCCGTCTTTCATTTTGCGTCGCGATTAAATCTGAAAGATTGACGAATTGGAAAGCGTATAATCGAGATGAAACAAATTCGCCGACTGCTTAAAATTTTCGCGCTGTTCAGTTTCTTATTTTTCGGATCTTGCGAATCCTACGTGTCCACCGGTAGTGCCGGCGCCGCTCGATTCGCCCAAACGCCGACTGATCGGCCCGGTCTCGGCACAAAATGGGGCGAAACCCGCAGATCGCGTGTTGGCTACGCCAGTTTTCGCCGCGCGGACTCGACCCATCCGCTCGCGACAGCAGCAATTTACTACAATGACGCGGCTGGCATTCGCGCGATGGCTGGCGCGGTGGCATGGCAGCGGCACTGGCCTCTGTTGCCCGCACCGACCGAAAACTTGATTTCAGTCGGTCTCAAAGATCAGAGTGGACGCTTCCTTCCGGGGCTGATCGTGGGCGACCGCTGGTTTGTTGTTGGTGAGGAGGGTCGTCGTTACTCAGTCTTGATCCGGAACAAAACGGATCTGCGCCTTGAGATTGTTTTGTCTGTCGACGGACTCGATGTCCTGGACGGAGGCAAAGCCTCGGTGCGAAAACCCGGTTATGTCATGGCGCCAAAGTCGCAATTGAAAGTTGAAGGCTTTCGACAAAGCACTGAGGCGGTTGCAGCTTTTCGTTTCGGACCGGTTCGCGAATCGTACGCCGCCGAGAAATATCGCAACACCCGAAACGTCGGAGTCGTCGGCGTAGCTGTTTTCAATGAATTCGGGACGAATCCGTGGACTGGCGAAGAAGTGCGAAAGCGGTTGAACGCAAATCCATTTCCCGGCCACTTCGCCACGCCACCGTAAGATCGACATCATAGCAAAGCCGTAGCGCGGCGCGCGCACTCGTGTATTATTTCGCCCGCCCATGCCCAAGTTTTTCATCAAGACCTACGGCTGTCAGATGAACGAACGCGACTCGGAACAAGTCGCCCATTCATTGATCGAACGCGGTTACGAGCGCGCGGACCACGAACTGGAAGCCGACGTCGTCCTCCTCAACACCTGCAGCGTTCGCGATATGGCGGATCAAAAAGCACTGGGCAAAATGGGACTGCTCGGGCGCATGGCGCATGAACGGCCGCACGTGGTCTTCGGCTTCCTGGGTTGCATGGCGCAAGCACGCGGCTCGTCGCTCCTGAAAAATCTGCCACATGTCGATCTTGTTGTTGGCACGCAGAAGTTTCATCGCGTCGCCGATTACGTTGAAGACCTCCGGCAACGAAAAGGCACCCGCGCGATGGACGATCCTCGCTTTTCGATAGTCGACGTTGAGGAAGAAGCAGGTTCCCAATCGAGCATCCGCGAACAACAACTCGTCGCAAAACAAGCGACCGCCTTCGTCTCGATCATGCAGGGCTGCAATATGCACTGCACATTCTGCATCGTTCCGCAGACCCGCGGGAGCGAGCGGAGCCGGACGATCGAACAAATTGTTGATGAAGTCCGCGCGCTCGTTGCACAAGGCGTCAAAGAAGTGACGCTGCTCGGCCAGATTGTAAATCTCTACGGTCGCCACGAATTTCCGAAGATCGACAACAAGAGTCCTTTCGTGCGATTACTGGAAGCCGTTCATGAAATCGACGGTTTGGAGCGGCTTCGGTTTACTTCGCCGCATCCGATCGGTTTCCGGGAGGACTTGATCGATGCCTACCGATGTTTGCCGAAATTAACGGATCACCTTCACCTGCCGGCGCAATCGGGTTCGAACAAAATCTTGAAAGCGATGCATCGCACCTACACCGCCGACAAATATGTCGATCTTGTCCGGCGAGTGCGCGATACGCGGTCCGGAATTTCGATTACCACCGACATTATCGTCGGATTCCCGGGCGAAACCGAAGCTGACTTTCAACAAACGCTCGAGTTGGTCGAGGAAATGCAGTTCGACAATGCTTTTGTGTTTCGATATTCGCCGCGTCGTGACACGCCGGCGGCGGAAATGGCGGAGCAGATTAACGAAGGGATCAAGGAACGGCGCAATCACGATCTGCTTGAGCTCGTCGATCAATCGGCCCTTCGCATTAACGACCGTTTGGCCGGTCGCACATTGGAAGTGCTTTGTGAAGGACCGAGCAAAACAAACCCGTCGCGACTGATGGGACGCACGCGCTCGAACAAGATCGTCCACTTTGAAGGTCCTGATGATCTCGTGGGCACATTTGTCGATGTTCAAATCCAGCGCGCGACCGGCTTTAGTCTTTACGGAACGCCAGTCGGCGCAGCTGCCGCGCTCGCCTCATGATTTACGATTTCTCGCTGCAAACGGTCGGCATCGTGGCTGGAATCGCGCTGATTCTGCTTAGTTTACCGGGACTACTGAAGCCGGCGCCGGTTCGGGACTGGTTGAAACGCTTTCCGCGTTCGGGCATTGCCGGCGTTGTTCTTCTGACGATCGCCCTGGTCTCGTCGTTCTGGTTACTTGCCACGATGGAGATGGGCGAGTTCTCCAGTTTTCGAACGCCACTGCTCATCATTCTCCCGATCGGTTACGTGCTGGTGTTGCGATTCGTCGATGAATTTCTCTCCGTGCGCGCGCTCGGAATTCTTTGTTTGCTGGCGGCCGAACCGCTTCTGGAAGCGGCGTTTTTCCGTTACGAAACCAGCCGCCTGTTTCTCACCGTGCTCGCTTACTTGATGATCCTCGCCGGACTTTTTTGGGTGACAATGCCGTATCTCCTGCGGGATCAGATCAACTGGAGCGCGCACACCAACGCGCGTTGGCGCACCGTTCACGGCATTACCGCCGCCTACGGCTTGACGATTCTCGCCTGCGCCTTCACCCAATACTGAGTTGAATCCGCTCAATCCGAACGCACGGTGATTCGCGCTCCGCATGTCGATCTTGTGCGATCGGCGCTCGATCACGAGCTGATGCGCATCGGCATCAGCACGTAAAGGAACGGCGTTTGGATCTTCAAGACGCCGGGGCTCATCTCGTCGATGAGATCGAGAAAGACTTCGTCTTCAGTCAGCGCGCGTAACGGCGCCATGAAAAATTCCGGATTGAACGCGATCGAAAAATCGCGGCCTTTGTATTGCACCGCCAACGATTCCTTGGCCTCGCCGACTTCCGGCGTATTGGCCGTGATGTCGATGTTGTTCTTGCTGAAGTTCAGCTTGATCGAGTTCGATTTCTCGCTCGCCAACAGCGACACGCGACGCAGCGAGTTCAGAAACGTCTCGCGCTCGAGCGTGACGCGTTCCTTGGCTTCCCCGGGAATCACTTGTTTGTAATTCGGGTAATTTCCTTCGATCAGTTTGGACACGAGCAGCGTTTTGTTCAGATCGAAAGCGATCTGACCGCTTGACACGCTGACCTTTACATCGCCGTCGTCGGTCAGTAATCGCTGCAATTCGGTCACCGCCTTTGTCGGCACAATGATGTCCGCTTCCTGGCTGCGCGGAATTTCCAATTCGAGATCGACCATTGCCAGACGACGTCCATCGGTCGCGACCAGCGTGAGTTTGTTTTCCTTCATGCTGAACAAAAGCCCGTTCAGCACGTAGCGCGTTTCGTCCGTCGAGATCGCGTAAGAAGTTTTGCGCAAACCGTCGCGCAAATCCTTCTGTCGCATGGTGACGACTTTGGCGTCTTCAAATTTCGGCAGCGGCGGAAACTCCTCCTCCGGCAACCCGAGAATTTTGAAAAAACTTTGCCCGCTTCGAATCGAGGCCGCGTTCTTTCCATCGACATCGATCTGGATCTCGCTCGCCGGAAGTTCGCGAACAATGTTGAAGAGACGCCGCGCGGGGAGCGTGGTCGCGCCTTCCTTTTCCACGTCGGCCTCGAAACTACCGCGCACACCGACGTCGAGATCGGTGGTTGTCAGATGAACTGCACCGTCGCTCGCTTGGAGCAGGACGTTGGAAAGAATCGGCAACGTCGTTCGCGTACTGACCACGTTTTGGACCTGTTGCAGACCTTCGAGGAGCTTTTCTTTGGTAGCGCTAAACTTCATACAAGGAAATCTGCCTAAGATGTTAGGCGTGCAGTGCTATTCGGCAACCGCAAAGTCTTGTGCGTCAAGATCGACAAGTACACTCAGCGTTGCAACGAGCTGTCGATAAACGAAATCGTTTGCCGGATGTTGTCCTGTTCCTTCATTCGTCTCTTCACCAGCTTGCACGCGTGCAACACCGTGCCGTGATCTCGTCCGCCAAATGCGTCGCCGATTTCGTTCAATGACGACTTCGTCAATTCGCGTGCCAGGTACATCGCTA
>Ga0137418_10005377_pt1 | contig 11748 bp, 7 predicted proteins | sample CZODoug3_1_2_16f_FD_122242 | JGI IMG/M metagenome (GOLD analysis project Ga0137418, IMG submission 122242) | Vadose zone soil fungal communities from Angelo Coast Range Reserve, California, USA - CZODoug3_1_2_16fungal (Hybrid Assembly) | ecosystem: Environmental > Terrestrial > Soil > Vadose... | reverse complement strand
TTCAGTGAAGATATAAGCCAGTAAGAGACTGCCAAGTGCCGGCTCGCGGCGAAAAGCCTTGACAGCGCGGCGATATCCGTCGATCAATATGAGCCCAATTAAACCGAGCCCCACCCAGCCGAGATTCAGGTAGACCTCTATGTACCCGTCGTGAGCCTCGTTGAGACCGAGATTCGGGAACAGTTCCTCTAGTCTCGCGTTTACCCGCGGGCTGAGCCAGAAGCTCTCGAATCCCGCTCCAACCAACGGGTTGGGCGCCATAGGGATAACGGCCGCCCAGATGTCCGTACGCCCGGTGAGGGTCGGGTTGCGACCCAACGCCTGAGCCGCTTTCGCTCCCCCGCCGAGTAACATGACCAGACTAGCGCCCACTGCGAGCGCCAGGAGCAGCACGTGCACTGCAGCGGTGCGACGCCTCATGAACCGCAGTCTCGTCGTCAACATCAGCCCGGATCCCAAAACGAAGCACACGCTAGAGGTGGCTGAATTCCCCGTTATCAATAGCCACACTCCAAGAACAAGCAGCGTGCCTTGCGCCAGCAAATGCCTGCGGCGGTCTGGTATCGGTTCGTCGGACCGAAGAAGCGCAAGAACGCGCCAGACCGTTCCCAGTAACAGAACAAAAGTAATTACTCCAAATGTATTCTTGTTAAGCGTCACGCCATTGACAAACTGCGCCCCGGTCCAGCTGTCATACTCCAAGCCAAGATTCGGATAATATTTGATAAACAGCAGAGAAACAGGCAGCAAAATGAAGCCAGTGCGAGAGAACAGGCGACGAAGAGCGGCGACCGGTTGTTCGTCTGTTACAACAATGAGAATCATCAGCAGATCCCCGATCGCCTTAATCCACCGTTTGAACGCCACGCCTGGGTAATCGGACCAAATAATGCTGAAAAGACAAAAGAGGAAATAGATCAGAACCGGCAAGTTTGCGTTAAGGAAGGTGAGTGTCCGGCGTCCTCGATGGGCGAGGACGAATATAGCCGCGATCAACAATACCGCGAAGAAAGCCCTGTCAACAGGGCTGCCATCGAGCTGGAGATCGGCTCCATCAGCTGGAGTGATGCCGAGCCAAACTGATACGGGCCTAGATCCAAGAATCCATAGGTAGAGAACCGGCAGCCACAGCGCCTTGGAAGTCCGGACGGATTTGTCTCGATCAAGGTAGAAAAGTCCGGCTATTCCGCAGGCATAGACCAGGCTCGCAAGTGAAGGGTTCATTTTATGTCAGTTCGGATAAAGCCCGGAGTTGGCGGTGGACAGTCATCTAGCATCTACAAAAAGCGGGTCCACCAACTCTTCTGAAAAGGCCGGCAGCCAACGTACGGCGAGGAACATCCACGGCAGTCAAAATCAGCGGAACTTTAACTGCTTTGCTGAGATCCATCGAGTGCCTTCTGGTAAGCAGCCAGCAGTTCCGGGACTGAATATTCCCATGCAAGCTGTTCTTCGATTCTCTTTCTTCCAAATTCTCCCATTTTCTTTCTTTCTTCGGGTCTGTCCAGCAACCAGACGATTTTGTCGGCGAAGTCCGCAATCCCATCGCCTTTGCCGGCGTAGAGAGAAGCTTCCTGGGCGCTAAACCTACCCTCCTTCGAATCAAATTGCACGATTGGCTTGCCGAGAGCCATATATTCCATAATTTTGATCATCGTAGAAATATCATTCATCTCACTCGGCCGGTCCGGATTCACGCATAGATCCGCTGTCGAGAGTATCTCCAGCAATTCCTCGTCAGAAACTCTTCCGGTGAAATGGACTGTATCGAGCAGGTCTCTGTCCTCCACCATCTTTTTTAACTTATTAAGTTCCGTGCCCCCTCCGACGCACATGAAAAAGACATCGCGCCTGCCTGAGTTTTTGACGTGCTGCGCAACGTCCAGCAGTATGTCCAAGCCATCTTGAATGCTCATGTTACCTACGTAACCGACCAGGTAGCTCTTTCCATTTTTCCGTGCGGGATTGGAGGGAACCGATTTGAATGTTTCCCTTTCCGGCCCATTGCGGACAATGAACACATTTTCTGAAGCCACGCCGCCTCTGTTCACCGCTAAATCCTTATAGCTCTTGTTCGTTGCTATCACGATATCGCTAAACCGATAGGTAAGTTTTTCGAGCCCCACCAAGATCCGGTAGAGCGCTCCCTGTTTCCCGTATTTCGAAACGTACAGTTCTGGATTGACATCGTGATGGTCGAAAATGTACTTCACTCCAAGAAGTTTGAACGGCAGTGCAATTAGAAAAATATCGTCGGGCGGATTACAGCCTTGAATGACGTCAAATCCATGCCGCAAATAGATCCACAACGTATACCAGAACTCCCAGAACAAAGCGCAACCGTACTCCCACAAATACCCCGTCGGAGTACTTCCCTCCGCCGGTGAAGGATGCCGATAGATACGGACTCCTTCGATGACTTCGTATCCCTTGGCGCACGCTTTTCGTCTGGGGCACAATACTGTCACTTCGTATCCATTCTCTCGAAGCGAACAAGCCTCTCTCCAAACCCGTCGATCGAAGGGAACCGCTTGGTTCTCTACGATGATCAAGGCCCGTTTTCTTAAGGGTCCCTGGTTGATCGTCCCAGATCTGCTCGCGGAGATCTCAGCCACACCTGGCCCGCTGATCTGAACATTTGTCTCGTAAGAATCTGCGTCTTGCCGAGGCTCAAGATTTTTACCAGCAGATGCCAATGTACTCGCCATTATTGCTCCTGTAATTCGAAATGCGTACAAAATCCACCAGACACTGACCCGCGTGCAGTTTTTGAGGAACGCTCTCGAACTCAATGGATTTATTGCCGATCACAATCGTCTCAGCGTGTTGCAAAACTGCATCGATATTGTCCACCATGAGTTTGGAAATATGTGGAATGCGGTTTAGAATGAAATCGCGATTCGCACCAACCAATCTCGCCACCTGCACGTTTTTGTCGTAGATGCGCACATCGTAGCCCTTCCCTGTAAGTCGTTCGATAATTTCGATCATTGGGCTCTCGCGCAGATCGTCCGTCCCTTCTTTAAAACTGAACCCCAAAACCCCAATGCGTTTGCGGCCCTTTTCCATGATCAACTGAAGACCCCTTGCCACTTGTAATTCGTTGCTCGGCAGTATTGCATTCAGAATTGGCAATTCCAGGTCGTGCAACTTAGCCGAATAAGCCAGAGCTCGAAGGTCCTTAGGCAAGCATGAGCCTCCGAATGCAAAACCGGGTTTAAGGTAGGCGGATGAGATGTTTAGTTTCTTGTCTTGACAGAAAATCTCCATGGCCCTGTGGGCATCAATGGAGAAAGACTTGCAGAGATTCCCAATTTCATTCGCGAAGCCGATTTTTAAGGCGTGCCAGCTATTATCTATATATTTGATCATTTCGGCTGTTTCCACGTCTGTTCTGATTAACGGCGCATCGAGTTTTGCATACAAGGCAGCCAATACATCCCCGCTGGCCTGGTCTAGCTCACCAATTACCGTCTTGGAAGGAAGAGCGAAATCCATCACGGCCGAACCTTCGCGGAGAAACTCGGGATTGTTGCAGACCCCAAAGTCCTTCCCGGCTTTCTTTCCCGAGTTTTCTTCCAATATCGGTATTACCATTCGGCGCATTGTCCCAGGCAGGATCGTGCTGCGAATCACCACAGTGTGTCGCGCCGTTTTGTCTTTGAGTGCCTGACCCAGCTGTTCGCAAACGCGCCTGACATGTGTCAAATCGAGATTTCCGTTTATCTGACTCGGAGTGCCTACGCAGACAAAAGATATGTCCGTGTCCAAAATGGCTTGGACAGTGTCGTCAGTAGCACGAAGTCGGCCGGTCTTAACCGCGTTGGCAATGATCTCCTCGATGTCCGCCTCGATGATAGGTGATTTGCCGGCATTGACCAGCTGCACTTTTGTCCGAACTGGATCTACGCCAATGATTTCATGGCCTTCCCTCGCAAGGCATCCTGCGCAAACGGTACCTACATAACCTAGACCGAATATGCTGACTTTCAAGATATGCTCCTTCTCCTGGTGGCTTCTTCACCTGTCAAAGAATGTCTGGTTTCTCGAACTGTGCGGTTCGTGTGTACGTGAGTTCCCCAATCGGAGGATCTCCAACAGAAAATGCAGCCGATCATCGCTCGCGCCTTCAAACTAGGCCTGTGCTAGGTGCTTGGGCTTGGAATTCTCGACGTTGCGATACATGAGGAAACACAAACTTCTGAATAATTGTGATTGCGCCCACCGATGCATGGGCGTGTTATCCCACCCCAGAAGAAGACGCCGACTGCGAAACGAGCCATCTGGCTTTTGCCAAACTGTCAGCACTTCATTCAGGACGGTGGAGAGTAGATCGTCCAGTTTCGGAAAACGTCCTTTCAACAGCACGGCTAAATTAATAGACTCCGCATAGTCATACAGTTCGCGTCGGTATACCGTCAACCGGGGACGGCTGGAGAAAGGCTTCGGTAAGCCGTTTTCGTCGAACAGATTTGCTATGTAGTACTCAACTCCACGTTTTACAGCTTCCGAGCACCCGGAATGGCCTGTTAGTGCCTCGATCTTTGTCAGCGCTTTCAGAACAAAGCAGGTATGGAAGTGATCGATGAACTTTCGCTTGCCATCCTTCGCGTAATACCAGGAGCCGTCCTCGTTTTGAGACTCAAGGACAAAATTCAGATTTCTTTCAGCTGCTTCCCAGTATTTCTCTTCGGAGAAATCGTGTGCCGCGCTCGTTAGCAGGAAAGCTCGATATGCATTTGCATTTACTACTGCCACTGACTGTTCGGGATCGGGTGTGTAGGAACAAGTGGATGCGCTCGAGGAGGTCGGAAAATCTTTATAGTCCTGGAAAGCATGTTCCGCGATCGAGTTCATTATGGACAGCCATTCAGGCTCCTTATCAATTTCCCAAACTTGCTTGAAGGCCTCGTACACATAGGGGACGGTGGTTATAAGAGGGGTTCCTTCCTTGATTGTGCCGCGTAGCGTTTCCCAGTTGAACGGATATCCCCAACAGTAATGATTATAGCCTTCACAGCGAGTCTCCTTAAGCACCTCGAGGAAGTGAACCGCTCTCGCATAATAGCTCTCCTGTTTTAAGAAGTTGGAAAGAAGAGCAAATCCCATAGCATAGTGCGCATCAGCTATCGGAAATCGCTGGCGTTTCCAAAAAATACTCCTGGCCGACGGCACAAATGCTTCGGAGAACACCATTGGAGACACTGCCAAAACACCCAACAGCGGCTTCCTGTAATACAAGGCCTTGGCGTTTCTCGCCAAATCGCTCGCGTAAAAACTCTGAAAGTCGTAGGAAGTTTCTCCATATCGAGAGAGCCATTCAATGAAGTGGAGAACAACTTTCAGAGTTTTCTCTGTCTCTAAACTAGTCGTGTCGGACGCCGTTGTGGAAGATTGAGGTTCGGTTTTGATCTGTAAACTCATGCAATTCTCCGGGCCTTTGTGGCCACTGTACCTGGGTTCGGCGACACCAAGTCGCTTATGACAAGCTTCGTGGAAACTTTATTTTTTGGCGTTTATCAACCTTAGTTAGCTCGCACTAAATGAGCCTCGGTCGAGCACCGCGATTCATCTCGAATCCAGAAAGAGCCGGTGCATCAATTCCAGAGTCATTAGCCTGTGGATTTCCGTCGTGTAATTGCGACCGCCCTTGAGATGCCCTTGTACAATCTTTCGGACCGCCGCCGCATTCACATACGGGCGCGCTAGCGAACGCTGGTCGAGCAGTATCTCACGGACGTAATTCGCAAGATTGTCGCGGTACCAAACCCGGAAATGAAACACCTTGTGACGACCTAACCAGAGACGCTCCAGGTGAAGTGAAGCAAACAAATGGTCCACTTGAGCAACCCATTGCGGCATGCCGTAGTCATAGGCATATTCAGCCTTGAATAGGAACTCAAGCAAACCGCGGGTGAAGACACTATTGAGCCCGCCAATGCCGCGATCGGTGCGCAACTTGGCGAGTTCGGGGTTGCCCTCTCGAATAAGCCGAAGCCTCCCCTGCTCGTTAACGGCAACTGAGCCTGGCGCTTTGTATATAGTTTTAACCAAGTCGTTATCCAAGTATGGCGAGCGTACCGCTACCTGCGTCTGTTCCAAACCCAGCACACCATAGTGATGCCATGGCGATTGCCGGAACGCCACGAATGTCATCGGATGAACCTGCTGGCTTCTATCGTAGGTCTCCTTGGCCGCACGGAGTTGCGGCTCCATATCCGCCTGGAACAATCCCGAGGCGGGTTCTTCCGCTTTGAACATCACGGCGTGCAAAAGCATTTCGCTGCCATATGTCCCAACCATCCGCACCGGAGCGATCTCTCGAACTTTTTCGCTCACGTAAAGGTCCGGGGAACGGCCAAGGTCCACGCACGCGTCTGTAAGATAGATGGAGCGCTCGGCATAATACGGAAATTTTGTTAGGAATTCCGTGCCAGTGGTGATGACTTCATGCTGCTGACCGCAAATCTTTGCCACGCGCCGCGCCAACTTAACGTCTTCGTTATCCCGGTACATGCTGCCGTATGTGTAGCATGGCAAGGAATTCGGCTGAGCCTTGCGCCAAGCCATAATGATCCGCGTATCCAGCCCGCCAGTGAGTGAAACACCCACGCGCTCGCGTCCATTGAAATAACGCGGTAGATTCCGCACGAAAACATCGCGTAGATGAGCGTAGTAATCTTCTGGTTTGAGGGGCTCTTCTTTCTCCCACTCCTCAGGTTCAAAATAATTGGCCTTCTTTTCTAGTTTTCCTTGGCGGAACGACCACGCCGAACCAGGCGGTAGAACATGGATCCTCGAAAAAAGCGTCCTGTTCTCAAGCACACAGCCGCAGACGATGAACTCCCCAAGACCGCGCCGATCCATATTACGCAGCTCAGGTCGCACTTTCAGGATTGCCTTTGCTTCAGCCGCAAAGTAAACAGTGTCTGGCGCTTCGTGGTAATAAAGCCGTTGCAGCCCATACCGGTCATTGAAAAGCGTCGCTGTTCCACGCGCACGGTCGGCGACCAACCCGTGAAACCGGCCATTTAATCCCTTTGGAAAATCAGGTTCCTCCTCATATCGATGCACTAAATAGGAAGGCCCGTCCTCAAGCGCATGCCCCCGCGCCTTGAGGGCGGAAGTGGCGCCTGGTTCAGGAAATTCCTCGCCTGAAAAAACCAGCGTAACTTCGCCGCTTTCGTTGCGCAGCGGCATTCCGTCGGCAAAGGATCCACGTCGCGCCACCCAGCCCACGTAAATGCCATGCGCCGCGTCGGTCCACGTGCCGCTGGTATAAAATGATTCGTGACAGAGTGTTTGCAGCATTTCGCGCAGTTCATGCTCCGCGTCCGCTGCCGGTCTATTAGTGAAAAGACCAACGATTCCGGGCAATTCTGTCTCCTAGAGTGATTCTGGCTTCAATTGGAATTTGCGTTGGTACCAAGCACTGCGCAAACTGCGCAGCTTCGCAACCAACGATTCTGGCAGGTAATCCGTAACTTTGTGATGCAGCCCCATGGATAGGGCTATTTTGCCCCAACTAGTCAATGGCACGTAGTATCGAGGTATATTAACCCGTTGAAATCCATTTCGTTCCTTAAAATCGCTCAAACTGCTTTCCGTCTTTTTTCCATACGCGAATTTCGAGTATACCAGGTGAGGAATGTGTCGATCGGCACACGAGCGGACTGCGTGTGCTACCAGCGCGTTAGTGGGCGCCTTATCCCGCGCATGAAGCATTGAGATGATGTGCATCATTCCTGCTTGCGTCTCACTATCGTCAATCACCAGTTTGATGAAGCCAATCAGCTTCCCGGACTCATAAGCTCCAATAAACACGCTTGAGTCGAGAAATGTAGCACTCATCTCGCGCACCGCCTCGAGGCTCTTTCCATAATGAGGAAATAGCCTTTCCTGGCGGACCGGGCACTCGTTGTAAATTTCCCAAATTCCATGCACGAGTGCATCGTCAAACGGCGCTTCTCGGACCACAACACCCTTCTTCTCCGCTTGTTTGGCTTTGTTCCGCGCCTTGAACCCAATCTGCTTTGTCCACCAGTTCTCGTAGGTGGAAATAGGCAGGACAGCCATATTGTCCCACTCGATCGGATACGCGTGCTTGGGAGTGGTATCCGGCAATTTCTGAAGAAACGTAAAAAGATCAATCCGCGTTTTAGCCCCGCACAATTCAGCAATTGTCGGCTCGGGATCGTCTAAAAACTTATAGTCATCTGCGTCGAGGTGGGCAACACGACACAACCCCTTCTCGATCACAAGCTCTCTGCCGCCAAAATTCAGACCTGTTTTATTTTGTGCCATTAGTCCTGGAATCCCGTGGTTGAGGTTATCTTTGTATGAGACTTAAGAAACTCTTGAACTCAGCTTCTGAGTTCTGCTTCAGCTCCAGATCGACGCCCGGATGAAAGGGATATCATTCTCCCTGGAACGGGGTGGCCTGAAAAGCTAAGTGTCCTTGCGATCTTTTGCTCCCTAGCTGGTCGAAAATTTCACCCATAATCCGCGTTGTCAGCAGAATTTCCCGATAAGGAATCGGTACGGGAGTACCTTCTCGTATCGAATTGTAGAAGGACTCCATCAGGTATTTCATACCCGAGTCCATGTGGAAGTCGTTGCTGAGAAACAGCCTTAAATTTGTAACCAGATTACCCAGATGCTGCATCGCGAACTGAGCGGACGGAACGAACTTATCCGCATAGCTCTTGTATTTGTTGCCCCGAAGCTTCAGCAAAATATCGTGATCCTGATCGAGCACGAGGCCATTTTTTGAACCAAACACACGTAACTCATGGATGGATGGCTTCATTTGCGAAGAAAAGGTGAAATAGGCAGTGGTGCGCTCCTCTTCCGAAATAATTACGCGAAGCTCATCAATGATTTCGGTTTCACCAATGCTTTTAAGAACCGGACTCACAAAGCCGTACGCGACCACCTGGGGGTTGTCAGTTATCAGAAACTCTGCGATTCGAGCGATACCGTGGCTGATGATATTTTGAAGCAACTTGCCGGGCAGCCTACGTACCCAATGTTGCTTGTCTCCCAGCAGGGCCCGCGCATAGCTCGGATCTGCAAGGTTGTAACCATAGTGGCTTTCGATATGAACGGCATTTCCGCCTAGGTAGCCGCTCTTCACAAGGTCTCTCATGCGCCTCGCCGCAGGGCTGAATTGATAATTGTGCCCGGCTGTCAGCTTGAGTCCCTTCTTCTCGGCAATTTCAACCAGTTTTTGCGCTTCGTGCGCATACACAGCAAAAGGCTTCTCTACATAAACGTTAGCGCCATATTCGAGGCACAGACTGGTAAGTTCGAAATGTCCTTCCGGGGACGTAGTGATGTGTACAACGTCGGGCCGAGACGTGCTCAATAGTTCTGTCAGGTCCGTAAAGCGCTGCTGGATGGGAAAGCGATCGCATAGCTGTTTGGCCATCAGCGGCTCACGATCGCAGGCTGCCACGATTTCACAATCCTTGATTCGCTGGATCTGCGCCGCGTGAGCGTCGGCGATTTTGCCGCATCCCACAATGGCAACCTTAATCATGCTTTCGATCCTGCGAACAGCTCTGGAAAAATCGCCGCAGTCCCTCCGCGGTGGACACTTTTGGTTCCCAGCCCAGCCGGGTTTTCAATTTTTCGTTGCTATAACGCGTCTTCTTCCAGTAAGCGTGCCATCGTCTCCGATTGAAGGCCGGTGGAAGTTGTCCTTCCGACCATTGGGAATACTTCTCCCAGAGGTAGCAAAAAGCATAGCTAATCGCGTGGGGCACATAGACTGATTTGAACCCCTTTACATTCTTCTTGTACAAACGCAAGAACTGCCAGCTCGACGGAAGGTCATCATCGACAACGTTAAAGATCTCCCCGTCCACCCCTCCGATAAGGCCGGCCAACACGATTGCGTCAGCACAGTTGTCAACATACGTGAACGGAATCGTGTTGGACCCGCCGATATGCAGGAATAGGCCGAACGTATCGATTCCCACGCGGCCAACAATCGCCTGCTTTTTCGGACCGTAAACGCTCCCGGGCCTAACCACCACGTACGGAATCCCGAAGTTCTTGCTGTACTCAGCCAGGAGCTGCTCTTGCTTGAATTTCGCAAAGCAGTATGCTTCGCCCCGGAGATTTCCGTGTTCTTCCGTTGGGCACGATTCCTCCAGAACCTTGCCACGAGGTTTGTCGCAGTTCGTGTACACCGAGAACGAACTAATCAAGACGAATCGCCGCAGTCGGCCGCACTGCAGGCTCGCATCTAGTAAATTCCGAGTCGTAACCACCGAATTCATGAATGCGTCGGGGAATGACTTCTCCCCTGTGCCTGCGGCGAGATGAATGATTAGTACCGAATCTTTGCATGCGGCATCACAATCCTGGCGCGAGAGCAGATTTCCCTTCATCAATTTGATTTGCGCGCCTGGATAGCGATTCGCGATGTCTTCGATGCCAGCAAGTTTCCCGGAGGGCCGACCAAAGCAGACCAGATTACGGAAGCCACGATCGAGTAGACTCTCGACCACTCGAGAACCGATAAATCCCGCAGCCCCGGTCACCAAAATTTGATCGTCTGATGAAAGGATGAAGGAGTTCGCCCTTTCAGGAACGGACGACGAGTCTTTCCCTGCAACAGCTTCACTGTTTGTGGTATTTAGCATCATTTTAATCATCACATTGCTTCAAACAACCACTCGCTTCAACCTTCTCTTCGAAATAATCAGGGGAACGATGACCGCAAGGCTTGCAGCAATACAGAACCTGGAGTTGGACGATCCGAGAGGTCATCACAACGAACTATCGACACATGCTGACTACCGGTTTCTCATACGTTCGCAGCCATTCTTCAAATAGAGCGAGACTAAAGAGCACTTTGTGATTGTCGTTCCGCCCAGATGCATGCTGTTGGAACAGTTCACGAACAGCTTGTGGGCGAAGATATTGATAGATCCTAGACCCATTATCGAGCAACGTATCTGCCATCTTGCTGTCGATGGCTCCGCGGAACCAATCATCCACTACGTTACCTGCAAAACCTCGTTTCGGCCGCTTCACGATCGATTCCGGTAGAAACGCGCGGCAGACTTGTCGATGTAACCATTTCCGGGAACCACTCCTTACTTTAAGGTTCGCCGGCAATCGCTCCACATATTCGACAATCTCTTTATCCACGAACGGCACGCGCAGTTCGAGACCGTGTGCCATCGAGAGCTTGTCGGCGTACATGAGGAGTTCATCTGGCAGTGTGGAGCGCACCTCGAGAAACTGAAGCGCACCCAGCTCATCAGTTTCCGTCATTAGCTCCCCCATATCTTTCCAACAGTTGAGAATGGCATCCCCAGCGTCGGGCGGCAGAAGTCCGTCATGGAACAGCCCTTCGACCTGGTCTCCCGGCAAGAGGGACAGAACATGTTGATAGCGGCGCATCCGATCTGAGATCGCTAGAGAATTCACCCCTCGCTTGAGGGTCTCGTTTCTCGGCAACGCAGCGACAGTTGAGGCAATCGGACTTCGCAGCCATTTCGGCAAGCCTGCCCACATCGCTCCATAACGCACGCCCAAATGACGGCGATAACCGCCAAACAATTCGTCAGGTCCTTGGCCGACAAGTGCCACTTTGACGTCCTGGCGGGCCCGTTGACATACAAAATACATCGGAACAATCGAAGAAGCTGCGATAGGTTCTTCCAATGTCGCGACAATCTTGGGCAGCGCTTCCTCAAAAGTGGCTTTGGTGATCGTGACGCTCGTATGCTT
>Ga0137418_10005376_pt1 | contig 11752 bp, 9 predicted proteins | sample CZODoug3_1_2_16f_FD_122242 | JGI IMG/M metagenome (GOLD analysis project Ga0137418, IMG submission 122242) | Vadose zone soil fungal communities from Angelo Coast Range Reserve, California, USA - CZODoug3_1_2_16fungal (Hybrid Assembly) | ecosystem: Environmental > Terrestrial > Soil > Vadose... | reverse complement strand
CTCCCCGTCGCGGGCGTGTACATCACGCGAACGCTGCTCGAAGGCGAAACCAAGAGCCGCCGGTCGGTCGCCAACATCGGCATGAGGCCAACCTTCAATGGCAACACGCTGACCGTCGAGACTCATCTGCTGGATTTTTCTGGCAACGTTTCGGCGCGACGCATGGAAGTGCGTTTCTGGAAGCGCCTGCGCTCGGAAAAGAAATTCTCCGGTCCCGACGAATTGCGCGTGCAAATCGCCAGGGACATTGCTTCCGCCGGCCGATTCTTCACGCTGCTGCGTAAATTCAGAATCTTGATGCTGTCCGATTAAATCTGCCCTTGGACTTCTCTAAAACTTACGAAGCCCCGTTCGCCAAACATTCCGCGCAATACCCGCCAACTTCCGTCCGCGAAATCGTTACCTTCATCGCGAAATCTTTTTCGATTTGCGATTTCAGCTGCTCGTACAGCCTGCTTTCGAACTCGCGAACTTTTCCGCACTTCAAACAAGCCACATGGATGTGATCCCGCGGCCCGTGGGTTTCGTAGTAATGCCGGTCACCGCGCAAATGCAGCAAGTCCAGCTCGTCGATCAGCCGCTCTTTTTTCAGCAGTTCGATGGTGCGGTACACCGTAACCAGGTGAACGCCCGAGTCGATCTGCTTCGCGCGGGCAAAAATCTGGTCCGCGTCAAGATGTTGTTCGGCGCGATCCATCACCTGCAGGATCACTCGCCTCTGGCGGGTCAAACGAATGCCCCGCTCGCCTAGCGCTTTAGTCAGGTGGCCGGTGGTTTCCGAACTGTTGATGCGCTCGCCCGTGGATGCGCGATGCGCCGGCGTGGGGGCCATGAGAAGTCCTTCAAAGGTCAACGTCATCCCGAAAAAACCTGCAAACGCAATGGAGCCAGATCAGGAGTGGATCGGGATCAATCCAACGACGTCATTGTACATGACGTATGCAAACAGCAACAAAAGGAACACAAATCCAACCTGCACGAAGCGTTCCTTGACCGCCATGCTTAAATCGCGGCGCATGAATCCTTCAATCGTGAGCATTAGAATCTGTCCGCCATCGAGAATCGGAATCGGCAAAAGATTCAAGATTCCCAGATTCACGCTGATGAAAGCCATCAGTACGATTACTTCGGCCGGTCCGTGATGCACCGCGTCACCGGAAACCTGAGCGATACCCACCACGCTCTGTAATTGCTTTACCGAAGCGCGTCCGCTGAACAATTTGCCGACCACTCCAACCGTCTGCACAAAAAAATCCGCAGTTCGGCGCACCGCAAAGTTAGTTGATTCTCTTAGTCCAACTCGCTGGTAGAAAATGACGTCCTGGTTGACCACACCGATCTGCCAATTGTTCTCGATGTTGTCGGAAAGTCCTTTTTGCGGCGTCACGTTCACGGTCAGTTGCTTACCGCCTCGCTGGATTTTCAGATTGACCGGCTGCCCTTGCGACTGGTGCACTGCGTCAACGAACTGGCCCCAGTACGTCACCTGCTTGCCGTTTACTTCAAGGATCCGATCGTCGGCTCGCAGGCCAGCGTGTTTCGCGGGAGTTCTCGGGCTGACATTGTCAATCACCGGCGGGAACGGAATAAAACCAAACAGGTTACTGAATCCGCTCACATCCTTAATCGAAGCCTGCACCGTTCGCTGCACACCCTGATTTTCAACGGTCAGCGTTAGCGGGGCGCCTGGCGGCAACCGCTCGATATACGAAAGCGCGGTTTCCCAAGTCGGATTTTTCAGGTCGTTAATTCCCAGCACCCGGTCGCCGGCCCGCAGCGGGCTCGGCGGCGTCGAAGCCGTCGATAAATAACTCACTGCTAGCGGCTGCTTCAAGATTTTGGATTGCGGCAAACCCACCGCTCCGTAGAACGCCCCCAGCAGCAGCAGCGGAAAAATAAAATTTACCGCCGGGCCGCCAAACGCAATCAGCGCTCGCTGCCACCGCGGTTTGCTCATCAGTTCATCGGAAGCCCCGGTGGGCGCAACATCGTTGGAATCGACGTCGGAAAGGTCCTGTCCGGCCATACGAACGTAACCGCCTAACGGTATGGCGCTGATCCGCCAGTCGGTCGCGCCGGACTTCCATCCAAACAACCTTGGGCCGAACCCGATGGAAAACACATCCACGCGTACACCGAACAGCCGCGCGATGATGAAGTGTCCCCACTCATGAACCAGAATGATGATGCCCAGAACCAGGGCCACGCCAATGATGATATCCAATGCCATATTGCTGATGACCTTTCCTCGGTGACCGCCAGGCGGCCAACACTTTCCCTCAGTTACTTGTTACCGCCATGGCTTTTGCGGCCAGTCGGCTTACTTCTTCCCTTGCTATTCGACGCGCCTCCGCGTCGGCAGCGAGCACATCGTCCATCTTTTCGATGCGAACCCCCAGCGTGCGTCCCAAAACCGCCTCTACCACTTCCGGGATTCCCAGAAACGGAATTTGCCGCGCCAAAAAAGCCGCGACGGCAACTTCATCCGCCGCATTCAAAGCGCAGGGTAATGCGCCGCCCTTTTTCATCGCTTCGCGGGCTAGGCGCAGGCAGGGATACCGCCGGGTGGACGCTTTCTCAAAATCCAGACGTTTCAATTTCGACCAGTCCAGATCCACCTGGTTAGATGCCACCCTCTCAGGATAGGTTAACGCATATTGAATCGGCATGCGCATGTCTGTTGCGCCGAGTTGCGCCAATATCGAGCCGTCCACAAATTCCACCATCGAATGCACGGTGGACTGTGGATGGACGACCACCTCCACTTGTGCGGGCTTCATGTCAAACAGCCAGCGCGCTTCAATTATTTCAAAACCTTTGTTCATCATCGTGGCCGAATCCACGGTGATGCGATTGCCCATTTTCCAATTGGGGTGCGCCAGCGCCTGTTCCACCGTGACTGTTTCCAAAGCCTTAATCGGCGTTTTGCGGAATGGTCCGCCGGATGCCGTGAGCACCAGTTTCCGCACTTCTCCGCGGGTTCCACCGCGCAGACACTGATGTACAGCGTTATGCTCGCTGTCTACCGGCAGCAATTCCTTGCCGGCTCGGTGCGCCGCCGCCATCACCAACTCGCCCGCCGCAACCAGCACTTCCTTGTTCGAAAGCGCAATGGTCTTACCCAGTTTCACAGCCTCGTACGTCGCTTCCAGCCCAACCACTCCAACCGCGGCCGAAACCACGATTTCCGCGCTCGGATGAGTGCCAACCGCCAGCATTCCCTCGCGCCCGTGATGAATTTCGGGCAGCGCGATTCCCTTTTCGCGCAAACGCGACGCCAGCTCGTCCGCTTTCTGCGCATCTCCTACCGAAACAATCTCCGGCTGGTATCGCTCGACCTGTCCAACTAACTCATCCAAGTTCCCGCCCGCCGCCAGCGCCACCACGCCAAACCGCGGCGCCAAAGCATCCACCACCGAAAGGCACTGTCGCCCAATCGAGCCGGTGGAACCCAGAATGGCAAGCTGTTTCACGAAATAATCATTCCCTTTTTAAACGACCTTTATATGACCCTTTTTTTCAATGAGATAAAGCGGAGGCCCGGCGGACTTACACGCGCGGCGAGTAGATCCACAACCAATAATACCAGACAACCGGGATGGCCAGAATGAGCGCGTCGATGCGGTCCAGGACGCCGCCATGGCCGGGCAAGAGCGCGCCGGAATCTTTCACACCGGCACTCCGCTTATACGCGGATTCCAGCAAATCGCCGGCCTGCCCAGCGACGTTTCCCGCTGCGGCCATGCCTATCAGATGCACCAACGCCAGATTCACTTTGCCGAAATACTTGACCAGCACCGCTACCAGAATCGATCCCAGGAAGCCGGCAATCGCACCTTCCCAAGTCTTCTTAGGGCTTAAATGCGGTGCAAACGGATGCCGGCCCATCGCTCGGCCAACGAAGTACGCCGCAGTGTCGCCGATCCACGTGATCACTAGCGTGAATAGCAGTAGCAGCGGCCCAACCAATGCAATGCCACGCAGCCGCACCGCAAACGTCAGCGGCAGCGCCACCAGAATCAGCGCGCTGCAACTTATCCCCGCAGCCGGAAGCGCTTCCACCAGCGGGCGGCGGGTAGCCAACGTCAACACCGTCAACCCGATCAGAAAAATAAAAAAGACGTCCGCAACGGTTGGAGTCCCAACGGCGGACCGGCCCACAATTCGCATGGCACCAAGTCCATCGCCTAGCGAGTGTTGTTCATCCATCGCCGCCAAATATTGCACGAAGACCATCAATATCGCGCAGCCTGCCGTCCAGAATCGGTAGGCGCGATGGCCGATCGCATCTCCCAACGCAAAAAACTCGAACATCGCCAGCAATATCACCACGGCCAGCGCTACCGAAAGCCACGACGTCGGCGCGTAAGCCACCAGCCCAACCACAAACGGTATCAGCACGACCGCGGTCGCCACGCGTTTCCAAGTCATACGAAACAGTTTTCCTCTGTTGCAGGTGTACAGTGATGGACCAGCTATGATAACGGGAGAGTTGCCCGGGAAGAAAACCAATTACAAGAATTCTTTATTATTCGCCACCCAGCTGCGACGCGTTGGGTTCCCCTTCGTCGCTTTCGCCAATCCCGCCGTAGCGCCGGTCACGTTTCTGATAGTCAACGAACGCTTCCAGCAACCTTGGCCGGTTGAACTCGGGCCACAAAGTTTCAGTCACAAATATTTCCGCGTACGCGATCTGCCACAGCAGGAAATTGCTCACTCGCATTTCGCCACTGGTGCGAATCAGCAGGTCCGGGTCCGGCAGCCCAGCGCTGTAAAGATGCCGCTCCAGATCCGCTTCGTTTAGCTTTTCCAAATTCCCCGCCGCGTGCCGCTCGGCAAGCAGCGCGTTTGCGGCGTCCACAATCTCCGCTCGGCCGCCGTAGTTCAACGCAACGCACAACACCATGCCGGTGTTTTTCGCGGTCGCTTCCGTCGCTTCCCGCGTATCGCGCTGCACGGCTGCCGGCAATTCGTCCGCTCGCCCCAAAAAGCGCATCCGGATATTATTTTTCTGAAGTAGCGGCATCTCCTGCCGCAGATATTCACGCAGCAGCTGCATCAGGAAATCGATTTCCGCTTTCGGTCGCCGCCAGTTTTCCACGGAGAACGCATACAGCGTCAGCGCCTCGATTTTTAGCCGTGCACAAGTCTCAATCGTAATGCGGGCGGTTTCCGTTCCTTTGCGGTGTCCCGCAATTCGCGGTAAATGACGCCGCTGCGCCCAACGCCCGTTGCCATCCATGATCACTGCCACATGTCTGGGCAAGCGGCTCAAATCCAGTTTTTCCAGCAGGAAGGCTTCTTCGGCGGTGACCGTGCCAAGTGGGTGAGAGGCGGCGACGTGTAGCGTCTTCGTGGATTTCGGATCGGTCACGGGCGTTGTTCTCGCGCTCTCCTTTACCGCATAAAGTTAACACGCCCTCCGGCTAGGTCGCAACGGGTTATCCGATGCGGTTACGAAACAGCAATGCGGCACTCCCACTCAGGAAACGGGATGGCCCATCAATTCGCGAATCGAGGAGTAGGCAACCACCAGCGTCAAAACAATCACCGCAACCGTCGAGATCCACGCAACCCAATTGAATCCTTTGGCGTTGACCTTATCCCCCATTAAATCCTTGCGATTGACCAGGATCAACACGAAGATCATTACCACCGGCAGTAGAAATCCGTTCAATACCTGGGACCACAGCAAAATCGCATTTGCGAAGCGCCCCAGGAACAGTACGAAAATCGCCCCGGTGACGATCAGCGCGGTGTACAGTCCATAAAAGATTTTCGCTTCCCCGAATTTACGGTCGATCCCGGACTCAAAGCCCAGCGCCTCGCAAATCACATACGAGGTCGAAAGCGGCAGAATCGACGCCGCAAAAAGCGAGGCATTCAGCAACCCTACGGCGAACAGCGCGCTGGCCCATTTTCCCGCCAGAGGTTTCAGCGCAATCGCCGCCGTTTTAGCGCTGTCGATATCGTGGATGCCGGCCGTGTACAGCGTGTAGGCGGTGCACACGATGATGAAGAACACGATAACCATGCAGCTGATGCTGCCGATCAAGACGTCGTTCCGCGTCGCGCCGTACTGGCGCGGCCCAACCCGCTTCTCCACCACGGCTGCCTGCAGATAAAAATGTTGCCACGGCGCGATGGTGGTGCCGACCAGTGCCGCCAGGATCACCGCGTAACTTGCGCTGAACGGAGGTACCTGAACAAAAGGATGAACCGTCGGGATATATTGCATCAACTGTGGAGGCAGCAGATGAAGCAGCGCAATCAGCCACTCGGGCTTGGCCAGGAATGCGGAAACAACATAGCAAAGATAAACCAGACAAATCGTCAGAAAAATCCGCTCGACCCATTTTGCGGTGCCGGCCACAACGATAGCCCACACCAGTAACCCGGCCAGCGGCACTGAGATGAACCGGCTGATTCCAAACGTTTCGCTGGCCCAAAAAACTCCCGTGAATTCCGCCATGACGTTGCCAAAATTTACCACCAGCACCAGGAACATCAGGAAAAAAGTTACCCGGAATCCGAATTCTTCGCGGATTAAATCAGAAAGCCCTTTGCCGGTCACCGCGCCCATCCGCGAGCACATCTCGAGTGACACGTACAGCACGATGGTCATCGGAATCAACGACCACAAGACGGTGTTTCCGTATTTCGCCCCCGACTGCGCGTAGGTGTAGATTCCCCCAGCATCATTGTCCACATTGGACACGATCAGCCCCGGCCCTACCACCGCGAGAAACAGGGCCAGCCGGCGGCGGTACGGACGGAAGAACGCCAGCGCGCCTTCAGCGCGTTCTGTCCAACCCGCCCATTTCGCTTCAATTGTTTCGCGATTCCACATCGCTTCGGTTCGTTCCTGTCTACTTCAAAAGTTTGGATACCACGTCGTCGACGGTAATTGCTCCGATGGGTTGCTTCTCCTCATTCACGATCGTCAACATCCGCAGATTGTATTTGTCGAATATTTCAAACACCTCTTTTTCGCTGGCATCTGGCGTCAGCGACAGCAGCGGCTCAAGTTTCAGTTCCGCCAGCGGCTGCTCGGACGCTGCCAGCAGCAGCCTGGCCACCGGCACCGTCCCAGAAAATTGTGCCACCCGATCTAGCAAAACAATGGTGTCCAGTTGATCCAGATTTAGATCCTCTTCGCGCATCCACTTCAGCACTTCGTCCCGCGTCGAACTTTCCCCGACGAATACAAAATCGGTGTTCATCATCCCGCCCGCCGTCGACGGGTCAAACTCCAGCAATTCCCGGACGTCCGCCGCCTCCTGCCCGGGCATCTCTTCCAGCAATTCCTCTGAAGTTTCCTTGGGAAGATCCGCCAGCAAGTCTGCCGCTGCGTCCGGAGCCATCTCTTCCAAAATGTCCGCAGCCTTCTCCGGATCCAGCTTCTCCACAATCTGCGTGGTCAAGCGCGCGTCCAGTTCCCCTAGCACCGCTGCCGCGGTCTCTTCATCCAGTGAAGCGATAATTGCCTGCCGTTCCGCTGCGGACAGGTCTTCCATGATGTCCGCCAGGTCCGCCGGGTGCAGGTCTTCCAGTTTTTCGTGGGTGATACGCAACTTCACGCGGCGAAGCGGATCCGATTCCACCAAATTGACAAACTCCCAACGGATGGCCCGCTGCGGGAATTGTCCCTGCACTTTGCGGATAAATTTTCGCGGTGCAATACCCTGAAACAACCGCCGGACCGCGCCCGGCAGACCTACGTCCACCTGTGTCACTCGCAATTCCACCGAGCCGTTCGTTCGCTGTTCGGCAAAGTCGACATCGTTCACCCGAACCACTTTGCGCCCGCTGGTATCGATAATCTGCTGGTCCAGCAGATCTTTCTGTACCGCCAACCACGCCTCGTTCGGTTCGTATGGCTCCAGCAGCCGTTCGTTCACATTCAGCCGCATACTCCCCGGTTCGACCGAGGCCACCTGGTCGTATCGCGCCACCAACGGCTGAAAATTCCCACGCGAAAACAGGAAGTGCGCGATGCGGTTCGGCTGGTCCGCGGGCTCAATGAAAAATTCGCGAATCTTGCCTACATAGTTTCCCTGCGCGTCGTACGTTTTCGCGCCCATCAGTTCGGTTGCGTAAAGCATGGCCAGCCTCTTCCGCGGACATAAAAAAAGCCCGCTTGCCAAAATTGCTCGGCCGCGGGCGCACAATTCGCTACTTGCGCGTCCCCTAGCCGCTAATGAACCCCTCCAGCTTTGCCCCGCGAACGGACTCCTCGCATCTGCGGGAAGCCGTCCTCAAACTCCGCACCGCAAAATTCCCTGTTCTATTAGGTAAAGGGTGACGTCCGGGGCCGCGTTCAGGTTCTTTGCGTGAGTTCATTGAAAAACATTTAACTCCGTGTGTATAAATAAGCCGCTTGCCGAACGAAGTCAAGGAAAGAGTGACGGCTAATCAAAAGTTTTCGTCGTTTTCGTCAACGCCTGGCCACACAAAACGATTTCACTTCGTTTTTCTAGCCGCAAACAGCATGTTCCGCGGCATCACACCGCGTCGTCGGCAATCTTCCGCGTACAGCGTGAGGTAATTCTTAAGCAAGTAGTCTTTGCGCGAGTAGCCCAAAGCTTCGGCCGCACGATCAATCGCCTCCGGCGGCCCTTCCAGCTCCACGTACGTCCCTACCGGCGTTTCGTCAATTTCAATCAAGAGATCCTTGGCCCAACGTGCCGATGCTCCCAATTTCCACGTCGTCCGGTATTTTTCATACCTAAACCACCCGCGCATCCCCAACCCTTCGAAAATCTTTGCCAGCGGGCCCGCATCCGACACCTCCAATTCGGTTTCGTCTCTGACCTTAAATCGGGCCCCCGCTTCGTCTATCCCGCGTTCCGTTGGCTGCTTGAAAGTCAGCACCACCCGCGCTGAACCGGCCTTCTTGCCGGAGCGCTGCGCCGTCTCGGCTCGAATCCGCAACAGCTGCCCATGCTTTGCCAACCCTCCATCCGGTGTATCAAATATGGTATTAAATTCGTGTACCCGGCCATTCCCTGTTCCCACCGTCTTGCCGCCCAACTTCTTCAGCTTTCGCTCGAATGCCTTTACATCGCTCACCACCAACTTAATCTCGGTCTCTTTCGCCATCGGCCTCCGCCTCGCACCCCGTCAACACCGTGCCAGCTTTTTTGAGCCACTTTTGCCCTCGCCCAACTTCCGTTAGTATAACCAACGCGCATCCAACATCGTTTGCGGCGCAGCCAGCCGCCTGCTTCACCTAATAAAATGGAACCCAAGTCCACGCTGGAAACGACCGTTACCGCTGAAGCCTCAACGCCGCAGCCCCGGCCGCCCGTCGCCGCCCGCAATCCGGTTGAACACCGCCTCCATGGCGACCTCCGCGTAGACGACTATTTCTGGCTTCGCGAAAAACAAAATCCCGAAGTTATTCGCCACCTCCAAGCCGAAAACACCTATACCGACGCGCTGCTCGAATCCACCGTCGCCTTTCAGGAAAAGCTCTACCAGGAAATGCTCGCCCGCATCCAGCAAACCGATCTCTCGGTGCCTTATCGCCTCCGCGGCTACGACTACTTCACCAAAACTCTCGAGGGCAAACAGTACCCGCTCCATTACCGCCGCCCCGCCGATGAATCTTCTTCCGCAGCGGCGCAATATATTGCGCCCCAGACCGGCAATCAACTCAGCAATGAAGCCGACCAACTCCTGCTCGACCTGAACGCCCTTGCCGAAGGCCACTCCTTCCTCGGCCTGGACGCCTTCGAAGTCAGCGACGATAACCAACTTCTTGCCTACTCCACCGACACCACCGGCTTCCGTCAATACACCCTGCAAATCAAGGATCTAGCCACCGGCCAACTACTCCCCTTTCGCGCCGAACGCGTCACCAGCAGCACTTGGTCCAGCGATAACAAGACTCTCTTCTACACCGTCGAAGACCCGGTCACCAAGCGTTCGCACCGGCTCTATCGCCACGTTCTCGGAGACAACGGCGAGGACCCGATCATTTTTGAGGAGTCCGACGAACGCTTCCGCGTCCAAATCGACCGCACCCGCAGCAGATCATTCCTCTTATTGCTCTGCGCCAGCCACACCACCAGCGAAGTGCGCTTTCTCGCCGCCGACAATCCGGGTGGTGACTTCCGCCTGATCGCGCCGCGCGAAGACTCCCACGAATACTATGTCGAACACCATCCCGCGCTGAACATCGCCGGCACGAGCTCAGACATATTCCTGATCCGCTCCAACTCCGGAGGCCGCACCTTCCGCCTCGCAACTGCTCCGCTTTCCGATCCCCAGCGCTCAAACTGGCAAGAAATCATTCCCAACCGGCCAGACGTCATGCTTTCGTCAGTCGATCCCTTCCGCTCCCACCTCGTCATCTTCGAACGCGAAGCCGGCCTTCCATTCCTCCGTATCCTTCCGCTCACCGATCCCTCGTCGCATTCCCGGGAACGCCAATCTCCCGATTGGCGTGTTTCCGATCGGCCACCCAAAGACCTGCTCGCCAATTCCTACCGCATCCCGTTCACCGAGCCCGCCTACAACGCCGCACCTGGCACCAATCCCGAATTTGATCAGTCTCACTTTCGCTATTCCTACGAATCCTTCATCACGCCACGCTCAGTCTTCGATTTTGACGTCAGCTCACGCCAAAGCACTCTGCGCAAACAGCAGCCAGTCCTCGGCGGATACGATTCGTCGCTCTACGCTACCGAAAGACTTCACGCCCTCGCTTCCGATGGCACCCGCATTCCGCTCTCCGTCGTCTATCGCAAGAGCACGCCGCGTGACGGCAGCGCGCCTCTGCTGCTCTACGGCTACGGCAGCTATGGCATTTCCATGCCGGTGAATTTCAATTCGAATCGTCTCAGCCTGCTCGACCGCGGCGTCATCTTCGCTATCGCCCACATCCGCGGCGGTGGCGAACTCGGCAAACCCTGGCATGATGCCGGGCGCATGCGCAATAAGCACAACACCTTCACCGATTTCATCGCGTCCGCGGAACATCTCATCGCGGCGCGCTACACAAATAGCCAGCGACTTATCATCGAAGGCGGCAGTGCCGGCGGCCTGCTGATGGGCGCGGTTACCAATCTCCGCCCGGATCTTTTCCACGCCGTCATCAGCCACGTCCCCTTTGTCGACGTGCTCAACACCATGCTGGACGCTTCTCTCCCCCTTACCGTCGGCGAATACGAAGAGTGGGGCAATCCACAAATCGCCGAAGACTATTTCTACATGAAGAGCTATTGCCCTTACACCAATCTCGAGCGCAAACCCTACCCCGCCATGCTCATCAAGACCGGCCTCAACGACAGCCAAGTCATGTACTGGGAACCCGCAAAGTACGTCGCCAAACTCCGCACCCTGAAAACCGATTCCAATCCGCTACTCTTCAAAATCAACATGGGTGCCGGCCACGGCGGCGCCTCCGGCCGCTACGACTATCTCCGCGAAATCGCCTTCGACTACGCCTTCGTCTTCTCCCAGCTGGGTATCCGTTCATGACCCACACGCCCACGCCCTATTCGGGCACTATAACGAGTGTTGTCGTCCTGAGTGAATCCGATAAGGATTCGCGAAAGACCTCAACCGTAACCTTGCCTCTAACTTATCCACACCGTTTCGACGGTAAAGGCCAACCGACAAGAGCCAACCGCCTGCAATGTTCGCTCCTCACTGGTCGCTGGTCGCCGGTCGCTGGTCGCACTCTGCCATGATCGACGCCACCACACCCCTTATGCAGCAGTATCAGTCCATCAAATCGCGCTAC
>Ga0137418_10005375_pt1 | contig 11754 bp, 8 predicted proteins | sample CZODoug3_1_2_16f_FD_122242 | JGI IMG/M metagenome (GOLD analysis project Ga0137418, IMG submission 122242) | Vadose zone soil fungal communities from Angelo Coast Range Reserve, California, USA - CZODoug3_1_2_16fungal (Hybrid Assembly) | ecosystem: Environmental > Terrestrial > Soil > Vadose... | reverse complement strand
CTTCGCCGCGCGATGGAATCGGAAGGTTTCACCGTGAACGAAGACGAGTGGTGGCATTTCGATTACAAAGACTGGAAACAGTACGGCATCCTGAATGTGCCGTTTGAGAAGCTAGCTGTCGGCCCGCAGCCGACAGCTGTCAGCCATTAGCTGTAAGCCGTAAGCCATGAGCATTAAGCCTGAGGGAGGGGTTATTTTGCGAAACGCCGGAATCCGCATCGCAACCGCCGTGCTATTACTTGTCGCATGCGGGGATAGCACTGGGGCACAAGCTCCCGATTCGCTCGAGGCTCACATCCAGAAAGTGATGGGGCGTCCGGAGTTCGCGCGTTCGAATTTCGGCATCGAGTTTTACGACCTTGAAACCGGCAAAGTCGTTTACTCTCTCAACGCCGACAAGCTTTTCGTTCCCGCTTCCACCACCAAACTACTTACCGAAGGCACGGTCCTTGCGAAACTTGGTCCCGACTATCGCTTTCACACGAACATCTATCGCACCGGGCCGATCGACAAACATGGCACGCTGAAAGGCAACCTCATCCTCGTTGCCAGCGGCGACCCCAATCTTTCGAATCGCATTCAACCCGACGGCACGCTCACCTTTATGGACGACGATCACTCTTACAATGGCCCCGCGCTGCCCGGCGATCCACTCGCCGTCATCAAGGATTTCGCCGTGCAGGTTGCCGCCAAGGGGATTCGCAAGATCGAAGGTCACGTCTACGTGGACACCAGCCTGATGCCCGACGGTGAGCACGAAGGCGGCACCGGCGTCACGATGTCCTCCATCATGGTCAACGACAACATCATCGACCTTAGCGCGAAGCCGGGCGAAAAGGTGGGCGACCCGGTGGCGCTGGGCGTCTCTCCGCAGACTTCCTATTTTCATTTCGTCAGCGCAGTAACCACCGGCCCGGCCGAATCCAAGCTATTGTTTGACGCCACGGACCCCGCCGCGCGGCCCGATGGGTCATGGGAGATCACTCTGTCCGGCAATGTTCCTTTGGGCAGCGGGCAACATACCCTTGCCTACCAGATCCCCTCACCCACGCAATTCGCGACCGCGGTGCTGCAGGAAGCGCTGAAGGCAAAAGGAATTGAGATCAAGCCGAAAAACTCCGCCGCGCTCGTCAAAGATTTTTCGTCATTCCAGCATTTCTATACTTCGGAATATCAGGTGGCAGAGCATGTCTCCCCGCCATTGAGTGAGGAGATCAAAATCACGCTGAAGGTCAGCCAGAATCTCCACGCCGGCATGGGACCATATTTTCTCGGCTTGTTCGTCGCGAAGAATGCGAAAGATCCGCTTTCCGCCGGCTTCAAGGTTGAGCAAACGTTTCTTACCGATGCGAAGCTCGATCTTTCCGGCGCCTCGCAAGGCGACGGCGCGGGCGGCGACTGGGCCGATCTCTTCAGCCCGGATTTCATGTGCCACTATCTGGCGTATTGGAAAACCAGGCCGGACTTCGCCATCTTTTTTAATGCGTTGCCCATTCTTGGAAAAGACGGGACGCTGGCCAAAATTCAAAAGGACAATCCGGGGGCGGGCCATGTCTTCGCAAAAACCGGAACGTTTGCCGCCGAAGACAAGCTCAATTCGCGCTTGACACTTAACGGCAAAGGCCTGGCCGGTTACGTGCAAACGAAGTCTGGCAAGACGCTCGCCTTTGCCGCTTATGTGAATCACACCTCCATGCCCGCAGACCCGGACAGCGCGCAAAAAATTGCCGGGCAAGCACTCGGTGAAATCGCCGCTGCCGCCTATGATGCGCCGCTGCCGTGAGCTGTGCTGGAGTATGACGAAGACCTAGGATAGAAGGATTGAGGACGGGCTTGGCTGACTGCTCAAAGCGGCGGCCTAGCCTCCCTTCGGCAGGCTCAGGGCAGGCCGCACTCCAAAGCTGGGCCACCTGAAGGTGGCCGCTACGCGGGATCAGCCGAGTCTTGTTTTGCCCATTTCGGCCACGCGGCGTTCGTAAATCATCTCGCAGGCGCCTTTGCTGTTGCTGAACCGAAACACGATCTTATGGCCTGCTTCCCTTTTCGCGCGCGACTTCAGGACCGTCCCGTTCAGTTCCACCCAGTTGCCGCTGACGAGGTATTCGCCTTCGCGTCCTTGCAGTTCAAACTTTCCGTCGCTCTTTAGCGAGAGCGGCGGAGCTGTGCAGGGTACGGCCTTCCCGGCTACTCGGGCTTCCGAGCACACATACTGGCCGGCCACATCGTCGCTCTGCGCGCGGCTCTTCGGCGCACATGCCAAGATCAACAAACCCAGGCCGGCGACCATCATCACTTTGATTGAAAATGCTTTTGCTGCCTGCATGCCCCCGGAACCTCCCACTCGCACTCGGCTAACTGAGTTCACTCGCTCAATGGAAGCCTTTAGATGTGCAAGTTACTCGCCAGGGTTACAATCCCGCAAGGCATTGATAAGGGAACACTTAGGTAGCTCCACGACAGCTTCCCACCGCAAATATGGGAACGCCCGTTCACATTCCGCACACGGCAACGGAATTTCTTTGCCGTACTGCCCCAACCGTACCGGCCGCGGAGAGTACCCTCTTATATATATACCTGTGTGTGCTACTCGACTGGTAACTCGGGGAGGGCTGCCCCGTCTTTCCGCGGGTCGGAGGCGCCGTAGTTGACGCCCTTTGAGAAGTCGCGCAGGACCACCTGGCCGCCGCCCATCGCGGCGGAGAAGGCGCCCACTACTTCAATTTTGTGCCCCTTGGCCGCCAGTTCGTCGCGAACCTTCGACGAGAAGCGGTTCTCCATCTGGAGATCGCAACCGCCAAAGGTACGCTTCGTGAAACGCGCCGCTTCGAGGGCCGCTTGAATGTTCATCTTAAAGTCCACCAGGTTGGCGATGAATTGCGCGTGGGCTTGTGACTGATTCCAGCCGCCCATGATCCCGAAGGCGACTCGCGTGTCGCCCTTCTGCGCAAACGCCGGAATGATCGTGTGCAGGGGACGCTTGTGGCCGGCCAGCAGATTCGGCGAATCGGGGTCGAGGGTAAAAAGCGCGCCGCGGTTGTGCAGGACGAATCCGGTTTCCGGGGCAACAATTCCGGAGCCGAATTCGTTGAAGTTGCTCTGAATCAGGGAAACCATGTTTCCGTCGCGGTCCACCACGGTCAGGAAGGTTGTGTCGTTCCCCACGCGGGGGTCGGCGCTGACTTCGCAATTGGCGTGGTCCGGGTCAATCAGTTTCGCCCGGGCAGCGGCATGCTCTTTCGAAAGCAGCGTCGCCACTGGCAATTTCTGGCTGCGCGGATCGCCGATATATTTCTTCAAGTCCGCGTAGGCCAGCTTTTTCGCTTCAATCATCGCGTGTAAGGCGTTTACGGTGCCATAGCCGTAGTCTTTCTGCTGCCCGAGCGGAAACGTCTCCATGATGTTGAGCATTTCGAGGGCGGCAAGGCCTTGGCCGTTTGGCGGCAGTTCGTACACGGTCCAATCGCGATAGGTGGTCGAGATCGGCTCTACCCACTCGCTGGAATATTCCGCCAGATCCTGCTGCGTCATTACGCCGCCGTGGCGCTCGATCGTCTCAAGTATTTTTTTCGAGATTTCTCCTTTGTAGAAGGCGTCGCGTCCATGTGCCGCGATTTGCTGCAGCGACCAAGCCAGGTCCGGATTCGTGAAAATGTCGCCCGTTTTGGGCGCATGGTCCTGCGGCAAATATAATTTTGCCGCCGCATCATCGCCGCGCAGGTAATCCGTGGCGCCGTTCCAATACATCGCCACCCATTCGGTCACGGGATAGCCCGCGCGCGCGGTTTGAATGGCCGGGGCCAGGTCGTCGCTCAGTTTCTTACGGCCGAATTTGTCCGCCAGCTTCTGCCATCCGTCCACGGCGCCAGGGACGGTGATGGTGTTCACACCGGTCTGCGGCATCTCCCGCAGCCCCTTCTTCTTCAGCAGTTCGGGAGTCAGGTTTTTCGGAGCCCAGCCACTGGCGTTCAGCCCGTACAGTTTGTTGGCCTTCGCGTCGTACACGATCACAAAGAGGTCGCCACCAATTCCATTCATCATCGGCGAGACCACGCCCATCATCGCGTTCGTGGCGATGGCCGCATCCACGGCGTTTCCGCCGTGCTCCAGGATGCGCACTCCCGCCTGCGCCGCCAGCGGTGACTCCGCGGCGACGATGCCCTGCCGCGAAATCACCATCGAACGCGCTTGCGAACGATCTTGTGCCTCAACGTTCAATCCAAATGTAGTTCCCATCACCCACACCATCCACGCGCCCCAGGCGATTCTGCGTTTCACAAATTCTCTCCGCATCGACAATTTACAATCATGACAGCAACTTTAGGATTAAACGCTGCCCGCCAACTTTATCCTGCACCTCACCGCTCGGCAAGCCCGCTTCGGTTCGTGCCAGGAGCACCCCTGTCTCAGCCGTCTCACTTACAACAGTTATTGACATAAATTGACAATCTTTGCCATCGGGCATATTCTCGGACTGCAATGCTTTGAGGTGATTCATGCCGATGAATATCAGCCTCACCCCGCGTCTTGAGGAGATGATCCGAGAAAAGATCGCCTCCGGTTCCTATAGCTCTGCCAGCGAGGTTGTCCGCGAAGCTCTGAGGCTGCTTGAATTGGAAGATCAACTCCGATCCCTGAAGCTTCAAAGACTTCGTCAGGATATTCGGGAAGGCCTGGAAAGCGGCCCGGCAACATCCTTCGACCCTAAAAAACTCAAGCAGGCGGCGCGCCTGAAACGATCCTCCAAACGGACCAGGTAGATGCCGCCTCTGCGCATTAGTCCTCGCGCGACATTGGATCTCCTTGAAATCTGGAATTACATCGCGGACGACAGTATAGAAAACGCAGACCTTTTTCTAGATCAGCTCGATGAAACAATGCGAAAGCTGCGCGGGCATCCAGGCATGGGGCGTCAACGCGAAGAATTGGCGCCGAGGATTCGAAGTTTTCCATATCAGCGCTACGTTATCTTTTACAGAGCAGATTCAAATTCTGTCGAGATCGTGCGCATTCTCCATGGAGCACGCGACGTGGAGGGCGGTTTCGAGCAAGACGCCCAGGCAACCCATCCGGAAAGCTGAAATTGGCGGACTCTTCCTCTTGCTTGTTTGAACTTATCAATAACCAAGGCTTTTCATTTTCCCGGGTGCCTGCGCAACTTGCTTCGCATCGCCAGTTGGCCGTGCGCGCCGCTTCCGCTAGAATGGCCCCGTGCCTGACGTGAGCCCTTCTCCGCCAAAATCCGCGGCCGTGGACGACTTCAGCGCGCGCGTCGCCTCGTTGCTGGCCGCGCGCAATGCCGATCCGTTTGGCCTGCTCGGCCCGCATCCGGTGGATTCGCCGCAAGGCCGCTTATGGTCGATTCGCGCGTTTCGGCCCCGCGCTGTGGAAGCGCAAATTATCCTGCAAGGCCAGGCCAATCCCATTCCGATGCGACAGTTGCGCGACACCGGATTTTTCGAAGCAACGCTTCCGACTCCTGGCGACCTCGCTCCATCGCCCTCGAGCTATCGCCTGCGTTTTCGCAACGAGTACGGCGACGTCTGGGAATCGCACGACACTTACGCGTTCCCCTATCTACTCACGGAATTCGATCTCTACCTGATGGGCGAAGGCCGCCACTACGATACCTACGAAAAACTTGGCGCTCACGTAAAAACGCTTGAAGGCATAACCGGCGTTCACTTCGCCGTTTGGGCTCCCAATGCCCGGCGCGTCAGCGTCGTCGGAGATTTCAACGGCTGGGACGGCCGCGTAAATCCCATGCGCTCGCGCGGCACCTCCGGCATCTGGGAACTCTTCGTGCCCGAATTTGCCGAAGGCGTCGTTTACAAATACGAGATTGTCGGCCCGCAAAACAACATTCTGCCGCTGAAGGCCGATCCTTACGGTTTCCGCTCGGAGCTCCGGCCAAACACCGGCTCGGTCGTGGCGCGGCTCGACAAGCATTCCTGGAACGATGCGGACTGGCTCCATCAACGCTCTTCCAGAAACTGGCTCGAGCAACCAATTTCGGTTTACGAAGTCCACCTCGGCTCCTGGCGGCGCATGCCCGAGGAACACAATCGCTGGCTCAGCTATCGCGAACTCGCCGACCAGCTCATTCCCTACGTCAAGGAACTCGGCTACACGCACATCGAACTTCTCCCCATCATGGAGCATCCCTACGACGGCTCGTGGGGTTATCAAACGCTCGGCTATTTCGCCGCCACCAGCCGCTACGGCTCTCCGACGGACTTCATGGAATTTGTGGACCGCGCCCACCAGGCCGGCCTCGGCGTGCTGCTGGACTGGACGCCCGCGCACTTTCCGCGCGACACGCATGGCCTCGCACAGTTTGACGGCACGCACCTATACGAACATTCCGATCCGCGCCAGGGTTCGCATCCCGATTGGGGCACGCTCGTTTACAACTACGGCCGCAACGAGGTGGTGAACTTCCTTATTTCCAACGCGCTCTTCTGGCTGGACAAATATCACATTGATGGCTTGCGAGTGGATGCCGTCGCCTCAATGCTCTATCTCGACTATTCCCGCCAGCCTGGCGAGTGGATTCCCAACCGTTACGGGGGCCGGGAAAATCTCGACGCCATTGATTTTTTCAAGCGCCTCAACGAAGTTGTGCATCTCCGATTCCCCGGCGTGCTGACCATCGCGGAAGAATCCACGGCGTGGCCCAGCGTTTCGCGCCCAACGTATCTTGGCGGACTCGGCTTCAGCCTGAAGTGGAACATGGGCTGGATGAACGACACGCTGAGCTATTTTTCCAAAGATTCCGTGTACCGCCGCTACGAACACAACAAGCTCACTTTTTCGCTGCTCTACGCGTTCAGCGAAAATTTCATGCTGCCCTTTTCCCATGACGAGGTCGTTCACGGAAAGAATTCTCTTTTGCACAAAATGCCGGGCGACATGTGGCAGCAGTTTGCCAATCTCCGATTGCTCTTTGCCTACCAGTACGCACACCCCGGCAAGAAACTCCTTTTTATGGGTCAAGAGATCGCGCAACGCCAGGAATGGAGCGAAACACGAAGCCTGGATTGGCACTTGCTGCAATACGATTCGCACCGCGGCATCCAGCGGCTGGTCGCCGATCTCAACAAGCTGTTGGCAAGCGAACCCGCGCTGCATCAGGTTGATTTCGATTGGCAGGGTTTCGAATGGGTTGACGCAAACGACTCCGACAACAGCGTCTACTCTTTCATTCGGCGCGGCAGGAATCCCGACGACTTGTTGATCGTCATTCTGAACGCTACGCCCGTGGTGCGCTATGGCTACCACATCGGCGTTCCGCGTGCCGGGCATTACGAAGAAGTCCTGAACACTGACGCGGCCAGCTATGGCGGGTCCAATGTGGGCAATCTCGGCGGCATGAACGCCGGAGAACACGCCTGGCAAGGCCGTCGTTATTCGCTGGCGCTCACTCTGCCACCACTTGCCGCGGTCTTCCTGAAGTGGCGCTCCACCTGATCGCCATGCAACCCTCCGCCTTGAGGTAAACTCTATAGAGATAGAAACGATCCACAAGCGAGGTTTGCTGTGTCTCTGACGACCAGACAATTTAAGTACAGTTCGCCTCTTCTTCTTGCAGGGGTTATCGTTCTCGGCTTGAGCACCGCTGCTCCCGCGCAGGACCCCGGCCCGCTTCCGCATCCTGCTTCTCCGCGCACCCAGGCTCCCCCTCAGCCTCCTCCGCCCCCTCCACCTCCTGCGAACCAAACCTATCACTCGGCGCCGCCGCCGCAGTCAATCCATTCCCCTGGCGACAGCCCCATCCTGAACGAGCCGCCTAAGCAGCCTGTGGACCAGATCATCAAGCGCTTCTCCGAACGCGAATCCGAATTCAGGCTTGAGCGCAGCAACTATACCTACACCCAGACTTTCTCCATTCAGACCGTTGATGACGACGACCGCCCCGATGGCGAGTACCGCATGACCAGTGAAATTGTGTTCACGCCCGACGGCAAACGCTTTGAAAAGGTCACGTACGCCCCGCCGGACACGCTGCGGCGCATCCAGTTGAGCGAGCAGGACCTCGACGACGTGCGCAACGTCCAGCCGTTTGTGTTGAACAGCGAAGACCTGCCGAAGTACAACGTCACCTATGTCGGACGCCAGCAGGTGGACGAGCTCTCCTGCTACATCTTTGACGTTGCCCCGAAAACCATCGAGAAGAAGCAGCGGTATTTTCAAGGCCGCGTGTGGGTGGACGACAACGACCTGCAGATCGTGATGTCCGACGGCAAGGCGGTTCCCGACATCATCAACAAAAACAATGAAAACGTTTTTCCGCGGTTTCGCACCTATCGGCAGAATATTGAGAAGGGTTTCTGGTTTCCGGTGTATACGCGAGCCGACGATTATCTCCATTTCCGTTCGGGCGACGTGCACATTCGGATGACCATCCGCTATTCCAACTACAAGCGCTACGGCAGCACGGTCAAGGTCGGCGCGGCAACGGAGATCAAGCAACCCCACTAGCCGGATTGGCGCGGGGCATCGAAAGATTTGTAGCAACCTGGGCATCTCGCCCGTAGTCTAATCGCAGGATTCCCGGCCGCTGTCCAGGCTGAGAAATTCCTGCGAGATCGCGAGATGTTGCCCAATGCCCGAGCTCGAGGTCACCCACCTGTCCTCTTAGCCAGTTACACCTGAAGAAATAGATTTCACTCACCGAGCCAACTCTTGGCCGGCAACGGCACACTAAACAAGGAGTGGCTTATGTTTCAGTTGGGGTGTTTTAGGGATGAGTATTTTGTTCAAAAATGGTCTTGTTAAGTGCCGCAGCTCGGCGGATTCCACGGCTGGCCACATGCGGTTTGTGGCAGCTTTCCTATTAGTTTCGGCAATGGCATCAGCTTCCGCGCGGCCAGTCCAGGCAAATTGCGAAAATATTCCTCCCGGAAAGTCATTCTGGGTGCGTCTGCTTGACCCTGTGGCATCCTACAGTTCCAAGCCGGGCACATTTATCCGCGCGGTTCTCATTCAATCTCCCGATTGCGACGGCGCACCGGTATTTCCCGCGGGCCTGGAAGTAGACGGACAGGTGGTAGCCGCGCGGAAAGTTGGCCTGGGCTTTGTCCATGAAACAGCGTCGCTGGAAATCATTTTCGACCGGATCGTTACGGCCGATGGAAGCGTGCTGCCCATCGCCTCGCAGGTTATGGAGGTGGACAATGCGCGTGAAACCGTACGCAAAGGAAAAATCCGCGGCATCCTGGCCACGTACACGCCGCAAGGGCGCATCACGGATGGCCTGGGGCATTTGCCGTCGTTTAATCCCTATAGCGCCCCAAGCCTGATTGTCTATCGCTTGTTTACCGTTCTTCCGGAGCCGGAAATTTATCTGCCTCCGGGCACCGACCTGCGTTTGCGATTGAACGTTCCGCTCTATGTGGGCGACCAGCCGGAACTCCCGCAGGTATCTTTCCAGATGGACGAAATCGAGCGCGGCGACGTTGAGATGCTGCTGCAAAAAAACACCGCGCGCACGTTCACTGGCAAGGGAAAAGAAGCCGACCTCGTAAACGTCCTTTTTCTGGGGTCACGCGACCAGATGGATGCGGCGTTTCAAACCGCGGGCTGGATGAACGGGGACCGCATTTCGACGCGCAGCGTGCTGCGGGAGTTTCGGGCCTTCCTGACCCTCTCCAACTATCCCACCGCGCCGATCACTACGCAGTACCTCCAAGGTCAGCGCCAGGAGGTTACGTGGCAAAAGAGCTTCAATAGCTATAGCCGGCGTGACCACGTCCGCCTTTGGGAGGAGCACGGAACCGTTCTTGGTCAAGACGCCTGGCTGGGCTCTTATTCGCGCGAGACCAGCGCGGCTCTTTCCATCACCCAACATAAATTTATTCATCACCTGGACCGCAATCTTGACGATGGCGTGAACATGCTGGTGCGGGATCTGACGCTGGCTGGCTGCGTAAAGTCCGTGCAACTTCTTCCACGGCCGGAATTGCCCAACACGTTTGTGAACGCCACCGGTGACGAGATGCGCACCGACGGCATGCTGACCGTGGTGCAGCTTGCGGACTGCGCGAATTCCCGGACGGAATACACGCGTGCAAACCCCCTAATTCCCATTCATCCACGTTCCCGGTTGGTCCGCTATCTCCGCACCCAGGTGCTCTTGTATAAGGGCGACGTCGTTCGGGGAAACCTTGTTTACAGTGGCTACTATGTCGGGCGCATCGGCATCCATGCGTTGCGCTTCAGGCACCAGCATGGGCAAGAAGAGGACGCCGACGGCCTGCCGCTCAGCCCCGTTTCTCCGGATACACTGTTTCCGCAAATCGCGTTAGGCGGCGGCATGGGCATCGCCAAGTAGATTCGTCCGCGCCCATTTTTCGATTAAGGGCAGGAGTCGCTTACGGGCGGGGCCGACCGACAAAATTCCATTTTCCCCAAGTGAAGGATTCGTGCTCCGACTGAAAATATCGTCTGGCCAACTGCGAAATTTCCCGCGGGCGGCCGAGCCAGTTCTCGTAAGTCTGCCGCTCGTTTTCGATCATCGTAGCCAGGGCATCCAACTTCACGGACAGGCGCCGCGCCAGCGGATTCTGCGCTACCCTGTGCACCACGCGAAGGAAGGGCGTCAGCCACGGCTCCACGAACACCACTCTCCCCTCGGGTCGGAGCACCCGCCGCAGTTCCGCGAAAACACGTTCCAGGTCGTCGGGCAGTATCGGCAAGTGGTGTAATCCGCCCTGCACAATTGCGGCGTCCTTGCTTTTATCCGCAAACGGCAATTCACGACAGTCACCTGCATAGCACCGGGCATCCCCCGCGTATTCCGCCAGCAGCCGCGGCGACAGGTCCACTCCCTCGATGTTCCGGAATCCGAGCCGCGCCAGCGCGTGCAATCCGTTGCCGCGCCCGCAAAACAGCTCCACCACGTTTGTTTCCCGCGGCCACTTGCTTACTCCGAGCCGGCGCAAGCGTTCCGTGAATTTCCGGATCTCCTCTTCCGGGGTCTCAAACCGCAAGTACGCGGCTTCCCACGGATCGATTCCCTGCCTGGCCGCAATCTGCACCGGATCAATCATTGAGCCTCAATGTCCTCCTTCAGTTCGTGTGCTAAAGTTCTATTCGGGAAGTGCCGCATCGCAGTTTCCCACACTCTTCGTTTTCTGGCGAAATGGATTCTCACTCACGGAATGTGGAAAAACTTGCAAGCGCTGCCAATCTGATGACTTCCTCTCCACAGTCCTGGCCGCTCTCCTGGATCGCCCGCAGCCATCGCGCCCTCGTCTTTGGGCGCCGGGCGCGGGTTCTTGCGGATGCGCTGGCCCCGCTGATTCCTGCCGAAGTGCACAGCGTGCTCGATATCGGTTGCGGCGACGGCACGATCGGCAGCTTGCTCCGTGAGCGGCGGCCCGATCTCGCCATCGAAGGCGTGGAAGTGATTCCGCGGCCCACTTGCCAGCTTCCCTGCCGCGCATTCGATGGGGCGCAACTCCCCTTTCCTGATCGATCCTTTGACGCATGCCTCTTTGTGGATGTGCTCCACCACACCACCGACGTTACGCAGCTTCTTCGCGAAGCCGCGCGTGTTTCGCGCTCCCACGTTGTCCTGAAAGATCACCTGAGTGAGAATTCCTTCGACCACGCGACGCTGCGCGCCATGGACTGGATTGGAAACCGCCCTCACGGCGTCACGCTGACGTACAACTACCAAAGCCTCAGCCAGTGGCAAAAACATTTCGCGGCATGCGGGCTTCAAGCCTCGCAACTCTCTACCACTCTGCCTCT
>Ga0137418_10005374_pt1 | contig 11754 bp, 5 predicted proteins | sample CZODoug3_1_2_16f_FD_122242 | JGI IMG/M metagenome (GOLD analysis project Ga0137418, IMG submission 122242) | Vadose zone soil fungal communities from Angelo Coast Range Reserve, California, USA - CZODoug3_1_2_16fungal (Hybrid Assembly) | ecosystem: Environmental > Terrestrial > Soil > Vadose... | reverse complement strand
CTGCTGGTAGTTCTGCGCGCCAAGTTCAATCAGCGCCACGTCCTTTAGCCGCACGACTGAGCCATCCGGATTTGAACGCACTACTACCTGACCAAACTCTTCCGGAGTCTGAAGCCGTCCCTGCGCGCGTAGCGTGTAAGTCATCTCCTTTCCCTTCGGCGCGGGTTCGGCGCCAACCTGGCCGGCGGGATTAACTGTGCTCTGTTGTTGCACGGCGCGGGCAAGGTCGGGAACGGTCAGGCCAAGCTTTGCTAACAAATCAGGCTTGACCCAGATGCGCATCGCATAGTCACTGGCGCCGAATAGGCGGACCTCGCCCACGCCAGGAACGCGATAGAGTGCGTCGTTGATATTTATGTTCGCGTAGTTCGCGAGAAAAAGTGAGTCGTGAGTTTGATGCGGCGAATAAATTGCAAATGCCAGCGTAGGTATTCCCGTTGACTTACGCATGTTCAGACCGAACTGATTAACGTCAGCGGGAAGATTTGGCTGTGCCTGCGCCACGCGGTTTTGTACGTTGACCTGATCGATGTTGGGATTCGTGTCGATGTCGAAAGTAACAGTAAGCGTCATCGTGCCGTCGTTCGCATTTGTCGACTGCATGTAGAGCATGTTGTCAACACCGCTCATCTGTTGTTCGAGTGGCGTTGCAACTGACTGCTCGATCGTCACCGCATCGGCGCCCGTATAGGTCGTGTTGACGATGATCTGCGGCGGCACGATTTCCGGAAACTGGGCCACTGGCAGCCCGGCCATCGAAACGAGTCCGCCGATGACAGTGACAATGGCGATGACCATCGCCACAATCGGCCGGTTAATGAAGAGCTTCGAAATCATTGACTAATCCTCTTTTAACTCCACTGGCTCCGCAATTCTTTCAACCTTGATTGATAGCCAAGCGGCGGGGGTAAACCACCCTTCCTGACCTGAGAGATTCTCTAACCCGCTCCTTTGATCGCAACTTGAAAGCCTTTCAATCACGAATCTTGACGTGATTTACCCCCGCTGCTTCTTCGCTCATCCACTTTTCTTGTCTGCATAAGGCTTCGGATTTACTACTGCCCCCGGTCTGATTCTTTGTATCCCTTCCACAACTACGATCTCGCCGGCTTTCAATCCGTCTTCGATAATCCACATCGAGGCGCTGCGCTCGCCAACTTTGACGGGGCGCATTTCAATCTTGTTGTCGCCACCTACCACGGCGACCTGATAACTGCCCTGTAACTCACTGACGGCGCGCTGTGGAACAAGCAAGGCGGCGGTTTTCGTCGCGGTCACAGCACGGACCCGACCGTACTGGCCCGGCCGCAGCACGTTTCCGGGATTTGGAAATATTCCGGCCAATCGAATGGCTCCGGTCTTTTGATCGACCTGGCGGTCCGCAAAAAAGAAGCTCCCGCTTTGTGGATAGTTGGTTCCATCGGCGAGGATCAATTCAAGCTCGATCTGAACCACACTTGCTCCTCGTCGCGCGTCAATCAGGTTGCGCTTATTAAATACAAGGTACTGTTGCTCGCTTAGGGTGAAAAAGACCTTGATCGGATCGACGGTTGAAACGGTGGTCAGTGGAGCGCTCGTTGTGCTGATCAAGTTTCCGACCTGCGCCTGAGCGATGCCGGCAATTCCATCGATGGGCGAGATGATGCGAGTGAAACTCAAATTGAGTTCTGCTGTTCTCACCGCAGCTCTGGCGTTTTCAATTTGTCCCTTAGCTGTAGCAATCGCGGCTTTGGCTGTTCCAATCTGGGCGTTGGCCAAGCGAAGTTGCGCCCTCGTCGTCTCGACTCCCGCGCGGGCGGCGTCGACTTGAGCTTTCGCAACAACGTTAACCTGGACGGCGTTGTCGTAATCCTGTTGCGTAACCGCCTTCTGCTCCGCGAGTGGCGCGTACTTGTTCACATCGAGCTGGGCCTTGAGCTGATTTGCCTGTGCCTGAGCTAACTGCGCCTGTGACTGCAAAATTTGACTGTTAGCTTGCGCCACTTGCGCCTCTGCCTGCGTAACCTGGGAGTTGGCCTGTTCAAGTTGGCCCTGAAACTGGGCGACCTGGCCGTTGGCCTGTCCCAATATCGCTTGAAACGGCCGGGGATCGATCTCGAACAACAACTGGCCTTGCTTTACGAAAGAGCCTTCTTTGTAATCCTGCCTAAGTAAATAGCCGGTCACCTGGGCCTTGATGTCGGCGTTGACCATTCCTTCAGTCGTCCCAATCCATTCGCTGTAGACAGGAACGTCCTTTTGCTCGACTTGGACCACTTCAACATCGAGCGGACGCGGCGCCGCCTGCGCCGGTTTGTTCGAGCGGCCAACGACAATGAAAGCGCCCAGGACCGCAACTGTTACAACCGTGCTCGCCGACACCAATAGCTTGTGTTTTAGCAAACCGTTATGTAATCCCGTCAAAATCTTCCGCAATTCTTTTTGCATCGGAACCTCATCAACTGACCTTCTTCAAACTTCGTCAACCCGACCAATGCCTTTTACTCGTATCGAGTTGGGGACCGATTTTTCGGTTGGGTTACGAATTCTCATCATTGCCCGCCGAGCGGATGGACTGGCGACATGAGCCCCTCTCAGTTCCAAGTCCACCCGCTCTCCGAAACAGGCCGCGCCCCCACTTGATCTCAGCCCGTGCCCTCCTTGAAAGTCTTCCCATTGTTTTCGTTCATTCATAAGACTGCCATTTCGGTCATCGTCAGCTCGTTCGCGTTCTTCATCTAGCAACAGCCCTGCCACGCAGTTTCGACTGCCGATTTGTGAATCTGCCGGAAACACGATGAGTTGATTTGGAGTTTGGTAAGAAACGGTGACCAGATATCGTCAGATGACAAGAAGCGGTCACGATTGGCGATGTTATTGTGTCGTGGGAATTGACAGCTTGACGATCTGACCTTGCCGAAAGAGGCTAATCACCAGATTGTCTCCTGGTTTAAGCCTGCCGATACTGGCATAAATCTCATCGTAGCTGCCGCTTTGTTCCACCGGGACCTCATTCATTTTCAGAATAATATCTCCGCCGAGAATGAATTCTTCTCCTTCGACAGTCGCGCGCAGTGTTCCGGGATGTATTCCCCAGCGCCAGGCAATCGATCCTTCCGCCACGCGCTGAACAAGCACGCCGGCTGGTTGTGGCAGATTCAGTGCCCTTGCGAGATCGCCGTCGACAAGAAGACCTTCAATACCAGACCAGAACGGTTTCTGCTCCAGCAGCAGCCGTCGAGCGGTGTTTGAAGTTGCGGCGAAAGCCAAACCCTCAGAGCCCCCAGACCTGCTCATGATGTTGCTGACAATTCCCATCACTTCGCCATCCAGGTTAAATACAGGACTGCCGGAGTTGCCGCTGTTGACCGCGGCATCAGTTTGCAGGAATTCAACCGCCGTCGTGTTCTCACTTCTCTTGTTAAGTGTGTGACGTCCGCTGACGTGCCCTGCTGTCAACGTACGACTGAGACCGTAAGGAGCCCCGACCACAAATATCTGATCTCCCACATCTACCTTGTCAGAATCTCCCAGCGTCGCGACCACGGCATTTACCGGATTGCGCTCGAGTTGCAGCACTGCGACGTCGGCGCTGATAACAGAGCTGATAACTCGCGCTGGAATCAACTGGCCGTCCGGAAACTCAACTTCTATCTTGTCCGCTGCCTGCACCAGGTGCGCGGCGGTGAGCACTTTCCCGTCATTGGAAATTAAAACTCCCGATCCTAAACCGTTCAAACTCACCATCCCTTGCTGTGGAAAAGGCGCCAGTCCCTTCTGCTCTGTCGTTACGACCACAACTGCTGGCTCCACTCTGCGAAATGCGTCGCGAAGCTGCTGGCCATTGCCCTCAGTCCCGAGCCCCCAGAAAGTCAGCATGAGCAGTGAAAGTGTCACTCGTACTTTCCTAAACGCAGAGCTCCGGAGTTGCTCGTCTCGGCGACGCTGATGCAGATCGGATATCCATCCCTTGACTGTCCTTACTATTTCACGCGTGCTCTGCGGGCCTGTGCTCTCATCCTGGTCGGCCCGGACCTCAGTCAAAATTTCGTTCTTATCCCGCTTTATGATTCTTACGGCAGAGTTCATGAAGTTAACACCTCATCAATGAGTAATTAGGGCAAGTTATTCGTCCTCTGCGTGGTGCCAATGGCTATGCCGGCGCTCTGCCAGTAAGCTACGGCGTCTGCTTCAGCGATAGCGGTTTCCAAACGTGTGCGGCTACGGTCTAGTTCATCGAGTTGGGCACGTACCAGGGCCCTTGCAATCTCCAGTTGCTGCCGCCGTTGTTCTCGCAATCGTTCCGGACGCGTACTGCCTATACCCGCCAGCCCTCGCTCAATATTTTCTGGTTTCAGATCTTCTTCGAGTTGTTTGTCGCGCGCCTGCATTTCCGCCTGCCTGACTTGTACTTCGCTCAATTGCACACGGAAATTATCGGCGATTTCCTGAGCGCTGGTTTGCGCCAGTGTAGTTATTGCAAAGAGACCACTCAGCAACAGAATTGCAGGAATTCGATTTACCAGTCTTTTCATTTCCATACTCCTTCTGTCATCTTCTCGCCTTACAACCTCAACCGGGTTCCCGGAGGGAGCAGATGCCAGTGATATCTACCAATACAAAAACCTTGCCACAGCTCCCGCTTGTTGCTGTGTTAGATGAATTGTTTGAAAAGGGGGCGGATAGATGGAGGAGTGTTAGGCTTGGTCTCGTAAACCTTTAGTCAGGTGGCGTGACATGAGTGACGAAATGCTGCCAGATGACGAGCAGTGGTCATGACTGTTGCGGTTGAGGTCGATTGATGCCGAGTTTGCGCATACGATGGTTGAGAGTGGTGCGGTTGAGGCCTAGACGCGCAGCTGCTCCGGTGGGACCACCAATCACCCAACCCGTCTCACGCAAGACCTTCATGATGTGCTCGCGTTCGACTGCCTCGAGTCTTATTGGACCCTGAAGCTGATTAACCAGATTGCCATTTGCCGATTGCTTTATCTCGGCCAGTGGAACTTCCAGCACGGAGCCGCGCGAAAGAATTACGGCTCGTTCGATCAAATTCTGAAGCTCGCGAATATTTCCTGGCCAGTTATAGGTGGTCAGTTCAGCCATCGTTTCGGTCGGAATCGTTTTGATGGGTTTCTTCATCTGTTGCGCAAACTTCTGTGCGAAGAAGTTGACTAGCAAAGGAATATCTTCAGGTCGTTCCCGCAGCGCCGGCAAAGAGACCGGAAAGACGTTCAGCCGGTAGTAAAGATCGCTACGAAACTTTTTCTCGGCCACCAACTGGGCCAGATCAGCATTGGTTGCGGCCAGCACACGCACGTCTACACGAATCGTTTTACCGCTTCCTAACCGCTCAAACTCCTGTTCCTGGAGCACGCGCAGCAGTTTCGGTTGCAGCTCAAGCGGAATTTCCTCAACCTCGTCGAGAAAAATTGTTCCACGGTGTGCGAGTTCAAACCGGCCCTTGCGTTGTTCGACAGCGCCGGTAAACGCGCCCCGCTCATGACCGAACATCTCGCTTTCGAGCAGTCCTGTCGGGATCGCGGCACAGTTCACTTTGACCAGTGTATGTTCCCGTCGTGCGCTCAAATTGTGGAGCGCGCGGGCGATCAGTTCCTTCCCAGTCCCAGTTTCGCCAAAAATCAAAACCGTCGAATCCGTGGGCGCCACGGTCTCTACATCCTGCAGTGCGTGCTTCAGAGTCGCGCTTGTGCCAATGACCTCTTCGAAGTTGTATCCCGTTCGGATCTCTTCCTGGAGATAAAGTTTTTCTTCCTGTAGCTTGTTTTTCAGCGCATCGATCTCGCGATAGGCCAGGGCGTTCTCAACCGCAATCGCGACCTGCTTGCTCACTTCGGTGAGTAACTCTGCATCGTCTTCAGTAAAAGCATTCTCGCTGAGCCTGCCCACACCCAAAACACCGAGCACGCGGTCATGCGAGATGAGCGGAACCGTGCAGGCGGATTTCACTCCAACACGTTTCCCGAGGGCATCGGCTGAAGCGTCCAAGCCGCTGATAACGGGTTGCCTCGTGGTGATAGCGCGTCCGGGAATTCCCTCCAGGTCGATGATCTCATCTTCAATAAACACATCCTGGTGCTCGGGAAAGTCCAGGGCCGTGGACCGAAGCTTATTGATTCCCTTATCGTAAAGCGCGAGACCAGCGAGGTCGTGCGGCATTACCCGTCGGAGACAAGCGGAGATCGCGGAAAGAAGTTCGCGCAAATTGAGATTTGAGACAAGCGTGTTGTTTATTTCCAGCAGCATTTGCGAGCGGTCGCGCTCGCGCGCCAGCCTCTGTTGATGACACTGCGCTTCAATGGCAACGGCAATTTGCGCTGCGAGTAGTCCTGCGAACTCAAGATCGAGCTGCTCGTAGGCCCCTGCTTTCTCGCTCCAGAAGTTAAGCGCTCCCAGTTTGTGATTGGCGGTCGTCAAGGGAAAGCTGCAGATTGCCTTGATCGGATGGTCGAGTAGTGTCTTTGCGAAGGGAAAGCGATCGTCCTTCGTGATATCGTGCACCACAACCGGTTCCTGGTTCTGCCAGACCCAGCCCGCAATTGAACCTTCCATGGGCACTTCGGTTGGCGCCTTCCACGTTGTCGGCGCGCAGGTTTCCAGAAAGTGGCACCGCATTACATTTCGCGAATCATCATGAAGCATTACAGCAAGGTCGCGAAAATTGAACAGGCTCTGCAACCGACAAGCAAGATCGTGAAAGAGTTTAGACAAGTCGCGATGAGCCGCTATAGCTTTCGAGAGTTCCAGCAGTGTGACGTACTGCTCGGGCTTCAAACCTTTGGCGGCGATTTGGGCGGTGGTCGTGGTCAAGCTAAGCCTCTTAAATCAGAATTGTGTGATCCGAACTCTAGAGCCAAGGCGATTTTCTCCGGGATGGGCGCCATGAACAAAGTAGCCAAATCTTAGTATCGAACCATCCTATTCTCAAAATTGGCGGCGCCGTAGATTTATTGTCTTCGGTATCCATTGAAAATGCCAGTGGCCGTTAAGAAAGACTCCTCAAGCAACTCTCGAATTTGTATTGGCTGATTCCTTTGCCCGTAAGCCGAGTGCGAGAATTCTCGAATACAGAGTAGTTGGCTTCATCCCAAGCAACGCTGCGGCACCTTCTGAACCAGAGGCGAGATCATAGCATCGATGACAAAAACTGATGGCTTCATCCCACTCGCTTGCAAGGCCGTGGCTAAGGAACTCGCTAAGCTTGAATAGAAAAAAGCTAATCATTCTGGTGGTGTTGACTGCGAGGCCGCAAAGTTGATAAGAGAGAGTTTTGTTAAGGTGGCTGGATTTTTGCACGCAGTAACTTTGGAGCATGCGCCGATGAAAATGTCTGCTTACAACATGGCAGGTTTTTACGCGGACGCTTTTGCGGCACTCAACGAGCAGTCGACAAATCTGATCAATTTAGTGGGTTCTTGAAAATCGATCCCTTCATGAAACCGCTGCGCGACGACCCGCGCTTTCCGTAGCTGCTGAAGCGAGTCGGCTTTCCGAATTGATCTGACAAGCAAACATGGACGGTTTGTTGCCAACACAGCACTGAAACTGGTCATCCCTTTCACCATAACCCCACAAGCTTCCACCAAAACGGCCCGATACCCAACCAGAAGACCAGGTTGAGGAGCGAGATCAGAAAGCCGAGTTTCCACCAGGTTCCCTGTCCAACATAACCGGCGCCAAAGTAGATCGGAGCTGAGCCCGTCCCGTAGTGTGTGATGCCCGCGTTTAGATTGGAGAAGAAAGCCAGCGCGAGTGCCGCCAGCATTACTGGTACGCCGCCCGCCATAGCTGCTGTCAAAAATACGGGATACAGCGCAGTGACGTGCGCGGTCATGCTGGCGAAGCAGTAATGGACATAAAGGTAAGTGACAACCAGGGCCAGCAGTGCGGCTTTCCAGGGCCAGCCGCCCAGATGAGCAAAGACATCCTTTGACATGACATCGATGACACCTACCTCATTCAAAGCGCTGGCCATCATGAGAAGTGGCGCGAACCAGATCAATGCGTCCCACGCTTTTCGCTCGGACAGTAAATCATCCCACGTCAAAACTCGGCAGACGAGAATGGCAGACAAACCCGCCAACGCCACAAATGCATTGGCGATCCCATGCAAGGGAGAGGTCACCCAACCAATCATCACGGCGACCAGGATTACGACTAAAACAATTTCATCTCGCTTCATCCGGCCGAGACTGTGAAGCTTCTCTTTTGCCAGTACGCGTGCCGGTTCGATGTCCTTTAGTTCCGGCGGATTCAGGCGATAGAGCAAATAGGGCACGAAGATCATTGAAAACAATCCCGGCACGGAAGCAGCGAGCGCCCAGCGCAGCCAGGTCAATTCAACATGCCCAATGTCGCGTGCGAAGCCGGCAATCAAAGGATTGGCGACCATGCCCGTCAGAAACATTGCCGAGGCTGTATAGGTGGCATGAAAACTAACCAGCGTCAGGAAAGTTCCGATCCGGTTTGCAGTCGGCCCGGGCTCTGAGTCCAGGGCCTCACACAAACTGCGCGTGATCGGATAGACGACGCCGCCGCCCCGGGCCGTATCCGAAGGAACGAAGGGCGCCAACACGACGTCAGCGGCTACCAACGAATACCCCAGCGTCAGCGCGGTGTGGCCGAAACGCCGGATGAATAGATAAGCGATCCGCAGTCCCAGTCCTGTCGTCGTGACCGCCCGCGCAAACAAGAAGGCGGTGAAGACCAACCAGACGGTGGGGTTACTGAAACCAGAGAGCACTTTCTCCGCAGGCAAAGTGCGCGTCAATACGAGCAGGGTCATCGCGATTACTACGCTCACACCCATCGCGACAGGACGCGCAACGAGCGCAACGATGGTGGCGGCAAAGATCGCCAGCAGATGCCGCTGTCCAGGATCCAATCCAGGCAGGGGAAGAAAATAAAGCAACGCGCCGGGAACGAGCACGACGGCCCACCGCCATGAGGCCGGCGGATGTGGCATGGCAACAGTTAGAATTTTCTCAGTCTTGGCGGCCAAAGTGTCGTGTGTCCTCCAAGCGCGCTCACAATCGGGAGCGTTCAACCAGACGCATCGGAAATGTCGCCGGCCAATTCGGTTGTGGAAGATCCGGAATCAATACATTCGCCATCAATGAAAGATCGAACGGCGTTTGAAAAGTTCGGCGTCGTGTTGCTGACCACTTTGACGCTCGCGGCAATGTCTGCCGCGTCTCCCTCATGAATGGGAAAGTTTAGAACTCTTCAAACGTCCTCGATCCGAACGGCCCTTACCAGTTCAGTCGTACTCCCAGCTGAATCTGGCGTGAGCTGGTCTGCGTGGATGTTATTCGGCCCGCAGCTCCAAGTGCAGGACCGCCCGCCTCGCCGAATACCGCGTTATTGCTCAAAGGCGGGGCGAAGTTTGTGTGGTTTAGGATGTTGAAAAACTCGGCGCGGAGTTGCACGCGGAAACCTTCTGAGATGCTCGATATGGGTATGTTCTTGTAGAACGCCATATCCAGATTGAACAAGCGGGGTCCGGTCGCAATGTTTCTGCCTGCGTTGCCCAATCGCGTGAGCGGGTTCGGCAAAGCAAAGCACTGGGTGTTGATGTAATGAAGAGGATCAGCGGGGTTCTCTATTTTGCATCCCGGGACATAGTCTGGCCAGCCGTTCACGTCAGTGCCTTTAAGCCCTAAGGGGTCGCCGCTGATGATCACCGAAAAGGGCACGCCCGAGCTGGCGCTTACGATGCTGCCCATCTGCCAATTGCCGAGTAGCTTGGAAGCGAGACCTTGCTTCGGACCCGGTATGTTCCAGAGCATGTTGCCAACAAACACATGGCGAAGGTCATAGGAGCAGCGTCCCCTCCGGTGTGCCTTTTCGATAAATAGCGGAGAGGTAATACCGTTCAGGAACTGGTCGCCACGGGAAGCTTCCGAGCCGTCATCAATGCACTTGCTCCAGGTATAGGAACCCTGTACCTGGAAGCCCTGGCCCATAGGCTTGAGGATCTGAAGTTGGAGTCCGTTGTAACGACTATTACCATCCCAGAACGTGCCCCGAACCTGTGAAGCATTAGGATTGAGGCGGGTACCGCTACCGCTTGGCGTCGGCCAGAGTAACCCAGCCGGCGTCTGGGCGATGGGCAGGACGATGTTGATCTCGTCAGTACCAAAGGCCATGTGCACACCGCGCGACCCCACGTATGCCGCGGTCAGGGTCCAATCGCGAACCACCTGATGCTGCAACGTCAGATTCCAATTCATTATGTAGTTGCGGGAGGGGTTTAGCTCGGTGAAAGGTACGTCCAGCGGGGCAGTATTGAAATTTATAGTGGGAAAGATCGCACTGGGAAACGAGCCTTGAGCGAGGCCGCCCACCGTGGTCCCTGTATTGAAGGGCGTGCCCTGCGCCTCCTTGGGCGTGAATATCCAGGGTAGAGGCAAAGCGTCGTAGATGCCGAAGCCGCCACGAATGGCGGTCTTATTGTTTCCGAAAACATCATAAGCAAAACCGACTCGCGGTTCGAAATTGCGCAGTGTGGGATTGCGGTTGAAGAGTTTCTTGACACTGACGAGCGGCCCGTTGGGAGTCAACACAGCTAGAAATTGATCGTGCGCCTCTGTCGGTATCGTGCTCATCTCATAGCGCAGTCCTAAGTTTAAATTCAGCCTTGAACTGTAGCGCCAGCTATCATTAAGGTACCCGGCCCAGATACTTGACCTGACACCCACCTCACGCGTACGGGCCGGGTCGAGAGAGAAAAAGTCCCTCGGTTTGTCTTGCAAGAAATCTGACAGCGACCGAAACCTGACGCGACCATTCGGTCTTCTCAGCCCGAGTTCGTTGTACTCAATCTTCTCGAAGGCGAAACCAAATCTGAGTGAATGGTTCCCTCTCGTAAGGAAAGCATCATCGTAGATCTGGTACGAGTTCTGAACGTGACGAAAGAAAGAGTTGCCCCCGACACCCACCGAATCGCTTATTCCTGGGATCGTGATAATTGCCGATGCTCGACCAGGAGCACTCCCGAGAGCGAGTTCCGCGGCTGCAGGATTTAGAGCGGGTCCCTGCACATTAACAGCACCCTTAGTCCGGTTATAGCCAAGCCTGAATGAATTGACGAAGGTTTGATTGAACGTATGAGTCTCTTCGATCGCGATCATTTGCCGTCGCGTGCGGTTCGGAAACACGACGTTATTTAAAGCGTCCGGAATGCTTAGGCTTCCATTATCGAACATGTATGTCCCAAACAAGCTGTCCTTACTCGAAATCCTGTGATCAATGCGCGATGTAAAGAAGTCTTCATTAAATCTCTGACTTAAAGAAGTTGTGAAAATCCCAGTATCACCGTTTCCTACCAGTCCTCCATTCGGCAGTGGATACAACTTGAAGAACGGAACAATGTTAGCGTGCACCGGAACTGTCCCGCCCGCGAGCTGTCCAAGTCTGGCAGCCGGCGATGGCACAGTAACGATACTTGGGACACCCTGCAATCTACGGATGCGCTCATAATCGGCGAAGAAGAAAGTCTTGTTCTTGATGATGGGGCCGCCAAAGGATCCGCCGAACTGATTGCGTCGCAGGGGCGGCTTCTTAACACCGTCAAAGAAGTTCCGCGCATCCAGCGCGTCGTTGCGAAAGAATTCGTAGACCGAACCGTGAATCGAGTTTGATCCGGAACGCGTGATCGCGTTGATCACCCCACCCGACGTCCTTCCATATTCGGCGGTGTAGTTGCTGGCCAGCACAGAAAACTCCTTGACTGCATCGGCGCCAAGATTTACG
>Ga0137418_10005372_pt1 | contig 11755 bp, 8 predicted proteins | sample CZODoug3_1_2_16f_FD_122242 | JGI IMG/M metagenome (GOLD analysis project Ga0137418, IMG submission 122242) | Vadose zone soil fungal communities from Angelo Coast Range Reserve, California, USA - CZODoug3_1_2_16fungal (Hybrid Assembly) | ecosystem: Environmental > Terrestrial > Soil > Vadose... | reverse complement strand
CAGCACTCCAACAGTTGCCGTACCTTGGACACTCAGATTTGGTACACGGTATCCCCAATGCCAGACTCGCCGTCTAAGACTGCACTTATTTCCGATTGCGACATCGTCCGAGTCCTACCAACTCGATCAGATCCAACGGTGACCATAGGGTGTCCGAGCGGGCCGTCTGGAACATACATTTTGCTCGAAATACAAATGCAGAGAGAGCTTACGTCAGCCGACCTCGGTCACTCGTGGCGCGAAGAATCGCAACTAATTCCTTACTCGTCGACACTGCCCAACCGCGAGCTGCTTCAGTCTCCATCCGATCCAAAAATTCGATATCGGCGTCTTCCGGAAATGGGCCTTTATCTGAGATCAGAAGACGCTGGAGACACTTGGTCACTGCCCGGGTTCAACCTCGAAGGAGAATCCCGCGAACAGTTTTTGTCACAGAGGGGAGCGAATAGGTTCTTCACTATCGAATTTCATCTTCTTGCGATCCATCCAAGAGAGCCGAAACACTTGTACGCCCGGATCGCCTTGGAACCTTGGGCCGCTATGATCTTGCTAAGCGGGCCACTATCAAACATCGACGTTCCCGGAATTTATGAATCAACGGATGCAGGCGAGAATTGGCACATATTCTCAGACTCACCCTCCGGAACCACGACCCTGGCGATTAGTTCTGTAAAACCTGGTCTGTTTTATGCTCAGGGAACACGGGGGATTTTCAGATCCGAGGACGGGGGCAAGGAATGGACCGTCGTAGGGCAAAACGAACTGCTCAAAAAGCCACCCTTCACAGAATGGAACAAAGATCCTGAAGCTAGGGAACACGCTGCACCCGAAGCATTCGAGACATATCAGCTCGTTTTAGACCCACAAGACCCACAAATTGTCTTCATCGTCAGCAACAAAGGCTTCTACCGCACCATGGACGGCGGAAAAACCTGGTGCCTATTGAATCTGGGGTTCGATGAACTCGGCAGCGCAAACTCATTGGCAATAAATCCGGGCAGGCCCGCAGACATATTTCTGGGCACTAGCCGGGGTGTCTTCTACTCCAAAGACAGAGGAATCCACGCAGAAAAAATCTTTCCAAAAACGCGGGCGGCCGCCCCCTAAGTGGCTGAGACCTTTTGGCTGAACATACGGTTGATTGGATGACCGCGGCTCCTTCGACCGAGTAGACCTGCCGGTTCTGGTTTTGTTGATGAACGCCGGTCATCGTTTTCTCTGCCGTTCGAACTCCTCCCAGTCTCGCTTGAGAAGTTCTTCGAATTCGTGCTTGTCCTCGCCCGATTCGCGCCGTGTTTCGCCTGCCAGCAAATAGCCCGGCGCGGTAAGTCATTACTTCACATTTTCCTTTTCGTGATTTTCTTCGCCGCTATTCACAGACTGATTTTGCCCCGGAAGTTCAAGTCGATCACACGTCCGGCCTTCGTGCGTATCGACACAGACACATCGTGGTTGTCATACTGGATTCGCTTCGTCTTGTATTTCATGTTTGGCCCTCTTTCAGAGTCCTGAGATGGCCTTCAATGTTTCCGATCTCCGGGTCTACGCCCATCGCTCGAAGCAATTTCACGTCATCTTCGGTGAAGACAACATGCGGCAGGAATGTGGGACAGACCACACCTGAGCATTGATGACAGAACCGCTGCTGGTTTTGGACGTTGATGATGAGCACTGTTACGCTTTCTCCGCATGTCGGACAAATTGTCATCTGTTAACCCGGCGTAAATCCTTCAGCCGTTCTGCTATCGGATACGAATCAAGAAGGTCCGCGACAAATGTTCTCTGTCCAGGGTCCATCGCTTCAGGTCTGCATCCGTAGCAATAGCGTGCCGCTCGCTCTGGCGTGTTGAATCCAGCACGGCAATCTATCAGATGAACTTCAGTCTCCCCGCTACAATTTTTACACTTCACGGCTCTCCTCTTGTGGTCTCACAAACACCAGCGGGAAACGGTGACATCCGTTTTCGGTATGGACGAACACCGACAGTTCGTCAGCGCGTTCCAAATATCGATGTTCGACGCGATACCCAAGTCGCGTGTAATTCAAGTTGCGGTCGGCAATATGAAATGAATCCGCCCCATCTCCGGTCTTGGCAGTAAGAACTAGATGGCCCCATTGGTCTGTCGCTATGACCCTCACGGGCCGAAGATTCCGCTCTCTTGAAAATTCTCCAACCCGCCTGCAAACCTGGTTCAGCTTATCGTCCGTAGTTGCGGCAAATATCGCAGGAGTCGCGGCGCATGCAGCGGTTCCGAAAGCGCAAATGGCAGCATGAGGCTACGGTTTAATCACCTACCGTAGCGTATCGGTCGAAAGAGCGCGTCGCCTTGCGGCGGTTAGCAGCATCCTCTAATTTCAGTTTTTCAGCGTAACGTTGAAGGGTCGCGGTTGATTCATGCCCAACCCACTTCATCACGTCAAAGATGGTATTGCCGTCGCGGAGCCATTTTGTAATCGCCGTGGCACGAAACTTGTGGTTATCCACGCGGCCAGTGACGCCAGCCAGTTTCGCAATTCGCTGCGTGACACGAATGAGGTGGGTATCAACGCCGCCACTCGAACTCGGGAAAATTAAGTCTGTATCCTGCCTACCGTCGCTCTTCTTGCGTTCCATCACTTTCGCGGTCAGCCACTCGCCAACAGGAACGTCGCGCTTCGAGCCCTTTGTCTTCAGATTGTGGGTCTCTTTGGCGCGGACCTTCCACAGGGAGTGTTTTACATCGATGTCCCCGTAGGTCAAGTGCGATAATTCGCCATCCCGAAGCCCGGAATTCAGGAAAGCGTTGAGCAACAGGCGGTCGTCCTTCTTCTCATCCTTCTTTCGTTCTAATCCTCGAAACGTTCCCGCCGCCGTCTCCAACAGCAGTTTAATTTCTTCCTCGCTATACGCTTCGGGGTCGCGCTCTGGCTTTTCTGGCCAGTCGTTTTCGTTCAAACCGAGCGTATCCTCTTCGCCTTTCGCCCATACAAAGAAAATCGTAATGTTCAAAAAGTGGTTGTATATGGTGCGACCGCTAAACTCCTGTTTTTTGAGATAGGTCTTAAAGTGGAGCATGTCGGTACGACCAACGTCACTCACGTTCAATTTCTTGCAACTCTCAAGAAACAATTCGGTGCTGCGACGGTAAGCGTTCCACGTTGCAATGGATTTGTTGGATTCAATTTCGGCGAGATACGCGGCAACTTTCGAAGTCAACCGTTCTTTATTCTCATCAGAGGCGACGACGACCTCGATGCCCTTGGCAATGGCCTGCAAGACGTGCTGTTGCTTTTCGGCCTCTTTCTTGGCATCTGTCAGTGTCCTTGCCTCCAGCCGAATCCACTGCGTACCGCCGCGCTGGTCGCGGACGTAGAATGGGGGTAGTTCAGCGGCCTCGGGGAGCTTGCCACGCTGGCCTGGGGCGAAGGCCAGGGCATAGCCGATGTACTCTTTGCCACTTTTGCTGGTCTGCCTCTGACGGTTATAAATGCTGATTTCCAGGGCCATTCTGCCTCCGAAAACATATGAACTTCAAATTACCTCTTCAAAGTACACCTCCAGTACACCAACGTCAATAGTACGCAAGTTTATTGGTGTTTTTGAATTATGGCGGAGAGGGTGGGATTCGAACCCACGGTAGGGGTTAACCTACACACGCTTTCCAAGCGTGCGCCTTAAACCGCTCGGCCACCTCTCCCGCGATGGAAACAACTCTACCAATTTAGCAGAAACTCCTATTGCGCGCACATCGCCATGCACCCTCATCGCTGGGCGGCGGAGAGCCAAGCGTGAGGCGCTGTGCAGATTCGAACAATGTCGGCCGAGGTGGCATGGGGCGTGTGAGTTGGGTATGCTAGGCGCGGAGTACCAAAGAAGTCGCATGCCTGAAATCCCTGAGCGCATCGGTCCTTACCGAGTACTTTCCAAAGTTGGCGAAGGCGGAATGGGTGTGGTGTACAAGGCGGAGGACCCGCGCCTGGAGCGCGTCGTGGCGCTCAAGGTGATCCGAGAATTCGAAGGGGACCCTTCCCGGCGCCGCCGCTTCTGGCAAGAGGCGCGCTCCGCAGCGAAAGTGGCGCATCCCAATGCCTGCCGGATCTACGACATTGCCGAAGAACAGGACTGCCTGGTCTTGGTGATGGAGTTCATTGAGGGGGAATCCCTGGCGCGGCGCATCGAGCGCGGTTCCCTGCCCGCGCAGGAGGCTGGCCAGATCACGCTGGCTTTGCTGTCCGCGCTGGAAGCGTTTCATAAAATAGGAATCGTCCACCGGGATCTGAAGCCCAGCAACATCGTGCTTTCGAACGGCGGGACAAAGCTGCTGGACTTCGGGATTGCCAAGCAAGTTCCTTTGAATTCGAATGAGGAAACCGTGGCGACTCTTGGCGACGCGACCGCTCCTGGAATTTTTCTTGGGACACCCAGATACGCATCACCCGAACAGTTCCGCGGGCGGCCTGTGGACGCGCGATCGGACCTGTTTTCGATGGGCGTGATTTTGTTTGAGATGCTGACCGGCCAGCCGCCATTCCCAGGCCAGACCTATGGTGAAGTGGCGCATGCCGTGCTACAGGGATCACCGGCGGCGTTAAGCGGATCGCCCGCCATCGCGGCAATGGGCCGAATCGTGCACCGTGCGCTAGCACGCGAGCCGGAGGACAGATACGCGAATGCCGAGGCAATGGCCGAAGAGCTGCGGGCCGCTCTGCTGATGGATGGGATCGAAACGAAAGCCCGGGCGCACGCGCTGCGGAGGCTCATTGTTCTGCCGTTTCGGTTGTTGCGGCCAAGCGAGGAGATCCAATTCCTGGCATACAGCTTGCCGGAAGCGATAACGGTTTCGCTTGCCGGGCTGGAAAACCTGGTGGTGCGCTCCTCGATTGTGGCGGCGCAGTATTCTGGTGATGCGCCCGACCTGCAGAAAATTGCGCGCGAAGCGGAAGTTGACGTTGTACTGACTGGAGCGCTGCTCAATGTCGGCACGCAATTGCGGATTACAACGCAGCTCGCGGAGGCGCCAGGCGGAACGCTGCTTTGGTCGCACTCCTCGCAGGCAACGACTCACGAACTACTGGAACTTCATGATGACCTGGTGCGCCGCGTCGTGGAGTCCATCCTGCCTTCGCTAACAGTCCAAGAGCACCAGTCGCTTCAAAAAGATCGGCCTGCCAGCCCAACGGTTTATCAGATCTATCTGCAGGCGAACGAGTTCGGCAGGCGATGGGAGAATCTTGGCACTGCCATCCAGATGTACGAGCGCTGTGTTAGCTTGGACCCATCGTACGCGTCGGCTTGGGCGAGGCTGGGCCGTGCCCGGTGGCTCAGCGATAAGTACAACCTCGGTTCACTGGAGGGACTGCGCGCGGCCGAGGAAGCGTTTCAGACAGCGCTGCGGCTCAACCCCAGTTTAACGCTCGCCCACAACTTATATACACACGTTCAGGTTGATCAGGGCCGCTCGCTGGATGCCATGAAACGCCTCCTCGACCGCGCCCATCAGCGAAGGAGTGATGCAGAACTTTTTGCGGGGCTGGCCCACGTGTGCCGGTACTGCGGATTGTTGCAGCCGGCGCTGGTAGCTCATCGGGAAGCCCGCCGTCTAGACCCCATGATTTTGACCAGCGTGATGCACACCTACTTCATGCTTGGCGATTATGAGCAGGCGCTCGAAACTTCCGCGAGCGATTATGGATATGGAACGGCCCTGGCTCTGGTCATGCTCGGGCGCGTTGAGGAGGCTGTGTCTTTGCTCCAGCAACGGGAACTCGCCAAACCCTGGCGGCTCGGAAAACTCTACTTAACTTCCTTGCGTACGCTGCTGGAGGGCAAGCGCGAGGAAAGCGTGGCAGTGAGCGAAGAGCTGATGCAGGCCACGTTCCGTGATCCGGAGGGGATGTATTATCTGGCGCGCCAATTCGCTTACTTGCGCCTGGAAGCTCAAGCGCTGGAAATGCTGTCTCGCGCCATTGGCAATGGATTTTTCTGTCATCAGGCGATGGTTCGCGACTCCTGGCTCGATGCGCTCCGCGGCCGCGCCGAATTCACCGATCTCCTACGCAAGGCTCATCAACTGCACCGCGAAGCCTCGACCGCCTTTCACGCTGGGGGCGGCCCGACACTTCTAGGGATCCGCACTGAAGGCTACTAGGCCGGGCTCTTCTGAAGGGCAACTGCAACTGCAACTCCGCCCCGTTTCCGTCCCGAGTTGCCTCTTCCAGAGCTTGTGTGAAAGCGAGTGATTATTCGTAACGAAGGGCCTCGACGGGATCGAGGCGGGCGGCTTTGATGGCGGGGTACATCCCGAAGAAGAGGCCCACGCTCATCGAAACGCCCACGGCGAGCACCACGGCCCAGAGTGGAATGGACGAAGGCAGAGTGGGCACCGCAAGGTTGATAAGCAGGCTGATGCCGCCGCCAAGCAACACGCCGATGACGCCTCCCGCGCCGGTGAGCACAACGGCTTCTGTGAGAAATTGCCAGATGACGTCGCGGCGGCGCGCGCCGATGGCTTTGCGCACGCCAATCTCGCGCGTGCGCTGCGTGACGGACATGAGCATGATGTTCATCACGCCGACGCCACCGACAAGAAGTCCGATGGAACTGATGACGGAAATCAAAAGCGCCACGGACGCGGTGATTTGACGAAACTGGTCGGCGATCTGCTGCGCGCTGGATATTCCAAAGTTATCAGGCTTGCTGTAGGGCACGTTTCTACGGCGCCGCAACACCCCGCGGATCTGGTCCTCGGCTTCCGACATGCGGCCCGGATAAGCGACGGCACCGATCATATTTTCGTCGTCCTGCGGGAGATGTTTGTGATAAGTGCGATAAGGAACCATCACCGCCTTGTCCGCGGATTGATCCTTGACGAGTTGGCCTTTGCGAGGCTCAAGAACGCCAATGACTTCGTACGAGATACCGTCAATTTGGATGGGTTTTCCGAGCGGATCCATATCCGGGTACAGGGTCTTGGCGATATCGGGCCCGATGACGGCGACGTCGGCACGATGCATGTTTTCCGCGTCGCTGAAGAACCGCCCGCTCTTCGGCCTGGAATTGAACACCTCTTCATTGGAAGGAAGCGTCCCGTTGTAGTCAATGCCCGATACTTCCTTGCCCAGATAGCGGGCGGTGACTGGCCCACGACTGGGACCTTCATCCGTCCATCGTGGATAGACGCTGGCGGTGACCGCGCGAACCGCGGGACACAATTGAGCGATGGCCTCGGCATCTTCAAGCGAGAGGGGTTTGCGCGCGCGTTCATCCGGACTAAGTCTCCCGGCGTGGATGCCGGGATCGAAGCGGAAGATGAAAAGGGTTTCTGATCCGTAGTCGGACAAATAAGCGTTCACGTCGCCGTAGACGCCGACGAGGATGGAAACCACGGAAAGAAGAGCGGTGATGCCGATGACCACGCCGAGAACGGTGAGAAAGGAGCGCATCTTGTTCTCACGCAGGGTGGTGAGAGCCATCCGAGCATTTTCGCCGATGTTCATGCGCATGGTGATTTGCATGGCTCTCACAATTCCTGGCGCAAGGCTTCGATGGGTTGCAGGCTTGCGGCCCGGCGCGCCGGATAAACACCGAAGAAAACGCCAACGGCGGCAGAGATCAGCTCGGCGAGCAAAACCGCGGGAACGGGAACGTGCATGGGTACGGACGTCGTTGCGGTGGCGAGGCCCGCGATTCCATAGGCTAGGCCGACGCCAATGGCGCCGCCCACCGCCGCCATGACCGCCGCTTCGACCAGGAATTGCAGGAGAATGTCGTTGTGGCGGGCGCCGAGAGCTTTACGGATGCCGATTTCGCGCGTCCGCTCCGTGACGGTGGCGAGCATCACGTTCATGATGACGACGCCACCGATCACCAGGAAGACAGAGACGACGCCGACCATAGCCGTAGCGATTACACCCGTCAAGTTTTTCCACAATTCCATCAGCGTGGCCTGGTCGAAAATGCCAAAGTTATCCTTTTCGTTGGGAGAGAGGTGACGCCGCGCCCGCATCATCGCCCGAGCTTCGTCCTGCGTCTGTTCCATCCACTCCGCCCCGCGGGCCTGAATGTTGAGCCAGACGGTGTCGTTGGTTCCATACATCTTGAAATACGTCTGGATCGGTATGTACGCAAAGTTATCCTGCGATTGGCCGAAGGCCGTGCCGATGGTCTTCGCAATACCAACTATCAGGAAGGGCCGGCCCTCGATCGAAAGTTCGTGGCCGATGGGGTCGACGCCCGGAAAGAGTTTGGTGGCCAAGTCGTTGCCGATCATTGTCACTTGGGCCCGGCTCCGGTCGTCGCCCTCGGAGATGTAGCGTCCGTCCTGCGGTGTAACGATGTCGATATCCACCATGTTGGCGGTGACGCCGCGGACATTCGTGTCGTTGAGGCTGTGGGAGCCCGCGCGCACTTTTCCATCAATGCGCAGTTCCACGCCGACGCGCAGCGGCAGCTTCATATTGTCGCGCAGAGCTTCGAAGTCGTCCCAGGTGACCTTTTTGTTGCGGCGGTTGGCCTTCACGTACTCATCGACGTCAGTAATGATGGGAAAGCGCGTCAGCAGAAAGACGTTGGAGCCCATATTGGCAACGCGGTCGGCGATGTAACGGTTTACGCCTGAGATTAGGGCGATGACCACGATCAAGGTAGAAACCGACAGGATGATGCCCAGGAGCATCAGAAAGGAACGCATTTTATGGGCGCGCAATGTCTCGAGGGCCACGCCGATCGGTTCGCGCAGCAATAGCCGACGTTTCATGCGTGCGTTTCCCCTGTCTCTTCTACGTCCAAGTTATTGAAAAGGTTTCGAGCCGCCCAGTCTATTTTCGGTTTGACACGGTCCGGCTCACAAACGTTATCACCAGCTGTTCAGGAATGGCACGAAAAATGAGCGGGCTTGAAATTCGGGTGGATGTGCGGCTCTTGGGCGCATTTGCGGGCGTCTGCTACACTATTTGGGCCGGTTCCGGGATCGTCTAATCGGTAGGACATCAGCCTTTGGAGCTGAGTATCGTGGTTCGAGTCCACGTCCCGGAACCAAAGTTCTCTCCGCACTAGTTCCCTGCACCGGGATGAAATCCTGGAATCACATTTCGCGATAGTTCAGCAGGACAACGCCGATCAGAGCGAGACAAAGCGGCCAAAGGCGGGCCAGTGCGTTTCGGGTTTGATTTTCGGCTGGAAGGCGCAGTTCCAGCCAGCGCGACCATCCCAAAGTCACGGCCAGAATAGCAAGTGGGATGTGGCTTAGCTCGGCGAGGACTTCTTCCTTGAGGTTCCCGAGACTGTGGGAATGAGTGAGGAGCAAAGCGCCGGAAACGGCGACGAGGACAGGAAAAACCAGTCGTGCACGGCCGGAGGCGACGCGGCCTGTTTGAACGCGCCATTCGAATACCGCCAGAGCGATTACCAGCAGCGCGAAAAAACGATGCAGCAAGACTTCGGGATCCGCAAGAGTCGCCCAGAAGCCAACCGGCCCGAGAGGCCAGGTCTCCGGATCGCTCCGTAAAAAAAGAAATGCCGAGAGGCCGAAAAAAGCGAGCGGCCAATTGCGCGCCCAGGAGACTTGTCCGGCTTGCGCGACGAGGGCCAGCAGCCCCATCGCTAGAACAACGATGCCTGCCCAGTGATGGTTGTACTCGGACCAAGCCTTTTCGGCGGGAGTGTTCAGGCGCGTTCCGGTTTGGCCCGGAACGTAAGATTCGGTCGAGAGCGAGCCGGATTCGAATGCTTTTTTCTGAGCGGCGTAGATGTCTTCGGGCAGCTCCTGAACGGACGGACTGGCGAATCTTGGCGACCGGGGAGACATGCGGGCTAAGATTTCTTGACCGGTGACGCGGTCGTGAGTGAGATCGGCAGCGGGAGGAAGCGAGGTGAGTGAAGCGGCGGTGAGGATTACGGTAATGCCGATGCCGATTTCCGCTTCGCCGAAGCGCTTCAAGCTGGCAAGAATGGAGCTGGCCGGTCCGCGGCGGACGAGCTGAAAATTGAGCGCGCCGAGGAACAAAAGAAGGCCAAAGAGAAGCACTTTCGTGGCCACCATCGCCCCGTAGGAAGTGCCGTAAACCGCTTTGAATGAGCCAACGTAAGCAAAACTCAACAGCAGACCCGCGGAAGCAAGCACCGCGACGCTTACCAGAGCGAGTCGGGAAAATCTGGCGCTGAGCTGCCGCGCGAAGTCCGGGGCTGGCGCTCGCCGGATGGCGATTAGCAGGTACGGCAGGCCCCCAAGCCAAACCGCGGTGGCCAATTGATGCAGAGCGGTGAAAGCGACAAGAGGCGCGCGATAATCCAAGCGAGCCATGGAGTGGCTGGTCATAACCGACGAGGTGATGATGGCTGCCGCAGGAAGAAGCAGATCGGCGTAGCCTGTAGTGCGCTTTGCGGCGGTTAGAGCAATCACGGTGAAGGCCGACACGATGCCGATTGCACCGGCGAGGACGAAATTCGCGCCGGCGACTTCGCGAAGAGACATGTTGGCAGACTGCCTCAGGATCATCGAGTTCGCCAGAACATAGGAGATCTGCATCGCAGCCAGCGCGATCGCCGCGCGTCGAATCCAGCGCAGACAAACGTGCTGGAGCGCCGCCGAATTTTCATGCGCGCGGCGGACGACGAAGATCAGAAAAACAATGCCGCCAATCGCAAGGGACTGAAACGTGAGGGTCGCGCCGCGGAACAGCACGGAGAGGAAGCCAAACACTTGGAGCAGGCGGGCCATGATCGCCGGTCAGGACGGCGTGACGGTGAAAGGGATTTCACCGCGGGTGATGTGACCGTCGGACGCCAACACTTGCCAGCGAAGGCGGTATGCTCCAGCGGCCAAGCCGGTGGCCTCCGCCGAGAGCGTGTCCGCCGGAGTCTGCCTGCTGATTTCGAGCGGTTGCGCGGAGCCGTCCGGACGGATCAGCGTCAGGCGAGAACGGAGCGCATCGATGCGCACATTGAAGCGCAGCTTGACGGGAACGTCTGGTCCTGATACTGCGCTCTTTAGAGTCGGGTTTGATTCCAGAAGGACGGCATGCGCGGCGGCTGGAGCAACGATGAAAAAACCCGCGACCGCGGCGAGCAGAATGAGTGCACAAAGATTTCGACGACCTGGGTGCATGACTTTCCTCCTCGCTAACAATGGCGAAGAGCTCCGCAAAAGTTGGGCTTCGACTGCTGCAGGAAAATTATACAGAAGCGGAGGTGGATTGCTATTTCATTCGGGCGCCGCTGTTCGCACAGGGCTGCCTCTACGGCCTGCGGATGAGCCAAGGAAACCCGCGGGCGGGGCCGTGGCTGAATTCAGCCGAAGTCACTCCTGCGAGCTTATCTCGTTGCTGTGATTCCAATCGATGGTTGGATCGGACGCCGGATCGTATGTAATTTCGGTGGCGGGGGGCTTATCGAGCTTTCGCTGTGCGCGCTTTTCTTCCTTCATTTTGCGCTTCTCGATGCGCTTCATTTCTTTCTGGCGCTTCTGAAATGTCGTGGTCATAAGCCTCTCCTCACAGCAGAGTGCGGCGAGGGCCCTGGCCCCTGCCGTCCAGCCCATCCATGGAAAAGGATAACTACCAGCGCGGTTCGCGCGGCTGGCGCGCCGACTCACGGTAATCTTCGTTCGAAAAACGGTCGCGTCCGCCGCCACCCTTGCCGCGTCCACCACCCCCGGGCCCGCGTCCTCCGCTCGGCCCCCCAAAACTCTTTGGACCGCGTGGCGGGCCGCCTTCGCCCTTCGGGCGCGCTTCGTTCACTTTCAAATTGCGCCCGCCAACTTCTTTTCCATCGAGGGC
>Ga0137418_10005371_pt1 | contig 11755 bp, 12 predicted proteins | sample CZODoug3_1_2_16f_FD_122242 | JGI IMG/M metagenome (GOLD analysis project Ga0137418, IMG submission 122242) | Vadose zone soil fungal communities from Angelo Coast Range Reserve, California, USA - CZODoug3_1_2_16fungal (Hybrid Assembly) | ecosystem: Environmental > Terrestrial > Soil > Vadose... | reverse complement strand
CTTTTGCACACGCGCTTGATCCAGCGCTCTTGACAAGCGCGATAGCCCGACGTCCACACTCCCCGCGTGCACCTCGCACAGGCCCTCAGCCATGCTCGCTTCCAATTCCGCGCGCTCCAGACCCGATTCGTGTGCGATGCGCTTGGCGATCTCGCAGCGCGGCCTAGCCTCATTTGCGGCGTCGACCTGCAGCAGAAGCCTGACGTAGCCAGCCTCGGCGATTACGCGTTGCAGTCGTCTGCTTGCACTGGTCGGGTTGTCCAACGCCACGACCGCCGCCTTCGCGGCCTCCAGTCCGGGCGCGTAGTCTTCCAGATGAAGGTAGGCGATCGACATATTGCTCAGGGCCGTACCACGGAGGAATACGAACACCTCAGCGCCTTCCGGCTGCAATTCGCACAGGGCCACCGCCCGCTTCAGGCAGATCAGGGCATCCCCGTACCGCGCCGCAGAGAGCAGGGCGCATGCCAAGTTGATGAGTACCGCACACTCGGCGAGCGGGTCGCCGAACTGTACTGAGATCTCCAGCGCCTCGGCGTATGCCTCCATAGCGCCGGCGAAGTTTCCGGAGTCCGCCAGCAGCAGCCCAAGCACGGACAGGGCCTTGCGCAACAGCGGACGCGGCCCGACGCGGCGAATCACGCTAACGGCGCGCTGGCTGTGTTCAAGTCCCTTCAAAACCTGACCGGAGATGTAGGCGAACCGGGCGATGGCAATCAGGCAGTCGCCAAGTTCGACGGACTCGGCATCCGACCGCAATTTCGCCACTAAGTTAACCGCCCGCCCAAAGATCTGCTCGGTTATCTGGGTGCTTTGACGCGACAATGCGTTAGAGTCGGGATCCAGCAGCTTGGCGAGCGCACCTAGTGCTTTTGCGGTGTCTTCCGGCCTCGAGTCAGCAGATTGCAACACCGCTTCGATTGGTTCTAGCTCTTCAATCATTGCCGTTGGCCCTGGAACTGCTTCAGCGTGTCGTCGATTTTGCGGCGGGCCCGGATGAAGGGCGACTCGCACGCCGCCTGGCCCAGGTACGCGTCAAGGTCGCCGACCTCCCGCTGAAGCCGCAGTACCAGGGCCCGGAACAGGTCCGTCAGCTCGGGATCGAACTGCTTGCCTCTGAGGGCGGCGATCGCAGCCAGCGCATCGTCCGGCCTGGCCACGTCCTTGTAGGGCCGAGGATGAGTCATGGCATCAAAAACATCTGCCAGTGCCGTGATGCGCGCCGCGATCGGGATCGCGCTGTAGGCAAAGCCGAAGGGATAGCCACCGCCGTCCCAGTGCTCGTGGTGGAAGCGGGCGATCTCCTCCGCCATCTTCAGGTGCGCCACGTTGCTCTGTGCCAGGATGTCGGCGCCAATGAGCACATGAGTCTGTGCGAGCTTGATTTCCGCGTCGGTCAGGCGTCGCTTCTTCATCAGCAGACCTTCCGGGAGCCCGATCTTGCCAATGTCGTGCAGCCGAGCGGCTAACTCGACCATGAACATCGTTTCCTCGTCCCAGCCCAGCTCCTGTGCCAGCAATGCGGCCAGCTTTCCGACCCGATAGGGGTGCAGGCCGGTAGGATCCTCGCGCAGGCTGGCCATCGCCGCCACCCGCTCCAGCATTTCCATGCGCGCCTTCAGCGCCTCGCGCTGCGCGGCCTGCGAAACCACCCTGTCGAGGAGTGCGACCTCGCGGTGCTCCATCAGCGTCTCGGTGTCAAGCGTTTGCGGCTGCTCTTGCCGCTGCAGCGCCTCAAGGTGCAAGCGATGGTGGAGCAGCGCGTGTTCCTGGCGTACTTGCCTGGTGTGCTTCATCAATTCGCGCAGATACATCAGGGCCACATCGTGCCGGTTCGCCAGCTCGTTGGCTTTGACCATCGTGATCAGGGCATCGCGCAAGCTGCCCTTCAGCACGCGGGCCGCAGCGAGCGTCTTGGACAAGCGCGACAAACCGACGTCCACCTTGCCGGAATGCACCTCGCACAGGCCTTCTGCCATCCCGGCTTCCAGCTCAGCCCGTTCCAGGCCCGATTCGTGTGCGATCCGCTTGGCGATCTCGCAGCGCTGCCTGGCCTCATCCGCCGCGTCCACTTCCAGTAGCAGGCGCGCGTAGTGGACCTCGGCCAGCACGCGCAAGAACATGTCGTTCGCATTTGCCGGATGACGTAACGCCTCGATCGCCGCCTTTGCCGCATCCAGTCCTCGCGCGTAGTCTTCCAGATGAAGGCAGGCGAGCGCAATATTGAGCAGGGCTGTACCACGCACGAATTCCAACGCCTCGGTGCTTTGCGGCTGCGATTCGCACAGCGCCACGGTTCGTTCCAGCCAGCCGATCGCCTCCTGGTACTGGGCGGCATAGATCAGCGTGACTCCCAGGCTGTTGCTGGCTTTGACCTCGGCGAGCGCGTCGCCAACCTCGACCGCGATCTCCAACGCCGTGGCGAAGGTCTCGATTGCGCGCGGCAGGTTGCCGGCGTCGGTCAGAAGCGCAGCGTGGACGGTTAGGGCGCTCGGCAACAAAGGGCGGGGCCCGAGCCGAGACAGCAAATCGACTGCGCGCTGAGCTGGTGGTAAGCCTTTGAGCGGCTGGCCGGAGACATACGCCCACCTCGCGATCGCGATCAGGCATTGAGCCAGCGCCTCGCCTTCGGCCTCGGCCCCCAGCGCGGCAACAAGCTCGAGTGCGCGCGCAAAGATCTGCGCACTTTTCAAGACGCTTTGTCGAAACGAGGCGTTCTTTTCAGGATAGAGCAACCTGGACAGATCGATCAGTGCCCGCGCCCTATCTTCGGGCGCCGAATTCGGAGAACTCAGCACCGCCTCGATTGGAACGAGTTCCTTGATCATCGCCGCAGGTCTTGGAACTGGTGCAGCGTGTCGTCGAGTTTGCGGCGAGCCCGGATAAAGGGCGACTCGCATGCGGCCTGGCCCAGGTAGGCGTCAAGGTCGCCGATTTCCCGCTGAAGGCGTAGCACCAGGCCCCGGAACAGGTCCGTCAGTTCCGGATCGAATTGCTTACCTCTGAGCGCTGCGATCGCCGCCAGCGCGTCGTTTGCGCTGGAAACGTCCTTGTAGGGCCGAGGATGCGTCATGGCATCGAAAACGTCCGCCAGTGCCGTGATGCGTGCCGCGATCGGGATCGCGCTGTAGGCCAGGCCGAAAGGGTAGCCGCCCCCGTCCCAGTGCTCGTGGTGGAACCGCGCGATTTCCTCCGCCATCTTCAGGTGCGCTACGTTGCTCTGTGCGAGGATATCGGCGCCGATGAGCACGTGCGATCGGGCGAGCTCGGTTTCCGCCTCGGTCAGCCGCCCCCTCTTCATCAGGACACGTTCCGGGATCCCGATCTTGCCGATGTCGTGCAGGCGGGCCGCCAGTTCGACCAGGAAGACCGTTTGCTCGTCCCAGCCCAGTTCCTGCGCGAGCAGGCCGGCCAGCTTTCCGACCCGATACAGGTGCAGGCCGCTCGGATCATCGCGCAGGCCCGCCATCGCCGCCATCCGCTCCAGCATTTCGGTACGCGCCCTCAGCGCCTCGCGCTGCGCGGCCTGCGTGGCCACCTTGTCGAGGAGCGCGACCTCGCGGTGCTCCAGTAGCGTCTCCGTGTCGGCCGCCTCTTCCTCCTCTTGCCGCTGAACAGCCTCAAGGTGCAAGCGATGGTGCAGCAGTGCGTGCTCCTGCCGCATTTGCCGGGTGTACTTCATCAATTCGCGCAGATACGCGAGCGCCGCGTCGTGGCGGTTCGCGATCTCATTGGCCTGTACCAGCGTATACAGCACTTCACGCAGGCGGCTCTTCGTCACACGTGCTCGATCCAGCGCTTTGGACAAGCGCGACAGTCCGACGTCCACCATTCCGGAATGCACCTCGCACAGGCCTTCAGTCGTGCTGGCCTCAATCTCGGCGCGTTCCAGGCCAGTTTCGTGTGCAATGTGCTTGGCGATCTCGCAACGCTGCCTAGCCTCATCCGCCGCGTCCACCTGCAGCAGAAGCCTGACGTAGTTACCCTCGGCCAAAACGCGGACAAGTTGTTGGTTCACAGTGGTCGGGTTGTCCAGCGCCGCGATGGCCGACCTGGCCGCGTCCAGCCCGGGTGCGTAGTCTTCCAGATAGAGGTAGGCGAGCGCCATGTTGGTCTGAGCCGCACCTCGCAGGAAATCGAAAGGCTCAGTGCTTTGCGGCTGCGATTCGCACAGCGCCACGGTCCGCTTGAGGCAGCCGAGCGCTTCCGCGTACCTGGCCGCGAGCACGAGGGCGTTCGCCAAGTTAATCAGCACGGCACACTCGGCGAGCGGATCGCCTAACTCACCGGCTATCTCCAGTGCCTCCGCATAGGCCTCGATCGCGCCAGCCAGGTTGCCCGAATCATTCAGAAGTAGACCCCGCACGGACAACGCCCGGCGCAACAGCGAGGGTGATCCCAAGCGCCGAGTGACGGTCACCGCGCGTTGAGCGTGTGAAAGGCCTTTCAATGATTGCCCGGACACGTTGGCGAAGCTCGCGATCGCAAGAAGGCATTTCGCCAGTTCTGGGCCGTCCGCAACGGCCCGCATCGCCGCAACCAGATCAACGGCGCGCCCGAAGATCTGCTCAGCCATCCGAGTGCCTTGACGGGACGCCGCGTCAGAATTTGGATCAAGCAGCCTGGCGAGCGCGGCCAATGCCTGCGCGGTGTCCTCGGGCGCAGAGTCCACCGATGTCAGCACCGCTTCGATTGCCTCGAGGTCTTCGATCATGGCCGCTACCCTGGCACCTGCTTGAGCCTCTGGTCGATCTTGCGGCGAGCGCAGAGAAACTGCCCCTGGCGCGCCGGCTGACCCAGTTGCATGCTGCAAACGTCGTGCGCGCGCGCAAACGTGATGGGCTCGGCGCACTGCGGCCGAGGCTCCCTCAGCGCTACGACCGGCTGCAGCATTTCGATTCGCGCCTCCACCATTTCTCGTTGCGCTGGACCGTTAATGCACCAAGCCCTGGACCCGCGCCGCCGCGAGGATCGCAAGGCGCGATCCCTGCGTTCCAAGCCGCTGGGAGATCTCCCGGAGATGCCGCTTGATCTGCCTCTCCGAAAGGTACATCGCCGAGGCGATTTGTTTGTTCGACTGTCCACGTGCAACCTGAACCAAGGTCTGTCGAGCCTCCTGGGAGTCGCTCTGCGCCAGCACAAACAGAGCCTGCGTCTTCAGCCGGGAAGAATTATTCGACGACAGGAATTTCTGCAGGATCGGCAGGGCGCGTTTCGGGTCGCTATTCATCAAACTGTTCAGTGCAAGCAGCTTGGTCTCTTCATCGTCTTGCTCTTGAGGATTGACGGGCTGGCCGGAGGCCTGACGTAGTTCCACTTCGAGGGCTCCAGCATCCTTTAGCCAGGTGCTGCGCGGATACTGCTTCCGGAGTTCAGCAATCGTGGCCAGTGCATCTTGACGGTGGCCTCCTTTGTTCAGCGCATAGGCTTTCCAGTAAAGGGCACTGTCGGCTCGCTTCCCATGCAGCTCTGCGACCTGGCTGAACTTGCCGGCTGCGGCTTCCCACTTGCCCTCGTTTAGAGCGTCGGTGCCGTCTTTGTGCAGTTCGTCTTCACGGTTCGACACTCTAGATTCCTGCTGCAGAAAACCGTTCATTTGCAGGTCGGCCTGCGCCCGCGCTGGGAGATTGGACGCTAGTAGGAGGAGCACAAACCCGAAGCGAACAGGTGTTGTTGGCACGTTCATGTTATTTGTCCCTTCTTTTGACTTGAGGTGGTTCGCGGCCGCTGAGCAGCCTCTTTACGTACGTTGGCGCGGACCACGCGCACTTTAAATAGAATTCCTTGAGATTGGATGCTGTCCTGGATTTTCTTCAGGTCGCCAGCAGTGATGCTGCTGGGCTGATGTCCGACCTGCAGCAGCACTCGTTCAAGTTCGTCAAGCAAGGTCGCAATACTCGCGTCGCCGACCTGCTGTGCTGTTGCTCTGTAGAGACGATTTGCATCGGCAAGTTCGATCGCACGTTGTTGCTCGGTTGAGATATCAATCTCTCCAGACCCCGAAGCGTGAGACAGTTCCATCAACAGCATTTGGCTGCGATCCAAGTGATCCCCAACGGCCAACAGCAAGACACGCTCACGCAGCTGCTGAGCAGGGGACGCAGTCGTAGAGCCCGGACTAGTAGCAACGTTGTTTGAGGAAGGTCGCTTAGAGCTGTAGCGGCCCATCAGGAACACGACCGCCAACAGGACGGCCACGACGCCGGCCCATGACCACCGTGGCATTGTCAGCCACGACTGCTGGCGTGCGGTTAACTCCGGCAGTTCTGCCCGAATCCTGTTCCAGACTTCGGAACCGTAGGCGGGACCGCGCTCTGGAATCGGAGGCGCTACGACCAGCCGCAGCACTTCCTCGATCGCGACGAGACGCGACCGGCACTCCGGGCAGGAGGCTAAGTGCCGCTCTGCTGTCTCAATGTCATCTCCGTCGTGGTAGTGATAAAGGACAAGTTCGTCGTCTGCGAGATGTCTCATCGGCGTGTCCTCAAGGGCTGCAATCGCTCGCGCAACTTCAGTACGGCTCGGTGCACTGTATTCTTCGCAGCCCCTTGACGCACGTTCAGCACCCGCGCAATTTCCTCAATCGAGCGGCCTTCAAAATGACGAAGAACGAATGCGGTGCGTTCGCCAGCCGTGAGCTGCTTCACGGCTAGACGCACCCGGACCTCGATCTCCCGGCTCAGCAGGGTGCGCTCCGGGCTGGGATTTTTCGTGGGGATCTGCTCGACGAGGGCTGCCTCGTCAAGGTCCTCTTTTGCCTCTACCTGGAGTCGCGATCTTCGTTGCTTGAGAAGGTCGTAGCAGCGGTTCACCGCAATGCGGTAGATCCAGGTGCCGAAATTGGCCCGCGATTCGAAGCCATCGAGGGCACGATAGGCACGCACGAACGTCTCCTGCACTATTTCTTCTGCGTCCTGTTCATTCTCCATCATGCGAAAGGCCAAGCCGAAGATGGTTTGACTGTGGCGCTCCACCAACAGGCGGAAGACATCCTTCTCCCCCGACCTGACTCTCGCCACGGCCGCTGCATCATCCATCTCCATTCGCCCATTAGACCGGAAATAGCGGCAACGGTTACGTTATTGAAGTACCGTTCCGGTATGCGATGAAAACAAAAGAGATACTGTGAAGTCTTTCAAGCCTTCTCAGCGAAGAAGATGGGAGGCACGGAAGGGGACAGAAGGAATTGGCGCACCAATGGCCTTGACGCCAATTCGACGACTCTCGATGGTTTGTTAGCACCCTTGAAGCTATTCGACCTCTAAGGTGGGATCGGTACCGAGAAGTCGGCTTCGGGGAGATTGCCATTGGTTTCCTCGAAGCCCGTTTCCCGGTAGTGATCTGACTCAAAACCCGCTCAACGCACTAGCACGTCTGTGAGCAGGATGGCTGTAATGGCGAGAGCGGCGATGCGCACGCGATGTCTCTTATCCCAGGTCCGGTGAATCCTCTGCCAGTCGGCAGCACCCTCTGCAACGCGGCTATTCAGTGGAACCAGCAAAAAGATCGATGCGATGGAAGCAGCAACCCAGATCGCATCCGCTGCAAGCAGGAGTTTGCGTCCCGAGGCGTACCAATGAAGCCAGGTCTGAATACCGAGCAGAACGGCGCAAACCGGGTACCAGACCGGCATCACCCTTCCAAGGACCAAAGCGAAACGGCCAAGCATCTTCAACTGCGATTCGGGATCGAGTCGCCACGCGGCGGGGTTTACGAAGGCAGATACGGAAAACTCCACTCCTACCAGCGTGACTATGATGATGAGGGTTGCCATGTTGAACAAATGCATGTGAGTGGCTCCTATTGACTCCCTAGTTTCTGATGCCATTGAATTGGCACTGATGCAAAAAGGAGCACTGACAAAGTTGTCAGTGAAAGCAAAGCTATGGGCGTCTCAAAGAAGGAGATCTCGCCGTGCCCGATCGATGCCGCCCTGAGCGTTATCGACGGAAGATGGAAGGGCACCATCCTATGGCAATTGTTGGATGGGCCGATGAGAACGAACGAACTGAGGAAGAGTATCCCTCAGATCACAGAGCGAATGCTTCTCCGTCACCTGCGGGAAATGACGGATGCTGGAATTCTCGAACGTCACCAGGAGCGAGGTTTGCCCCTGCGAGTGCGGTATTCGCTAACGCCGTACGGGATGACGTTGGTACCCGTGTTGAACGTTCTCTGCACATGGGGCAGAGGGCATCTCAAACATGAGCGTTCCGCCTGAGCGTCTGCTGAAGATTGTGTGCTCATTCTTCCGCAAACCTGAGATGCTGTCACCGATCCGTACCGGGAAGTCGTTTTGTAGGAAGTGATTGCGATTGCTCCCGGTTAACGGGCAACCAGGAAACTGAGCCACCACCGACCGCTCTGGGTGCTCGGTTGGTTCACCTCTGCCCTGATAACATCCAAGAGTGACTTCGGACTCTAAAAATGCTCCTTCCGGCGTGCGCGTTCGCTTCGCACCCTCCCCAACCGGCCAGCTCCACGTTGGCAATGCCCGCACGGCTTTGGTGAATTGGCTCTACGCCCGCAAGACCGGCGGGTCGATGATCCTTAGAATTGAAGACACGGACATCGAGCGTAGCGAGGTCCGGTTCGAAGCGCAACTCATTGACGACCTCAAATGGCTCGGCCTCGATTGGGATGAGGGTCCGGATGCTGGCGGCCCTTATCCGCCCTACCGGCAATCCGACCGCATTCCCGTCTATCGCGAGTACGCGGAGCGGCTGTTGGCCGAGGGCAAGGCGTACCTGTGTTTCTGCACGGATGCCGAACTGCAGAAGCAACGCGAACTGGCGCAGGCCGAACATCGTCAGCCGATCTATCCAGGAACTTGCCGTGCCATTGAGCCTGCCGAGGCGTTGCGGCGACGGGCGGCCGGAACTCCGTGCGCGATCCGTTTACATATTCCCGAGCGCCCTATTCGATTCCACGACATTGTCCATGGCCAGGTCGAGTTCTCCAACGAAGTGGTCAGCGACCCAATCATCCTCCGTTCCTCCGGGATGCCCGTCTATAACTACGTGGTCGTGATTGACGACGCGTTGATGAAGATCACCCACGTCATCCGCGGCGACGATCATCTTTCCAATACCCCCAAGCAAGTCGCGCTCTATGAGGCGCTGAACTGGCCGGTGCCGGAGTTCGCGCATCTCTCCACCATTCTCGGCAGCGATCGCGAGCGGCTTTCGAAGCGCCATGGCGCGACTTCGATTGCGAACTTCCGCGAGATGGGCGTTCTGCCGGAGGCGCTCACCAACTACCTCGCCTTGCTGGGGTGGGCGCCGAGCGGCGGCACGCGCGAGATTTTTTCTCCGCAAGAGTTGATTCAGGAATTCACGCTGGAGCGGGTCACGCCTTCGCCGGCTGTTTTCGACATGGAAAAGCTGTATTGGCTAGATCGCCACTACATCAAAGAGGCGCCGGTCGGAAAGATCGCGTCTCTAGCGGCGCCATTTTTTGTTCGGGCTGGGTTGCTGCCCGCGACGATTGACGACGCGACCCAGGTCTGGCTCGATCGGGTCATAGGCCTGTTGGCGCCGTCCGTCGATCGTCTGGACCAGCTTCCAGACCGCGCCGGACCCATTTTTGGCTTTGATGCAGCCGCGGCGCTGGCCGCTCCCGACAATGCTGAAGTTTTGGGGCTACCGCATACCAGCGCCGTGTTCTCGAGCTTCACGGGTAAGATGCTCGACTTGCATTCCTGCGGCGAGCCGCTAACGGCGGAGCGCTTCAAGGCCATCGTCAACGAAGTCAAGGCCGAAAGTTCCGCCAAGGGAAAAGAACTCTTCCATCCAATTCGCATCATGCTGACGGGTTCGCACTCAGGCCCGGAACTCGACAAGCTGATTCCGATATTGGAAGAAGGCAGCATGCTCCTTCTACCGAAGCACGTGCTTAGCGTGGTGGAGCGGGTGAAGGACTTCGACAAAGCGCGATTCAAATAAACTAGCTCGGTTTGTCAAGGATGTTAGCCAGAGCTGCGCCTAACTCGCGAAAGCCAAACCCATAGCCACTCGCCAAAAGCTGCGCAGGCTGGACGCGCTGGCTCGCCAACAAAACTTCATCTGCCATCTCGCCCAGAGCAAGCCGTAGTGCGAACGCGGGAGCTGGAAGAATCGCCGGGCGCGATAGAGCGGTTCCCAAAGCCGATGTAAACTCCGCATTTGTTATCGGATTGGGCGAGACCAAGTTCACCGCTCCACGCAGCGTGTCAGTATTGAGGACACACAGCACCGCTCCGACAATGTCATCTACGTGAATCCAGCTACACCACTGCCGTCCACTTCCCAGTCTTCCGCCCAGCCCGAGACGAAACGGCAACAACATTTTGCCGAGGGCGCCACCCTGCTTGCTCAACACCACGCCCGTACGAATGTGCACGACACGAACGCCAGCGCGCTCAGCCGACTCTGACGCCGCTTCCCATTCTCGGCAGATCTCAGCCAGGAATCCCGTTCCAGAAGGGCTAGCCTCAGTCAGAACCTCATCGCCGCGATTGCCGTAGTAGCCGATCGCCGAGGCGGCGACCAGGACTTGCGGCTTGGTTTCCATCCTCGCCACAGCCTCGGCCAACGTCCGTGTGCCTTGCACTCGACTGTAGCGGATCCGCGCTTTCTTGGCCGCCGTCCACCGCCCGACTACGCTTTCGCCCGCCAGATGAATTACCGCTTCGAAACGTGAGGGTAAAGTCAGCGGCTTGCCGGGTTCCCAAAGGATCTGGTTGTTGCCCGAAGCGCTGCCACGCACAAGACGGGTTGTCACTGCGCCCTTTGTTTCCAATGCCCGCACGATTGCCGATCCGAGCAATCCCGACGCCCCGCTGATTAACACTCGCATGTTTACCCTTTAGAACCGACCGGACCTTGGCCGTGAAGCCTTTGATAAATGTTGTAGTCGCGAGTAGAGAATGTGACGATCTCAACCAGATCAAGCGGGTCGGGATGTTCGGCGAGAAAGTGTTGAATGGTATCGAGAGCGATGCGGCCGGCCTGCTCGATCGGGTATCCATACGCGCCAGTCGATATCGACGGGAACGCTATGCTTTTGCAGCCAAGTTCAACAGCAAGAGTGAGACTTTGTTCGTAGCAGGCCGCCAGGAGTTTGGCCTCTCGCTCCGGCTCCCTGCCAAAGATAGGGCCGACCGTGTGAATAACGTACTTGGCCTGAAGCAGCCCATAGGCCTTGGTAGCTTTCGCTTGCCCGGTGGCGCAGCCTCCCAGAGTTTTGCATTCCGCCAGGAGTTCCGGTCCCGCCGCGCGGTGGATCGCGCCATCGACGCCTCCTCCGCCGAGGAGCGTACTATTGGCCGCGTTCACGATCGCGTCCACCCTCCGAGCCGTGATGTCGTCGCGCACAATCGATATCAGGGTCATTAGCGTGCCTGTGTGTTGCTCGTATCCCGATCTTACGTCAAGAGGCCGACGCTGCTGGGGAGTACAGGGATTGCAGGCTCGAAAGCTATAATTAAAACAAGCGCTGCAGGGGCTTCCCCGAGCCCACTCGCGGTTCCCCAACAACCAGCACTCATGAGCCTGCGCCAACAGCCCGCTGCCGCGCCTCTCAACGAGGCCAAGTACCGCGAACTGATGAACCGCATGCGGGCGAACCGGCCGAACGACGACCTTGAAATCGTTCGCAAAGCCTACGAATATTCCCTTCAACATCACGAAGGGCAGACGCGGGCTTCGGGCGAGCCCTACGTTGTTCATCCTTTGGAAACTGCGCTGGTCTTGGCGGAGATGAAGCTCGACCCGGT
>Ga0137418_10005370_pt1 | contig 11758 bp, 11 predicted proteins | sample CZODoug3_1_2_16f_FD_122242 | JGI IMG/M metagenome (GOLD analysis project Ga0137418, IMG submission 122242) | Vadose zone soil fungal communities from Angelo Coast Range Reserve, California, USA - CZODoug3_1_2_16fungal (Hybrid Assembly) | ecosystem: Environmental > Terrestrial > Soil > Vadose... | reverse complement strand
GCCGTCAGGAAAAAGATTGTACGTCACTATGGGGGATATTATAGGAGGTGACAGCCACGTTGCGGTCGTTGATCTCGAAAAGCGCGCCGTGGTTGCCGAGTGGCCGATCACGGGAGGTCCAGTGCCTCATACCGCGGGTCTAGACGCGGCGCATCATCGCCTGTTTGTCGGTAGCCGGATCAAACCAAACACTGGCGAAATCGGAGGTGGACACCAGTATGAACCGGGGAAGTTGGTGGTGATGGATACGGAGACGGGAAAAGTGGTGCAAGCGCTGGACAGCGTGGGCGGCGCCGACGACACCGTTTATTATGACGCGGCAACCGGACGCATCTACTTCCCAGGAACAACTGGCACGGTTGCCGTATTTCAGGAGATGGACCCGGACCACTTCCAGCTTCTCGGAAAAGTTCCGACCGGGGCAGTATCGAAGACCGGGCTCTGGGTGCCTGAACTGAAGCGGTTCTACTCGGCCGTCCCGCAGCACTTCGTTCTCACTGCACCCCACGGGTCAAAGGACATAACGGCCGACCTGCGTAAGGAATTGAATCTCAAACAAGGCATGGTGGCGCCGATTCTATCTAACCTAATAACCGAACCAGCCCATCTCATGGTCTTTGAATACTTGCCTTAAGTGGTGCGATAAACAGATAGCGAACACAGGCGCAGGACCTTCTATCGCTGGTCGGGTTGCTACGATGCGAATAATCTTGCCACGCTCGAACAGCCGTCGCATCGTCCGACCCTCCGTCTAGGCTTAAAGCTCGATGTTACGTCGCGCGTGAGACCAGTGGATCCTATGGAGATCCTCCTTGCCGTATCCGTTACGTGGACGGACGCATTGGCCCGCTGTACATCATTTTTATCCTAGCAGATAAACAACAGCCAGTGAGATGAATTGATAACACGATCGGATTGTCGGATGTGCGGCGGAAAAAATACTGTGAAGATTTGGAACGACGCGGGGACCGTGCTGGATTTCACGTCGTAGAAAAATATGTGCTCGCCCTTGACTGGTATTTTTGCGCTGGTCTCGCTGACCTTGATTTGGCATATTTGCCCTTTTCCCGGTGGTCTCTTGCGCTTTAACCAAGCCGACCAACGACACTGACAGTCGAGGGCATGGGTTACCCCGAAAATTCTCTTGACACCGGGCAGAGACGGTCATCTAATCGCGACAACAACCAAGGGACAGCGAAATCATTAGGAAGGTGAGCGTAATGCGAGAGTGCTTACCTGACTACGTAGACCTCGACGGGGAGTTGTCTCACCGTACTGACGCTCTAGTGTGGCCTGCGATCGATAGAGTCGTAACCTTCAAGAACCTGCCCATAAGCTTACCGCGACGATCGGTTGCTGGCGTTCGCGTAGTTTGCATGAACTGCTGCGCAGGGATAATCCGACATGCTTTTCCTTGGTGGACCCCGTAATAAGCCGACCTTAGGAGGTGGCCCATGGCTAGCAGCCATTCGAAGAAAGTCATCTACATTTTTGCAACCATAGTGACGCTGCTCTCCAGCTTTCCTCCCGCCATTCCAATCTATGCGCAGGTAGCGGGAGCAACGCTCACCGGCACAGTGAAGGATTCTTCCGGTGCGGTCATTCCAAACGCTCAAGTCGCCATCACAGACGTGGCCACCGGCGTTACCCGTACCGTTTCACCCGGTAGCTCGGGACTTTACACAGCCCCCAACCTGTTGCCGGGGACTTATGAGATCCATGTTACGGCGACGGGTTTTAGCACGCAGGTGCAGAAGGGCATCACGCTGACGGTAGGGGCTCAGCAGGTTCTTGACTTCACGATGCAGGTTGGGCAGGTGAGTCAAACGGTTGAGGTCACCACGGAAGCCCCCACAGTCGAGCTGACCTCGTCAAGCATCAGCGCCGAGGTCAATGCTACAACAGTTCGCGAACTCCCTCTGAACGCACGCGATTGGACTCAACTGGCAACTCTCCAGGTAGGAATCCTCGCCGTCCGGACTCAGATGGCGAGCTCCGGTACGATAAACAAGGGCACTCGTGGCTTCGGGGACCAGTTGTCGAATAGTGGTCACCGCCCCAACGAGAATAATTACCGCGTCAATGGGATCAGCATCAACGACTATTCGAACGCGTCGCCGGGCAGCGTGCTGGGCGGCCAATTGGGCGTGGACGGAATTCAAGAGTTTTCCGTTTTGACCACCAACTATTCGGCAGAGTATGGACGGGGCTCGGGCGGGGTCATCAACGCCGTCACGAAATCGGGGACCAACTCGTTCCATGGAAATGCCTATTGGTTCCTGCGTGATGAGGGATTGGATGCGCGAAATTTCTTCGATTCCGAGCAAATACCGCCCTTTCATCGCAACCAATTCGGAGGATCCGCCGGAGGCCCGATTAAGAAAGACAGGACCTTCGTCTTTGGCAATTTCGAAGGGATTCGGCAGACCAAGAGCCTGAGTTTCCACAGCAACGTTCCCACGGCGGCGGCCCGCGCCGGAAACCTTTGCTCAGTTCCCACCACAGGAACCTGCGTGCCAAACACCATAACCGTTGACTCGAAGGTCGTGCCATATCTCGCGCTCTACGACCTTCCCAACGCCGGCCTTACGCCCAAAGGGAACGGCGACACAGGATTCGTCAACACTGCAGGCTTACAGCCCTCGACTGATAACTACGTGACCTTCAAGGGTGACCATAAGATCTCAAGCAAAGATAGCCTCGCCGCGAGCTGGTTCTTTGACAGGTCTTCTCAATCCACGCCTGACAATCTCTTGGATTCAACCACTAAGGTTTTCAGTCAAAGGCAGATGTTCAGCTTGGAAGAGACTCACGTCTTTAGCCCCACATTAGTTAATGCTGTGCGGATTGGTTACAGCCGTGTGCTGGCGCTGGTAAACACGCCTGAGAAGGCGCTTACTCCGGCTGCGGGGGATACAACTCTAGGTCTCTTCCCCGGCTTCTATTCGCCTATACTCAAGGTACCTGGTCTTGACTTAATGCAGGGAGGTTTGGGCAGCCAGACCCGCACTACTCCCACCGAGAATTCCTTCCAATTCTATGACGATGCTTTCGTCACTCGGGGGACTCATTCGATCAAAACCGGGTTTGCCGTGGAGCGTATACAAGTAGATTATTTTAGCAGGAGCAGGCCAAATGGAACCTTCTCTTTCCCGTCACTGAAAGGGTTCCTTCTTAACCAGCCCAAGAGCCTCGTCATACAGAATCCCACTGCTGAGAAAGTGATTGCGGGCCGACAGACCGTCTTCGGAGTCTACGTGCAAGACGATTGGCGCATGCGCTCGAACCTGACGGTGAACATCGGCCTGCGTTACGAGCCGGTGACCCTGCCGACGGAAGCTCACAACGCGTTTGGCGTCATGCTAGACCTGTACAGCGGTGGTACGACTGTGCCCGTGCCCCACCCTTGGACGACTAACCAGACTCTTCGCAACTTCGCGCCCCGGATCGGGTTCTCCTGGGATCCATTCCACAATGGCAAGACGGCCGTCCGTGGCGGCTTCGGGATCTTTGACGTGCTGCCCCTTACGTACTTGACCGTTAACTCGTTTACCGGGTCCTTCCCGTTCGCGGAGACAAGCAGCGCCGTCAAATTACCTATTGGCTCGTTCCCAACGGGGGCATTCGCGCTTGTCAAGTTCGACCCGACGCACATCAAAAACCGGTGGATCGAACAACACCCACACCGTAATTACGCCATGAACTGGAACTTGAACGTCCAGCGCGAAATCACCTCAAGCTTGACGGCGATGATTGGCTACGTGGGCTCGCGCACCGTCCACCAGCCGTTCACCGAGGATGACGCCAATATGGTCCTTCCAACCTTGACCTCCGCAGGCTATCTCTGGCCGTTCCCGGTAGGCAGTGGTACGCTGGCCAACCCCAGCGTTGGTACAATTTCTCCACTTTTCTGGGATGGTGACGCTTTTTATGATTCCCTTCAGGCGCGAGTCACAAAAAAGATGAGCCACGGTTTTCAGGTTCAAGGCAGCTATACGTGGGGAAAATGCATTGACACGGGCACGGGCGGTAATACCGGTGACCCATTTACGAATTCAATCGTAACCCTGATCTACTTTGTCCCTCAGGGCAGGCGCGGACTGTGTGACTTCCAAGTCGCTCATAATGTTGTCGTGAACTATATTTGGCAGGTTCCCACCCCGAAGTTCGCCTCAGGGGCTTTGTCGTACCTTGCCGGCGGGTGGCAGGTAGGCGGGATCTTTTCGGCGAGTACGGGCACGCCCTTTACACCCATCATGGGGGGCGATCCGCTCGGCCAGAACAACACAGACCCATTTGCCTTCCCGGACCGCCTGTCAGGGCCTGGCTGCGCGAACCCCGTCAACCCCGGGAAAGTCAATGACTACCTCAAGCTGAACTGCTTCAGTCCTCCGGTTGCGCCCGCTTCGTTCGCTTCGGTGTGCCAGCCCGCTGCAGCGAGCGTTGCAGCCTTGATACCGAATACCTGTATGAATCTCTTTGGCAATGACGGGCGAAACGGCGTGATCGGGCCGGGCCTCGTCGAATTTGATTTCTCAGTGTTCAAGAACAACTACGTCCGGAGAATTTCGGAGAACTTCAACGTGCAGTTTCGGGCGGAGTTCTTCAACATCTTCAACCGCGCCAACTTCCAGTCGCCCATTGCAAACAGCACACTTTTCAATCAAGACGGAACATCGGTAGGGGGTGCGGGTGCGATTAGTACCACAACCACCGACCCGCGGCAAATTCAGTTTGGGTTGAAGATCATCTGGTAACAGGGGAGCGGGGTTCGATAAGATGGGTGATGTGGGCACGGCTTCACTGACCAAGAGGAGGCGTGGTAGCGTGAGGAACTGACGCGGCAGCCCGGAGATGCCTTTGAAACCCCGTTTCCAGCAGTAACCTTATACGCAAGTTTTTGAAGCTCACGACGGTACCCCGCGGGCGAGTCGAATCTAGCAGCAAGAGCACCTTAGCAGGTGAGTCGTGGCTAGTTGCCCTTCGAAGAAAGTCATCTACATTCTCGTGCAGAGCCCAAAATTGATGGTGAGGGAACGCGATGAACCGCGAATATGGCATTCTTGAGAGACTGTCCGATGCCTCGGATATATGGCGCGACTTGGTCGTTGAGACACCCATTACGGCGTAAAGTTTTTTCATAGCTTCCTCCAGTAAGGTCAGCTTCACGGGAACCACAGCTCAGACTTCTATGGCTCCAATTCGTAAACCTCTATGTAGCCTTCTTCGAGCTTTCCTCCCTATACACCTTCAACGACATCGCGGTGTTACGAGGCAGCGACGTCACTGACGGTGTAGATCCTTTTCCCAGCCTTCAGATCCACGACTTCAACTGTCTGGTGTTGCTCGCAGGAACAAACAGTCGGTGCCCTTGAACATCGATCCCCATATGATCCAGCGCCCTTGGGACACCCGGCAAAAGAATGGTTTGGATCAGTTTCAGGGGCGCAGGCACTGTTTGACTTTGAGCCGTCGGTACAATGCCCACTAGCAGTATCGCAAACGTTGCGAAATGTGTTTGCACTTTCCACATCCAGTCAGAGGAAGTCCACTAGTCTTCACCAAAGGCTTCTGTAAACTCCCGAGCTGCTCCTCTTACGCTCTTCGCTGCTTGCATTCCTCATGGCTGCGGCGCAAAGACCACGATTGCGGCGTCCTCTTTTTGTCATGAGCGGGAGCTGCCACGCAATAGCGATTGAGTTGTGGTATCCCAAAATGAAGTGCCCGCGCTGGGGTGAGGTGGAAATCTTCAAAATTAGTTTGAGCTACGAGCAGTACCTACAACCTTCGTGAAATCGCTCCACGGAATTGGTTTTCCGTGGATGGGCGCGATTTGGGACACATCCAGCTTCAACTGCTCACGCACTTCTCTATAGAATGTCTGCTGGTCCTTTGTGGGAGTGGTCGGAAGCGGCACGTTCGTGTTGACGAGGTCGGCTTCGATCAGAATCCTCTCCTTCGGAAGATAAGCCATTAACATGCCGTCTGCATGCTGCAGCGGGTTGACGTAGTAGAGGTTCAGGTTTCGCGTGCCATCGCTCAACACGTAATTTTCTCGTACCGCTTCATATTGGTAGCCTTCCGCCAACTCGGTGGGCGGCCACAGCGACACCATGTCAGGCTGTAAGGTTCGAGGCGCATAGTTTATGAAATCACGAACGTAGAACGCGTGATTCAGCCATTGCGTGATGATGGTCGCGCCAATGTGGACGTAGGTCCGTAAACCACCGGCGTGATCAAAGTGCTGATGCGAATTTATCACGAACCGAATCGGCTTGTTAGGCATGAGCTTCACCACTTCTTCTATAACGGCCAGGCTCCGCTGTTCATTCAGGGGCGCCTCGTAGACCGCCACGAAGTCATTGAACTCCACGGCCACGCTGTTGTGCGAGCCGCCGCCCAATAAATAGACTCCGTCTGCGAGCTTTTCCGTCTCCACGCGAACCGGGAAGGTCGCCTGCCGCACCGAATCGGGCACTGTCACAGGGTCGGGGCAAACGTTCGGCTTCACATCCTTCATGCTGCCGCCAAACTGGTTGTGGCCACCAGACACATTCATATTTTGGAAGTTGTCATCCCAGCCGTTGTGAGAATGCCATCGGGTGGGGAACTTAATTCCGTTGTCTACGTCCACGTAGCTCTCATTGGTAAATTCATGTTCGTAATTCATGTCCCCAAGAACGGGATTAGGAACCCAGGTGTGGACCCTTTGCAGCATATTTTCCTTATTGATTGTCGCGTCCATCCTGTATTTCCCGTTCACGGTAATCGAGACTATGGTTACCTTTTCTGGTACCGTTTCCGCACCGTCGCGGCCCATTTCGCCTAACTCCCATCGCCACGCCGCCCTCGGGTTAGCGCCGGGCATCTGCGCCGCCTTCAGGAAGCCGTGCGGGTTAAGATACAACTCAACCGGCCATATCTCAGCAATGTCAGGCGGCACCGCAGTCGGAGCACCCTGCGCTCCATCCATATGCCACCCATACATGCCGTTCAGCATGAAGATCTGATGCGAATTCTGCTGGAGTGGGCCATCCACCCAACCCATACCGTACTTCCATGACGCGGGATTGAGCCCCGGCTTCCGATCAAATTCCTCCTTCATCGTCTTGGTTTCCCAGTTCATGGTGCGCGTGTAATTCGCCAATGAATCGATGTGCGGCCAATCTACGCCTTTATCCGTCAGTTTTTGTTGGCCGACCGCGCCGTTATACGCGGTCCCGGAAATCGTGACGCATTTCAGGTTATCGTTGCCGATCGCCTTGCGTGCCGCCTCCAACACTGGCCGGGGATCGACATAACCCGGGGCGAGCCCCTGGGCTGCCGCTGTCCAACCCATTAGTGCCAGTAGAACAAAGTAAAGCCATAATCTCCTTGCCATAATGCCTCCTCGTCAGTCGGACGTGTTAGGCCGGAATTTCCGATTTCAACTTTATCTTTGTGCGAAAACTATATGTCTGCTGCCCTCCCGCGTCAAGATCGGTACGTTACCGAATCCGGTGATCTTCGAGGTGACAGCGACGGACAGAACTAAGAAAGTTTATCGAATTTCGATTTCAAAGTAGGACTTCGGAGCTTTTCCCAAAAGGAGTCAATCGGGTATATTGAAAGCTTCAATGGTCGGCTGCGCGACGAATGCTTGAACATCCACGTATTCTTCTCGCTGGCCGACGCCCGCCAGAAGTTAGAAGGCTGGAGGCAGGATTACAACGCCCAGAGACCGCACAGTGCTCTGGGCGATCGGCCTCCGGCCGATTTCGCCCAGAGAGAGAAAACCAACATCGAAGAGGAGCTACTGAAGGCCGGAAACTCAAGTCCTACATGGTCGAGTTTTTGGGTGCGGGTCAATTCCCAAATCCTAATTTACCAGCTGGACCGATTTAAGGGGGGCAGGTCACAGTAGTGTTCATGACCCCCAGCGCCGCCAATCGGGTTTCCGGACACATCGAAGATGGTGTTGTTAGCAATGGGCGGCACGATGCTGGCACGATTCAGGACACTGAAAAACTCTGCGCGAAACGGTATGTTGAAGTTCTCCGAAATCCTCATGCCGTAATTATTCTTAAACACCGAGAAATCCAGGCTCACTAGCCCCCGTCTGTTTCCGACATTGCGACCGCCATTGCCCAGCAGCGTACCGGCAGTGGGAAGCGACTTCCTCCATCAACCGTTCCGTATTGGCCGGGCTTTCAGTTCTGCGCTACGCCGCCAGTGACTCGGTTCCCTCTCCGCTCGTCTTCCGGGTTTCACCCTTCGGCCCGGCGAAGAAGGCCAACTGCCTCTGGTTTTTCTGCCGCTTGTCGGCTCGTGCGCCGCGCTGCTTACTCACCTCTCCCTTTAAGCTAGGACTTCCTGTTTGGTGTTCGCGTCATTCTTGGTCGTTGTCTGCGCCTGAGCCAACGGCGGTGCTGCTCCTAAGAACCCAGTAAGGAGCAACGCCTGCGTGTATCGCATCGCAAAATTCCGCACCGGGGCGCTCGGCGCTCTACCTCACAATGCAACGAGACCCGAGCCCCATTCGTCTTACGGCACGACTTCATAAACTAGTACTTGTGCATCTTGATTGAGTCTTTGGGTCGGCCACTGTGCTGAATATCCCTTGGATCCGCTCGCGAGGCTCGGGACGCCGAGGTAAAACCTGTTGACCTCAGGGAAAAACCGCCCGGTTTTAGCACCGTTCTTGGTTGGAATGTTCGCGATCACCTGATAATCGTCGGCGCCCCGCTGTTGGACCACGGTGAGGATACCTTCCCTGGCCGGGACGTAAAGGCGGTGCAGCTTAGAATCAAAAGAAAGGTCGTCGACGCCCTGGGCAACAGGAACATTCGTGATTTCTTTCCCTGTGTCCGTATCCAGCACCACAAGTTTCGGGGGCATGCGCGTGACCACGAATAAGCGATGATTGGCTTCGTCGAACTGCATCGGAGTGTTCTCTATTCCTGCGGTGACGGGCCAAGTTTTAACCAGAGCGCGTTTCTCGCGGTCAACCACTCCGACTTCGTTATTGCCCGTCATGTTGACGAACAGCCTGGATCCCGACTTTTCCAGCGCCATCGACTCGAGACGATTCGTATCTTTCTGGACAATCTTTATATCCGCGAGCTTCTTGTCGCTCCTCGTATCCACAACGCTGATGAGACAATACGGTGTATGCGCTTCGCGGCCGCCGTTCACGACGTAGAGGAGTTTTTTGGCGGAATCGTAAACAATGGGGTCCGCATCGATTGTCAGCGCGATGTGCCCGATCAAATTGTACGACTTGTAGTCGAGGACCTTAATCTCTGAGGCCTCTCCGTCCACGACGTAGATTTTATTCATTTCTGGCAGAGCAAGGACGTTGTGCACTTTTTTGAACCCTTTGATGGTATGAATATGCTTGTTCGTGCGCAGGTCGAAAACGTCGACAACCGGCTCGTCCTCCGAGGCACTAAAGAGCCGATGGCTCTTCAGATCCAAACCGAAATGGTCCTGATAACGTGCGGCATTCGGTATGGGAATTGTTTCTAACAGCCGAAGCGGCGTCTTCTCCTGAGCCGGAGACTTAACTGTCCACGCAACTATTAGAGAGAGCAGGACCACCCGAAATTTTTTCATGTCGGTTCCTCCCTTTCCATATTTTTTGGTAAATTCATTCCGAATCCGGAGTAACCTGGAACTTCCGATTTCAACTTTCCTTTCCACGAAACCGTTCGCCAGTCTGTCTTATCAATTCAAGCTTAACAGGGATTTCCTCAATGCAGTAGATCACGTCCGCACGACGGCCGGGGTAGTCCAACAATCGTTCGAGCTCAAGGAGAAGGCGGCTGACCCGTAAAGTGTTTTGCCTACGCTGGCAAGGGAACGCGTCCGGCGCTCGACTTTGCTTTCGAGAGACCTAAACCTCGACTTAGCCGGAATTTCCAATTTCAACTTTATCTTTCCACAAAAAGGATATGCCAGCCACCCTCGTGTCAAGCTTCCTTCCCGCAACCACCCTGCATGAGGCGCCTGATCGGCGTTTTCTACACACCAGGCCGGCTCGGCCTCGGCTGCCTTCCTCTGATCAAAAACGCCGGGGAGTTCTGTATGGACGATGCCGGCGATCCAGTTCACAACGAAAATCTTCCCTCCGGAAAGCTGTTTGGCTTGTTCCAATATGGCGATCGTTTCTTTGACGTAGCCGACTCGGTGCAGCAACGAGACGGAAAATGCGTGTTGAGCGCGCAGCAGTCCGATGGCGCTTAGATACAGGGCCTGTTGAGCGTCCGTCAGGCGAGGCCCGAATTCCTTCAGTGGCGCAGAGAAAAACTCTGCACCCTCGCCCTGCCGGTTCGCGTTCGAATACTGCGCCATCAGCAGAAACAGCAACTGCGGATCCCGGGGTGGTGCCACGCTGTTAACGGCCTTCAAATATTCAAGCTCCGAGCGATAGGACCCGGACGGAGAGTCAATTCCGCGGCTTTTGGTGACAGTCGTTCCTGGCAGAGTGGCGAAGAGAGTCCCAAGCAAAAGCGCGGCCAACAAGTAGATAACGGTTCGCATAAACGGGTTCCTTTCTGGAAGGTTTCAATCCTTTCACATCTAATAGATGTATATGCATCTATATTCGGTACAAAAATTTACACGGCCATCGCGGCCTCTGTAATTCGCGAGACCGTCTGTTTCATGCCTTTCCAGCCCGCATCGCCAAGTTCTCGCCGCAGTCGCTGTTCCGCCCGCTCCCAGTACGGTTGAGCCTCTGCCATTTGTCGCTTGCCTGCCAGCGTGAGACGGAACAGGCGCTCCCGCCTGTCCTTTCCCCGCCTCACGCGAATCCAGCCCTGCCTCCGCAACAGCCCCAACGTCCGCGTCAGCGTCGTACTATCCATGGCAAAGCCCGCGCTCAGCTGTTTTTGATTGGCCTCTCCAGTCGCAGCCAGCGCGGTAAGCAGGCCGAATTGCGTGATTTCGAGTCCTGCCTTTCTCAGCTCCTGGTCATAGACCCGCGTTACGACTCTAGTGACGCGCCGCAGGTTCTGACACGCGCAGGGCAGGTCAAACAGCGCAGACTGCTTTTCATGCGCCTCTGCTCCCATAGTAGATGTATATACATGTTGTGTTTCTTTGTCAAGCCAGGATTGCGCTCCTTACCTTGGAGCGAAACTCTCGAAGAGTACATGCCGCATGATTGCCCAAGCGCAAATCCATTTAACGGTGATCCGCGCTCGAGCGGTGCTGGTCAGCGCTCGCACATCGCTGGTGAATGCAGCCCGAGGGTTGACGAAATCCTATGGTGAGCGACTGCGGAAATGTGGCTCCGAGCAAATGAATCGCCTGGCAGGTTGAAACCTTGCTGCGTGAAAGGATAATTCCTTCCTTCGTGCTTGGGAAGCGGCGCGTTGTCGATCGATTGGAACTCGACAGGTACGTTCTTGATTTCACGGTCGGCCGTCGTTTTGGCCAGCCACAAGCCCTCAGCGCACCGAACACAACCTACATTGAATGACCCACCGAAATGGGTGACCTACAGAACGAACACCTCGGAGGCTCGTGAACGAAGCGCTCGGTCAAATGTAACAAGCTTCAAACCCGCCACAGTTGCGAATGCCAGAAGATAGGCATCTGCCCACACTTTCGGTGAAAAAGTGCCAAGTCTCGACTGCCTGCGGAATTCAGGCTCTATAGCTTCGGGTTCGGAGAGATAGGCGACCCTATCGTCGGCGCAAACCTTGTCCCATAGATCCCAGGCCTCCGACATTTTTCTCACGTCGGCGCCCATCACCGCTGCTGATGTCAGAAG
>Ga0137418_10005369_pt1 | contig 11759 bp, 10 predicted proteins | sample CZODoug3_1_2_16f_FD_122242 | JGI IMG/M metagenome (GOLD analysis project Ga0137418, IMG submission 122242) | Vadose zone soil fungal communities from Angelo Coast Range Reserve, California, USA - CZODoug3_1_2_16fungal (Hybrid Assembly) | ecosystem: Environmental > Terrestrial > Soil > Vadose... | reverse complement strand
CCGGACACCGTTAACGCTGTAGCGAGCAGTATTGAGACTACCCACAAAATTTGATCCCGGCGCCTCAATCGAATTCTCCCCAGTTTGCTAGCCGCCGATACATGCTACAACCCATCCTTGCTTAGCCTTCAACAAAATCGTGGACAGCGATAATTGTCGGAACACTGGAACACTTACAACGAAGAACGAGCAGCGCAATTTTGAGCGTGTCACGGGCTAACCGGAAGTTGAGACGGATGGATCTGGTGGAGCTACAATGATCTTGCCGGGCGAAACGCAAGCGGGCTCCGCGGGGACGCAACCATGCTGAGGGATAGCCTGGTGGTCGTATCGATGCCTTGAAAATCCTCGCCCGAAGGGCGGAATACTCGCTAACGGAAAACGCCACCTCTCCATTTCAGGCTGAACCAACACACTTGGGCATTCGAGTCCCTTCGTTATCGGACTAGAGATGGACGCTACACTGTTGGCCGTCGTGACGGCTATGATTGTTTTTTGGGTGGTCCTGAGGCGGCAGAAGCGCAATCAGTCCGAGCGGCCTAACGCTTGATAAGTCGCGGAACCGTACATGTGGTCTTAGCAGGAATTCTCCGGTAACCGCGTTTGGACGTAGCCGCCCGGCGGCGGACGCTTCGCGTGAGGCAGTGGAGCGTTGGTTGCTTGATGGCTTGGATGTAAGTGTGGGTCACAGGAGGTGTTCCTGTGACCCGTCTCAAAAAAATGATGCTGGAAGAACTCCAGCTTCGTAATTATGCACAAAATACCATACGCCACTACCTTCGTGCAGTAGAAGATTTTGCTCGACGATTCCGCTGCTCCCCCGATCGCTTAGGCCCTCGACACATCCGTGAATATCAAGCGGAACTGTTTCAAAAACGCAAGTTGTCGGCGAATTCCGTAAGACAGCACCTGGCAGCGTTGCGCTTTTTCTACATCAAGACGCTGCGCAGAGCCTGGAGCATTGCCGACACTCCCTATCCGAAAAAGACCCATTCTTTGCCGACGATTCTGAGCCGGGAAGAAGTCGCGCAACTCCTCCATGCGGCACACACCCCTGGCGAGCGCATCCTGCTCATGACCCTCTACGCCACCGGCGCCCGGAACTCCGAGCTGACCCACCTGAAAGTCAGCGACATCGACAGTCAGCGCATGGTCGTGCACATCCGCGGCGGCAAGGGCCGCAAAGATCGCGATGTCATGCTCAGCCCCAAGCTACTCACGGCACTCCGCATCCATTGGCGTTTCTACCATCGCAAATCCAGCACCTGGCTGTTCCCCAGCAACTATCGTAAGGATCGCCCGATCGATACGAAAACCGTTTGGTACGCATGTCAGAAAGCCGCCCAGCGCTCCGGCCTCCAGAAACGCGTTCATCCCCACACGCTTCGCCACTGTTTTGCGACGCATCTATACGAGGCTGGCGCGGATCTCCGCGCCATTCAGGTCCTGCTCGGTCATGAGGATCTGAAAGACACCCTGATTTACGTGCACCTCGCTATTCAGCGCCTCAACGCCACCGCGAGTCCTTTGGACTCGCTATCCATCAACGACCAGGCCATCGGCGAGAAATAGATGCGCCGGCCGCCTCTGGAGGTGGCCGATATCATCCGCGCTGCGGGAGATGCTTTCCTCGAACGAAACCGCCATTGGCTTGGTTGGAAGCATGTCAAAGTGCTGTTAGCCATTGCCAGGTGTCGTACCGCCGCACTCGGCGGTCATCTCGATGAATGTACCCGCTGCGGACATCGCGCCATCTCCTTCAATAGCTGCAGAAATAGGCACTGCCCGAAGTGTCAGACTGCCGCACGGGAACGCTGGATCGCTGCGCGTCAAAGAGAACTGCTCCCCACGCGCTACCTGCACGTGGTCTTCACCCTGCCCCGCCACCTAGCCCCACTGGTGCTGCAAAACAAAAAGGTTCTCTACGATCTTTTGTTCCGTACCAGTGCAGATACCCTTCTCGAAGTCGCTCGCAACCCGGAACACCTCGGTGCGCAGATCGGTTTCTTCAGTGTCTTGCACACTTGGAGCCAACAACTCAATCTTCACCCGCACGTTCATTGTGTCGTGCCCGCGGGCGGCCTCTCTCCCGATCACACCCGTTGGATCCACGCACGAGAAAACTACTTCCTTCCCAAGAAAGTCCTGCGCAAAGTCTTTCGCGGCAAGTTCGTCAGCGCTCTCCAGCGGGCTTTTCAGAATGGTCAGCTCAACTTCCATGCCGATCTGAAGCTGCTGGCAAATCCCAAGACCTTCGCCGCCTGGCTACGACCACTGTTTCGAGAAAAGTGGGTGGTGTACTTGAAGCCTCCCTTCGGTGGCCCCGCCTATGTGCTGCAATATCTCGGCCGCTACACCCATCGCGTGGCCATCTCCAACCACCGCCTGGTCTCCTGTGCCGATGGCCATGTCACCTTTCGTTGGCGCGATTCCGCTGACGGCAACAAACAAAAACTCCTGCCACTGTCCGTCAATGAATTCTTGACCCGTTTTTTACTGCACATCCTTCCGCAAGGCTTCGTGCGTATCCGTAACTTCGGCTTCTTGGCCAACCGCCGACGCACCACCCTTTTGCCCCGCTGCTTGCAGTTGCTGGGCGCAACCCCAGAACCACCAGCCGAAGAACACCCTTCCTCTACGGAAGATGCTCCCGATCTTTATCGCTGTCCCAAGTGTGGCGGACCCATGAAGATCATCGAAAGGCTCACTGCTGCCGAGATCCAACTCCGTTCTCCACCAGAGTTAACCGCTGCGGCATGAAACCACTCTCCCCAACGCGAAAACTCTGCGCGCCTCGGCGCGCCCCGCACTTCTCTACCTCCCCGCTACACCTATTTCCTTTTCAGCCTCATCAACGACCATCTTCGCCACGTTTTTTTGGCTCCCAGCAGCTCTGGCCGTGGCAGTGTGAAGGGACATGCTCCGCAGCGAAGCCTCGATACACCTTAATCCTCGCCCTTTCCCCCATTGAATTTGCATAACAGCCCGCGTCCGCCGCAACCACGGGCGGCCACGTCCAAACGGCTTTACCGGACGCGCGCAGAACTCCCCCTCCCCGTTCACTGCTGACCGAGAACGCGCATCCGGTAAAGCTCTAACGTTTGTCAGGACCTAGGCTGAAATCGAAGACCGTCATTTTGGAACTATATGGTGCCGTGGGTGGAGCAGCTAAAATCCAGTTCAATCCTTCAGTCTGACCGAATATGTGATTTGGAGTTCCTTCGTGCGTGCTCTGGTCATGGCTTCAATGCATGCAAGATACACGGGATGGGTCGCAGTCCCACTTCCGTATAGGGCTCGTTCAGCAGAGCAGTTCGCGTCCCGGTATTTAATCCATATTCTTTGTGTTTCGAGCAGACGGTCAGCATCTTCGCCTTCAAGTCTATTCCGGAGGCTTTGGTACACGGAGTTCAGTTTTGCATCGGAGGCATCTTTTGCTTTTGAGAGGCAACTTACCTTGTCACTTGTGACTACAGCATTTGTACAGGGGGAGTCTGGTCCATTCATGTGCTGTGCTGAGCACGGAGCGGCAACCACAAGCAAAAAGAAAAATGTGAACGACAGTGAATGCTGAAATAGGATAATCAGTTTTTGACGCATGGCCCGAATGTTATCATGACGTTCGATTAAGCAACCGTCTGCCAAGTCTGAGAGGTTCGCGTTTGCGTTATATGGAATCTGAAGCCGCGTCAAGCCGCTGCGTAAGCGTGGCGACTCACTCTCGAAGTCGATGCGTCCAACTTAATGTGGATTCCGCGTTCCCTTGAAGTGAGGCCGGAAATTGCATAATTTCCGGCTGATCGGTTAGCCGGAAGTAACGTTGCGGTCGGATTTACTGGAATAACGTCCTCTTAACCTATCCGCAACTAGTTGTTTGACGGCGGCTTCGTAGCCCAACACATTGCAGGGGCCCTCTTCTGGGGTGACCCTATCGGCGCAATCGCGGACCTGTAACACAACAATTCCCGAAGCGGCGAGTTCCTGTGCCGCAAAAGCTGTGGGGAATATGCCACTTGGGCGAAACTGGTTTTCGACAAAGCCATGGGTTTGAATGACCAGAGGATATCTCCGCCCCTGAACATAATCCGGCGGTTTGAAAAGACCACCTACCCAGTCGCGACCAGTCTTGTCCTTCCACCTGAAGATCGAAGCCTCACTGAGGCTAATATCCCTAAGTTGAGGATTGGGATCCCAAATGACCTTTGAGGCCTTGCTCACGTTATCGGCTGCGATCAGAACTGGCGGGGAGTTCATGCCCTCCTTAACAGTGACATCAATCGTGGCCCGCTCGAACGTAGATTCACTTGTCGTAGGCTGCGCTGTCCAAGACCCTCTGTCTCCCCGTGTGTAGCTTATAGACGTAAATAAACCCCGTGACAATAGATCAACAACCAGCCGCTCGCTACTCCCCGAAGCGAAGTGGATTTTCTCAATGAAGTGATTACCGTTCTCAATCTCTTTCAGCTGCTCTACGCACGTCGGGTGACTAGTTTGGAGATCGACCACAGCAACACAAGGTCGGTTCAGCTTATTCGCGGAGCCATCACCGTTAGGAGGTAGGAAAGTGTTCGAGAGTGCGACTGATTTGCCATCAGCCGACCACGCTGCAGTTGTAGCGCTCCACCATCCGGCGGCCCCTGCAATCGGGGCATCACTCAGTGGTTTGATGTTCCCACTGGTCAATTCCACCAGCACATATTCGCTTACGAAACGGCTCCCCTCAAACGAGTCGGGGGCCTGCCGTCCTCCGGCTATTCGGTATGCGGAGGAGGACGATGGCGGCGGATACGTCGTCTCCCACTCCTTTGGAACCACCTCGACAGCTCGCGCGGTGACAACGAACCGGCCATCGGGGGAAAGAGCTAACGCATCTTGTCCATCCTGATGAAGGTAGAGTTCACGGCCAGACAATTTCTCTTTGACCTGGAATCGCTGGCCGTTCGTGACCGCCCAGAGTTCGCTCAGGTCGTGAAATGGCGAGGTGGGCGAGTATGTGTCCTCCGGAAAGATCAGGCTATTGAGAGAACGCCCCGCTCCTACAATGCTGGTCGCCCGCCCTTCTGAAATCGTCTTATCCCGGATAGTGGGGCTCTGCACGCTGTAAACAAACCGGTCGGCGCGACAAATATCGAAAGCTGTCACGTTTTGGCCCTCTGAGGTCAATACGCGGACCGTCTTGCTGTTAAGGTCCGCGAGAAACAGTTGGTCGTTTCCTGTGACGTTCTTCACTAGGAACGCAAATCCGTCGGAATCTGCCAGCCAGCGCAAATGAGTGACTACCGGACCCTCTTCATACGTCGCTTCGCTCAGCGTCCAAACTGGCGGAGGCTCCCGCACGGTATTCGGCTGCTCAAGGAACTGATGCACTGCTTCAGTGGAGAACACTCTCAGTGAGGATTCAGGTCGGTTTTGGTCTACCAAACCTCGCTCGGTAACCACGACGAAGTAATGGCCGCCCGGGGAGAACGTGACGGCGTCTACATTGAGAGTATATGGGTCCCCAAAATGAGACAGGGCAATCTCGTCAGCTACTGTAAACCGTCGTTTACTTGGTTGTCCGGCTACATCCCCGAAGCCCACGCCCATCGCGAGCAGCGAGCAGACGACCAGCGAGAGTCGTCTCAACACGGTGTCGACTTCTATGAAAATTGGCATCTTAGGGGTATTCAGAACGCGAGTTTCAGAGCGAGTTGAATCGAGCGCGGCCCGCCAATTTGATAAAGCGGGTTGAAAGCGCCGCCGCCGACATTCGATCCGTGAATCCCTCCATTCAGACTTTGCCCCAGCATCTGGGTTGCCCGCCCAAATTGAGAGTTGCCTAGCACAGGGAAGGGAGGCCCGAAGTTCGGGTGGTTCAAAACGTTGAACATTTCTGCTCGGAACTGCAGTTTGACTGACTCGTGAATCGGAAAGTCTCGGTGAACGGCAAAGTCCCACTGCGTAGCGCCGAATCCTCTAAGGACGTTTCGGCCAAGGTCACCCTGCCGAGTGAATTGGTGCGTTGTCGGGTTGATTGGTGGATTAGTAAACGCTGCTGGATTGATTGCCTTGCCGACCACTCGCCCTCAAGCGCCGACCGCGCAGATGACTACGCGCGGCGTAACGACTCGTCACTGTTTTTTTCTAGTTGGTTTGGGCCTTAGAGTACTGATGTATTCGCAGCACCGATCAAGATACTTCCTCAATTCGTTTGTGTTTCTCAACAATCGATCGGGAACGGTCACGTATTCCTTCATTACGTGGCCGTACGCCTCAAACAGCGTTGTCTTGTACTTCTTCAGAGACTTTTCTCTCTCGTTTTCGGGAAGCCTGAGAGCCAAAGAGCCGGATGGACCCAGATAGGAAAACATGTGACCGTTCAAGGAGGTGTAAGGATTGGCCGCACCCTTCCGTTTGATCTTCGGATTGGTTGCGATGAGCTTTTCATAAAGAGCCAGTTTGTCGGCGGGAATATTGTGCTTCGGCATGCTCATATTGCTCCCTTGTCGTTGGCACGTCGGGTCCTGGTGCCAGTAGATTCTGCAAGTACTCTCTTGGCCCAGTTCAATGTGCGCCCGGCAGCGCGGGCTTGTAGATGAGGCCGATCACTATGCCGACGACCGTCCACTCGACAAAGTAGGCTGCTGCTTGTTCGAGTGTCAGTTTCAGCCCGATGTTCAGGTTTACATAGTTGTGCACCACAAAAGCGCAAACTGCGAAGACTCCGATCAGAGCACCGAAGCGTGTACCTTCGACGACGCCGGAACAGCCCTGGTATAGCATTGCGTAAATCACCGCAAGCACCACCATCGCCACAAACATGGCGGCCATTCCGGCAGGCATAACGCTTTTTATTCCTTCTTGGGACCGGTATACCGCGGCGTATTTGAGGAACTCATTCTTAAGCCAGGGCAGGACGGCAAATAGGAGGCCTCCAAGTGCAAAATACACCACGAACGCACCAAGGGCTGCAAGAGCGATACGCGTCAAGTTCATTGGCAATCCGCTTGCCGGTGAAGTCTTCCCCAGATACGGCAAAGATGTTTTCTGTGCAAAAAATGACCTGAATGCCGGAAAGCCAATTGTTGCGCTGCTGCCCGGCAGTCGCCATAAAGAGTTGGAGCGAATTCTTCCACCGATGATCGAAGCGGCATCCCGAATTGCAGCCGAAAGATCGGAGGTGCAGTTTGTGATCCCCCTCGCGCCGAGCCGGTCTATAAAAGAAGCTGAAGCAATCATTGAAAAGAAGCGTGGAGCGGGCTTGCGGCTGCCGGACGTGCTGAGGTTGACCGAACATGAAACGCGGGAAGCGCTTGCATCGGTGGATGCGGCAGCGGTTGCAAGCGGAACAGCGACACTTGAGGCCGCATTGATCGGCGTCCCTCTCGTTATCGTTTACAAGGAGTCACCGCTCAATTGGCATGTCCTCGGCCGAATGATAAACACTGAACACTTTGGACTGATAAATCTGATTGCGGGCGAACGGCTGGTCACTGAATTGATGCAAAACGATTTTTCGTCGAAGAGGCTGGCGAAAGAATTGCTTTGGTTGTTGGATCGGGAACACAGCATCGAGTTGCATGCGCGGCTCGGAGTTGCGGTTGCGAAGCTTGGCGGGCCCGGAGCATCGGATCGCGCTGCTGATGCAGTTCTTGAGGCCGTCGAACGGTGGACCATGAAAGATCTTGCCGAAGTAAAAAAAATGGATTCGAATCGCAAATTACCCTGACATAGCGTAACACCACTATTTACAACAATTAACTATCAATCCGCCGAGTTCATACTTTGATGTTTCACGTGAAACACAATGTTTCACGTGAAACATTTTCAGTTTTCAGAACCTTCCGTATACATGCCAAAGCACCATGTTTCTTCCATTAATCCTTCGATTTCCCTTTTAATTCGTCTAATTCTCGCCTGAGTTCCCTGACCTCTTCGCGGAGTTTGGGAAGTTTGTTGACGTGAGCATTTAACCTTTTGTAGTTATCCAGGCGTTGAACCGGCGTTCCCCACCAAACCCCTGCACGAACTATCTTGCCCGGCAACACCCCCGCCTGTGAACCAATGATCGCCCCTGACAGGACCCGCGCGTGGTCACCCATTCCCACCTGCCCACCAATCACAGCGTCGTCCTCAATAACCGTGCTTCCGCTAATGCCCGTCTGGGCTGCAATTACAACGCGTTCGCCTATGTCTACGTTGTGTGCGATCTGGACCATGTTGTCGATTTTGGTTCCGCGCCCAATGCGCGTAACACCAAGTGCCGCCCGATCAATACAGGAATTTGCGCCGATCTCGACATCGTCTTCGATAACAACGGTTCCAACCTGAGGAAACTTGACGTAGCCATCCGGCCCGCGCACATACCCGAACCCATCGGCGCCAATCACGGTTCCGGCATGAATAATCACTCGATTCCCAATGGTTACACCGTCGTAGATCACAACACCAGGGTGGATCACGCAGTCCTCCCCGACCAAGACACCATCACCAATAAAACATGAAGCAATAAGTTGTGTATTGGCACCTATTGTCGCAGCACCCACGCGAACGTTGGGGCCAACGAATACGCTGTCATCCACCTTTGCGGCGGCGTCAATTTCCGACGAAAGATCGATTGCAGGACTTCGCTGTTGCCGCGGCATCAGAACCTCGGCCACAAGGGCAAAGGCTAGCTTCGGCTTTTGGACTTCAACCGTAGTTCTCTGATCCAGTTCAAATCCTTTGGGAACTATAAGGCACGAGGCGCGACTGTTGGCGGCCTGCTCAATTGCAGAGATATCCTCGACAAACGCGATGTCCCCATGCTCGGCTGTCGAGAGGCTTGCTATGCCGGTTATCGACGCACTTTCGTCCCCATGGACAACTCCACCGATAACCTGCGCAAGCTCTTTTACAGTTTTTGAAGAGTTCTCTTTGGTCATGTTTTTTTATCAGGAACTTTCAGGGTCGACGGTTCGCCTTCGCGCCCGCGGAAATCCTCGTTTTGACGCGCGGACAAAGTCGATGAAATAACTTACGTGCTCGTCGTCAATTTGCGCCATCGCATCCAGAGCCTCTTTCAACGGAAGGCCCTCTCGGAGTAATAGCTGAAAGGCACGTTTCAGTGCAGTGCGCTGTTCACTGCTAAAGCCGGCGCGGCGCAGGCCAACGAGATTCAGCCCCCGGACGGTCGGCGGATTGCCGTCCGTGATACAAAACGGCAAGACGTCCTGAACAATCTTCGATTTGCCGCCGACCATAGCATATCGCCCCATCCGAACGAACTGGTGCGCACCGACATCGTTTGACAAAAAGACGTGATCCGCAACATGGATATGCCCCGCGAGAGCAGCACCGTTCGCAAAGATATTGTCGTCCCCAATTTCGCAATTGTGCGCAATGTGAACGCCAACCATCAGGAAGTTTCGAGAGCCAACGCGCGTAGTCGCGCCTTCCCCGCTCGCGCGGTGGATAGTGACATGTTCCCGAATCAGATTGTCGTCGCCAATTTCGAGATAGCTGGTCTCTCCCTCAAACTTTACATCCTGAGGTTCGCCCCCGATTACAGCATGTTCAAAGACCCTGTTGCGCTTTCCAAGTCTGGTATAGCTGCAAATTACCGCGTGGGCGCCGAGTTTGGAGCTTTCGCCAATATGTACATCGTTTTCGACCACACAATATGGTCCGATGGTGACGTCAGCCGAGATGTCAGCAGATGAATGTATGATCGCGGTTGGGTGTATTTGGGTCGTCATAATCTATAATCTAAGGCGAAGAATATATAAAAAGGGGAAATGGGGAAAGGGAGATCAAGAAGGGTTAAGGGAAGAAAGTATTCTGTTTTGAGACCGCTGAACATTTTTGAAGTCCAGGAGCGAGGTGATTTCGCTTAAGGAAGTCCAAAAAGGGGAGCTGATGGTTCCGATTGAGTTGTGCATGGTACAGACATTAAGCAACCTTTGGCTTGCCTTAACCGTCCTTACTAACTATCATACAAGGCGGCCGATTCCGGCAGGTAGAAGTGTGTCGTGGGGTTTCAAAGAACTCTTTTGTTTATAACAGATAGCGCGAATTAGCTGCGCTGTAGAGGAGAGACAATCCTTGTTTAGTGATAATTTCCGTCGTGGCGAAGAAGAAAAGAGCAAGTTGAACGGTGTTTCGGGTTCCAAACTCATCTCCAATCTCTCTGACGTTGCATGGAAAGCATTTCAGTCCATCAATACGCGATTGCCTGAAGGCGAGGCTATTCGTCCGACCTGGGCACCAGGACCACTTCTGAAGTCTTACGAACGGACGTCGCCACCGCTGGGTTTTCCGCGCGAAACGGATAGTCTTTGCCCACGTTGCGTAAAAGAGGTCAGAGATGCGGTGATTTCCGGCGAGACCACGCTTGAGACGTTGATGCATTCACACCCGGGTGAAATCAAGGCTCAAATCGTTGAAGAGAACGGCCAGGTTGTAATGAAGAAGACCTGTCCAAAGCACGGCGAATTTGTCGACGTAATGGCGACCGACCCTGCTTTCCTGGAGAGGATCGAGTCACTCTTTTTTGGCCGCGATTTCCGCGCGGCGGAGGATGCCGCGATTCACCGGCACGGCACGTCCAACATTAAGTTTGGCAGAGGTGCGGTGTTGACCGTCGACCTGACGAATCGCTGCAACATGATGTGCAATCCATGTTTCATGGACGCAAATCAGGTCGGATATGTACACGAGCCCACGTTCGAAGATACCAAAGCCATCCTGGACCGCGCGGTATCGTTCAAACCAAAGCGCCAGATCATTATTTTATTCTCGGGTGGTGAACCGACACTTTCTCCTTACTTTCTTGAGGCTGTGTCGTACGCGAGAAAAGTGGGATTCTACCGAATTCTGGCAGCGACGAACGGGATACGTTACGCCGAAGACATCGAGTTTTGTAAAGCCGCTAAAGAGGCCGGCCAGCACGGTGTGTACCTGCAGTTCGACGGCGTCAGCGAAGAAAAGAACAAGCACCGTGGTGTCGGCAATCTGTTTGATGTAAAGCTGCGCGCAATTGAGAACCTGGCAAGTGTCGGCATCAAGGTTACGCTGGTGACGACGATCGTAAATACCATCAACAACGATGCGATCGGTCAAATCGTGGAATTCGCGGCGAAGAACATCGACAAAGTTCAGACCATTGCGTTCCAGCCTGTTTCGTTTACGGGTCGCGACGAAGACGTGCCGGATGCAATTCGTATAAAGCAGAGATATACGCTGGCCGGCATGACGCATGACCTGAAAGATCAATTGGACGGACAACTGCAACCCCTGCGTGATTGGTATCCATTGTCGTCATATTCGGCATTTACCAGCGTAATGGACATGTTGCAGGGCGCCGACGCTCCGTGGGGATGGTCAAGCTGTAACTGCCACCCAAATTGCGGCATCTTCACGTTGATGGTAGTTAACCGAAAAACGGGAAGCTTTACTTCCCTGTTCGAATTCTTTAATTACGAACAGTTTATGAAGGACGTTGCCGTTATTACAGACACGGCTCGGGGTAAGAAGTTGTCGTATGCACAACTTGCGATGGCGATACTAAGGAACTTCGACGCGAGCAGGGCTCCGGAAGGCTTCCCCTATTCGCAGATCATGAATTTGTTCAAGCCGTCGTCGACGAGTTCGAATTCAGATCGTAACGACCGGATGAAGACGAAAGCCAAAGACGAAGATCCTGAGGATATCTGGCGAGTTCTTTGTGTTGAGGGAATGTGGTTCCAGGATCTGTTCAACTACGATTTTCGCAGGACAGAAATGTGCGTCATTCCATACGG
>Ga0137418_10005368_pt1 | contig 11759 bp, 9 predicted proteins | sample CZODoug3_1_2_16f_FD_122242 | JGI IMG/M metagenome (GOLD analysis project Ga0137418, IMG submission 122242) | Vadose zone soil fungal communities from Angelo Coast Range Reserve, California, USA - CZODoug3_1_2_16fungal (Hybrid Assembly) | ecosystem: Environmental > Terrestrial > Soil > Vadose... | reverse complement strand
ATCTTCGTGCTCGAAGCGCTGTCGGTGATTCTGCAGGTCGGGTATTTCAAAGCGACCGGCGGCCAGCGCCTGTTCCGGATGTCGCCGCTGCATCACCACTTCGAGCTGGTTGGCTGGAGCGAGCCAAAAGTGATCACCCGCTTCGTGATCGTCGGGATCATCTTCGCGCTGTTCAGCCTGGCGACGTTGAAGCTGCGATGACTTCTAAACTGGCGTTCGACGTGACCAACAAACGCGTGACCGTCGCCGGAGCGGCGCGCAGCGGGCTGGCGGCCGCCGAACTGCTCGCACGTCGCGGTGCGCGCGTGACGTTGTCCGAGAGCCGCGCCGTCGCGCCGGAGACGGAACCGCTGAAAGCGCTCGGCGTGCGGCTCGAGCTCGGTGGTCATCACACCGAGACGTTCACGGACGCGGATCTCGTGGTGCTCAGTCCGGGCGTGCCGCCCGAGCAGCCGGTCGTGCAGGCCGCGCGCGATCGCGGCGTGCCGGTGATCGCGGAGATCGAGCTGGCGTCACGATGGCTGCAGGGGCGCGTGATTGCGATCACGGGGACGAAAGGCAAGTCGACGACCACGGCCTTGACCGGCCGGATGCTCGAGGCGGCCGGCTTCAAGGTGACGGTCGGCGGCAACATCGGCGATCCGCTGAGCGCGCAGGTCGACGGATCGACACCCGACACGTTTCACGTCGTCGAGACCAGCAGTTTTCAGCTGGAACAGATCGACACCTTTCATCCGTGGATCGCGGTGATGCTGAACTTCTCGCCCGATCACCTCGATCGTCATCCGAGCGTCGAGGCGTACGCCGCCGCGAAGGGCCGCATCTTCGAGAGGCAGGACGTGTCGGACTGGGCGGTGGTGTAGCGGTTGGTGTCGGTGATGCACTCACCACCGTGACCGTGCCTACCATACCAAAGGACCCGTGCGGTGTGCAGTAATACGGAAATGATCCCACGCCGTTGAAAGTGTGCGTGAACATAGCGCCCTGGTTAAGAATCCCAGAATCCCAGATTCCATTTGGTGAACCCGGAGTACCTGACGTGGTGCTGTGACCACTCGAACTCCAGGTCCACCGCACTGTGTCCCCTGGGTTGATGGTCACTTCTGAAGGCGAGAAGCAGAAACCACAACTGGGACCAACCATCACGGTGACCGTGGCTGCGCGTGCCGCAGTCGGCCATAAAGCTAAAAATAGAGCGGCAATCACCGCTGTTATCGCGCGGACTGACGAGGTTTTCATTGGATCAAGCCATTTAGTTTTATCGATCATCGCGCATGTGCATCGCGGCATGCAATGGCGAAAAGGTGACAGGATTGTTACTCTGTGCTCCTCGCTCTGAGCGCGCATCAGACCAGGCTGCCGATCGGCTGAATTAGACGCGCTGCGGCGAGTCCGTTTCGTAAGGAGGTGGAACGCCTAAGTTGCCGACTGGATAGTGTAGCCAACGTAACGCACGGTGCGAATGAGTGGTGGATCGCCGATCCTTTTTCGCAGTCGGCCGATGAAGACTTCCACCAGCTTGGTGTCATACTCGTGGGCGTGTTCCCAAACGCGTTCGCAGTGTTCGGTGCGTGTGAATACGCGCCCCGGCTCGCGCATTAGCACCTTCAGCAGCATCAGCTCGCGTGCCGATAATTCAATCCGGCGCGAACCGCGATGCACCTGGTGATTGACCACGTCCAACGTAAGATCGCCAACGCGAAGTGTCAGCACCGGTTCTTCTGGATACCGTCTGCCCAGGGCATTTACACGAGCCACTAGTTCGCGCATCACAAACGGCTTGGGCAGATAATCGTCAGCGCCAAGTTGCAACCCCGTGACACGGTCTTTCACTTCGCCTCGAGCTGTGAGCATCAACACGCGGCTGGCCATGTGTTGCGAACGCAAATGCCGCAGGATGTCAAATCCGTCCATCCCTGGCAGAATGACGTCCAGCACGATCAAATCGAAAGATGTCTCCTTTGCTTTATCCAAAGCTCGTTCGCCATTATGAACGGTGACCGCGTCGTGCCCTGCCTCGGTTAGTGCCGACGCAACTTGCTTCGCCAACTGAACGTCATCTTCAACCACAAGGATGCGCATGGATATGGAAACAAAGTCGATAGTTAGAACCGGACGGTAAACTGCGCGGCAAACAAATGATTATTGTCCCCTGGGCCGGTAGTTTCGTGCTGAAAATCATACTGCAATTTTAACTGGGCGTGTGGCGTGAAGCGATAAGTTATAGCGACGTCGATCCTGCCGAGGTCTGCACTCCAATGAACGTTATGGCCGTAGCCATCACTGACGGTCCCGAAGAGTTGTTGATTCCAGCGAAGCGCGCCGAAGAACTGCGGCGTGAATTTGTATTTGGCTTCGATGTAATAGGCGAACGTATCTGCGTTTCCCACACGCGGTACTTCAAAGCGTGCTTCATAGAACTCGGCCCACACTTGGAGATGATGCCAGGCGAAGCTGGCATCCTGTCCAAGAACAAATTCTCGATAATCCTCGATATCGCGCACGGGCGGCAATGTAGGTTCGGCTTCGCGCCGAAAATACGAGCCCTCGCTTGCTGACACGCCAAAATTCCACGCCTCGTTGGGACGAAATCCGAGGCGTCCGCTGAATGTCGGATTTTCGAAACCATTCTCGGTAACATTCCACGATTCGGGACGCGAGGAGAGCGACGTATTCTTCATCTCGACGGCATAATCAAATCTACCTAGCTTGCCGGCGACAGAAATGCCGCTCGCGTAACTTGGACCCCAGATGACGGGATTGAACGAGTACTTCGCATAGTAGTAGGGCCCGTAGACGAAAAACAATGGTGAATACGGAGGGTATTTATCCCGAATGGCCGTGAGGTTTTCATAAACCAGCGGCGCGTTGATAAACGGATTGTCCCACGACAAGTGCCTCGGCACCCAATTGCCGACAACGGTCGCGAATTTGCCCACCTGCAACGAAAAACGCCCGTCCTGCCATGGTGTAATTCGAACCGCGTATTCATCCAAGCGAATGTCGGCACCGTGATCAGTGGGATCGAACCCGCGATCGACTCTGGTCTGCGCGAAGAAATAAATCTGCGGGCCCAGTTGCGCGTCGAGAAACAGCGTGAGACGCGGATTGAAGAGATTGTCGGTTCTTGAATCGATGAGCCCGGGCGCCGGCTGTTCGAAGTTGTAAAATTCAAGATCAAGCGTGCCGCTCAATCGCACACGAAGATTGTCTTGAAAGAGAGACACCGTCAGCGCGTTGTCGACTCGGTCGAAAACATCGTCAATGTCGAAAGCGCATGCTGTGCACGCAAAAACGCACAGGCTGAAAGCATGCAACTTCATGCAACTGGATTAACACCATTCGCGCCGGAAAAGCGCACTTCAAACTCGGTCCAATCGTTTTCCGAACGCACCAGGCGCAAATCGCCGCCATGGAGCCGGGCCAGTTCTCGTGCCAAATTCAGTCCGATGCCGTGGCCCGACGCAGCCGAAGGCGTCGAGCTGTGATGAAACCGCTCGAAAATATTTTCGCCGGGTGCAATCACGCAGCCTGTATTTCCGACAGTCAGCACAACGCCGCCGCCGTTGGCACATGCGCTCACGCGGATCCGACCGCCGGGCCGATTGTACTTTCGCGCGTTCTCCAGGAGATTTTGCACAATCAGCGATGTGTACCGTTTTTCGCCGGCCACAAACAGCCCGGGTGGAAATTCCTTCTCGATCTTCACGTCGGGCGAATCGGGCAGCGCACCAAGATCGTCCAGCCATTCATCGACGAGCTGGCTAAGGTTAACTGGTGTTGACGCGATTTGAAGATGACCGGCGTCCATCTGTGACAAAAGAAGCAAATCTTCAATTACACCGGTTAACCGATGCGTCTGGTGGAGCAGCACGGACAGTTCCTCGTAAATCTCAGGCTTAAAACCTTCGCGTTCGATCAATGATTCGAGACCGACCCGAAGAACAGTCACGGGACTCTTCAACTGATGTGAAGCATCGGCAGAATATCTGGTCGAACGTTCCAATTCCTGAGCAGTCGAAGCGAGAGCAGCCTCGGCGCGTCGTCGTTTTGCGCGATTCTCCTCGGAATCAAGCGCCAGTTTTTTGACTGGCGCTGAGAACCTCAGCGCGATCAGATGGCTTGCAATGAAACCGCCTAACAAAAGCAAGGCCCCGGCACCGCCGACTTGCCACCGGAGCCGGCGCAACTCTCCCAGAGAGTAACTGAGTGGATAAACACAAATTTCGTAAGCGCGCGGAAACAGCGAACCGGGATTGAGGCGCTTGTAAAACAAAAGCTGAGGCGCACCGCCGGCATCGACGCGAAAGTAGTTTTCATCCTGATCCGAGTTGGCGAGTGCATCTGCTACTTTTTGATTCAGAGTTGTCTGCGAAGCTGTGGGAAACGCCGGCAGATGCAGCTGGCCATTCGTCCAAATGCCGCTCTGCATTCCGGTGTGTTTGTTCTCGAGCTCAAGAGGGTTGAATCCGATCACGAGCGCGGAAATCACTTCGCCCGTATCGGTCGAAAAAATCGGCACGGCTATTACCTCGTCGATGGCTCTGTCACCGGCTTGGGTATTTTCCAGGACGTAACCGATTTGTTGCTTATCCGGCAATTCGCTCAGGGCAAGTTGCGCTTCAGTGTCGCCGTTCAGCTCTCCAACGTCGTAAGGATTCAGTGGCTTGATGACTGCGCCTGCGCTGTCGAGGAAACGATAAAATTTCGCATGAAGCCATTGTGCTGCTTGCGCGGGAGGCGGTTCCTCGCCTTCCATTAAATCGCGCAGCTCGTCCTTTGCGCTTGGGTACAATAGATCGATTGCATTGTCTTCGATCGCCGCGTGAATCCGGGATTTGGCTGCCAGCGCGTTGCAACGATCCGCCAGAGCACCGTGGCGAAGCTCCTCAAGTTTGTGCAGGGACGAAAGTTCATTCTGAAAAATCTGCTGCAGGTTTCGTTCTGCATCAGCGGTGACTTTGCGCTGCGCCAGATAAAAACCGAGAGCGGTCAGCGTCGCGACAACGATCATCATCGTGGTGAACAATCGAGTGCGAAAGCGCGCTACGCCTTTATCCCTTGTTTCAACGGCGGAGCTCATGGGAAATCAACATGCAGCGTTTGGCCGTTCTTCACATCCACTGCCTTTTCCTTAGTCGTCCTGCTGTCGATCCATGCCTTCAGCGTGTAATGACCTGGCGGAAGTTTATCTAATCGGAACCTGCCGGCAGTGTCCGTCATCACAAAATACGGCGTGGTCAGCACCAGGATCAATCCGCGCATGTGCTCGTGAATGTCGCAGCGGAGGGTGACCAGACCCGGTTTATCGAAAATCACTGATGGGATCGGGCGTTCCTCCGGACGATAACGGCCAAGGTCAAATCGCTTGGCAGGGGAGTAGGAAAAAATGTTGTGATAAGTGTCATCCAGGTTTGGAAATTCAACCTTCGTGCCTGCCTCTATCGGCAGGAGCGCTGGAATGAACGTCAAATCTTTTTGCCTCACCTCTTTCGTTGGCAACGAAGCTGGACGCGGGAAAGCGCCATCCAGATAGACCACCGCAAGCGGCGGCTGCGTGGAAAGAACCCCGCCTTTGGTGACGATCTCGTAGCGTTTCGCCTGAACCGGGGCGGAACGCGACTTTGGCAGTTCCACACGTCCCTCCACCATGGCGCTTCCCAGAAGCGCAGCGGGAAGAACTGAAGAAATCGCGTTCAACCATAGCAAGCCCCGCAGGCGCATTTTCTTCAGTGTAGCAGGCGTTTCGGCAAACGAAAAGTACTCGAGCCAGGCGCACGGGTTTGCATGATTGCTTGGTTACTTTTTCGGTTTAGCGGCGGCCATTGCGGGTACAGTAAAAAAGATTGTTGCAACCACACTCCAGAAAATTCCGATGGCGCATGCGATACCGAGCCCCGTGAGCGCTGGGTTTCGCGCAAGAGCGAGCGAACCAAAACCGCTCACAGCGGTCAAACCCGCGAGCAAGACCGGTTTCACTACACCTGCAACGTCATGCTCGATTTCACGCGTCTTTTGCCAGACGAGCACAACATAGATTCCGTAGTCGACACCGATCGCAAGCACTAGACGGAACGAGAGCACGTTCAGCAGATTGAGATGTGCCTGGAGCAGCTTCATTGAAGCGATCATCGCTCCGATTCCGAACGCGAGTGTGATGACCTGGATCAGCCACAAGCGAAGATCGCGATACAAGATGGCCAGCAACGATATGTCGAAGATCGCCATCAATGCGCTGATAATCAGCAGTTGATGATGCGACCATGGCTGGAGATCTGCCAGCGCATAGCTCCAGCCTGAAATAATCATCGGAACACCAGCCACCGGCAGATCGCGCCCTAGCTCTTGGCTCTGTGCGTGCGTCGAGACCGGCTGATCGGTCGTGACAAATCCAGTTGTTAGCAATGGATCCCGGCCAAAGTAACGGTCCACTAAAAACCACCAGCTAGACGATGGCGGCAATTGCGTGCGCCAGTCTGGTAGCGGCACGTTTGGATCAGCAACATGTTGTAAACCGTCAATTAACGTGAACGCCGGTTGGAACGCGTCGCGGGTGAATCCTTCGGCATCGAGCGTTTGCTCCAGTGTTTCGCGCACCGCTTGAAAATTAATCGTGCTCAGTCGCTGTCGATTTGTTTGCATCCAGCCTGGCGACGAACAAAGCGCGGCAGGCGTGGAGAAGCCTTTGATTTTGCCCGCTGCCTGGATCTCTCGCCAATGCGCGGAAATGTTTTGCCAGTAGTCGTGCAGCTCCTGCGGATCCGTCGCGCGCACAATCGCCAGGACGGGTTCCCAACGGACAGGCATCCTGTGCATGATTTCCTCGAGCGCCTGATTTGCGCGGATGTTCTTTGGCTGTAACGAACGTGGGCTGGCCTCGAAGCGGAGCGGGGGCACCGGGGAAAAACCGATCGCAGTTAGCAGCAACAAAATCGCAGCTGAAAAAATCAGCATCGGCGCAGGTTTGCGCACGGTCCAACGCACATATTTTCGGACTAGCTCAAAGAGCCAATCGTGCTGTTGCACAGGCATCTTGCCTGTGGGGCCAGTAGGCGTCTCGCCTGCTGGGATTGATTGGGCGCGTCCTACATGGGCCGAGTTCCGATAACCGGCAGGCAAACTGCCCGCCGGTCCGATAGACGAGATGTCTGTGCTACGACCATCGTCTCGAACAAACAAAAACAAGATGGAGCACATAAACAGGCCGGCTACGAAGATGCCGATCGCGATGAGCACACCCAGTTCCGAAAAAGTCATCGCGCCGCTCAACACCAACGCTAGAAATCCTACCGCCGTTGTGAGCGCACCAAAAAAAACCGCGCGTCCAAGTTTTGCGACAGATGTGGCGATTGCCTGACGATGTGGCTCCCCATCGGCGCGTGCTTGGTGATAGCGTCCGATGGTGAGAATTGCAAAATCAACTCCGAGCCCGATCAGAATGGCGCAGAATGCCACGCTAATCATGCTGAGTCGTCCGAAAAGAAGCTGTCCCGCGGTCAGCGCTACGAGGCAGGAGAGAAGAAGGCAAATCGCCATGCCGACCAGTGGCAGCCATCGGCGAAAGCCTGCGAAAAAAATGATGCCTACCAGCACGATTGAGCCAAACAAGGTCGCCACGACGTCATGGCGCATGCTTAGAGAAATCTCCGACACAAAAGCCGGTCGGCCCGTCACAAGAATTTGCAATCCCGAATGCGATTCGGGATCCCATCCTTCTGCTGCGCTCGCACGAAACTCATTTACGCGCCGCATCAAACGCTGGCATTCGAAAGCGCTGACGGTGGCTTGGTTCGTTACTACCAGAAAGATGCGCATGGTGCGGTCGGGCGAGGTGAGGGGCTGTTCCTGTTCAATGATGGTGCTTTCCGCAAAAGGCTTCAGCGCGGGCGCAATCAGGCCGAGCGGATCGAACGAAAGTTCGAACTCCGGGCGTGGCGAGCCCGCCTCGATTTCCTGGCGTAAGCGATGAAGCCGATCGCGAATTTTGTCCGGTTGCAGGATCGACATCGTGTCGTCGAACCCGCGCGGTTCCAGATTTAGAAGCAGCGGCACCGCGATTGATTGCAGATCGCGAATGCCATCGGCCGTGGACATCGGCGAACCGGCAAGCAGGCGCGAACACCATGGTTGCTGTCGCAATCGCTCGGTAAACACCGGCGCGAATTCCTCCAACTTGTCGACATCCTTTGGATTGCAAAGAAGTGCAAAGGTCAGCTGCCGTGTTTGCTCAAAATCTCGATCGTAAATCTTGAGGCCTTGCACCGATGGAAATCTGCCGGGCAAAACGTTGAATACCTCGGAATCAAGCCGCAACGATATGACGAGGATCGCAATGCAACCGATCGTGAGCACAGCGACGCCGGACCACACCAGCGCGCGACGCTGGGTGATGGTTTGGGCGATGAAGTCGCTGACGCGCATGAGGAAGCAATCATTCAACACGAATCAGCGCGAACATGCCAATGTTGTAGCTGTGCTCGGAAGTCAGGCTTTCGGTCTGACTCGGCAGGGGGGCATCTTCTCTGCGCTGTTTCTGAAGATGCGCTGAGGACAACGCACACTACAGCCGTTGATGCTGTAGCGTCCGCTGTCCTCAGCGGAGAACGAGAGTCAAAAACGGAATAGAAACGTCTCGTTGCCGACAGCGTATCGCACGGTTTTTTGATTTGGTGCGCGGATCAATTGGTCTCGCAACCCAAGCCAACCGCGCAACTGCGGCGGCGCTTGCGCTACGGGACCAGACCAGCCCTGACGAGCGAATGCTCCTTTGATCTCTGCAAAGGCCGCATCCTGCCGGAGAGATAGCAGAGTTATTCCCGGACCTTTCGAAACCGTTAATTCGAAATCGCCCGTTTTTGAAAAACGAACGAGCGCTTCACCAATCAGCGTGGTTTTCGGCGTTCGGTACATCAACTGGCCAGTTTTGGTCTGCCAATCGGATGTTGGTTTGGAAAATTCGTGTAATGAAATAGTTGCACAACTTGTTACGCAAAAACAAGCAATCGCGAGAAAGATTTCGCCGCCGAATTTTTTCATGAATCCGGCGCGCAAAAATTTCTCGTGCAGCCCCAGGCGAGTAAACGCTTTCATGCTGAACGGCAGCAGCGATTCGCCAATGTGAAACCGCGGAAACGTTTCGTGTTCGAACACAGCTACGTGCCGCCCGCCGCGCGCAAGCAGCACTGCGGCAGTGCTCCCAACCGGGCCTCCTCCGATGATCGCGACATCGTACATGCTGCTGCTCATCGTCTTGACCTTAGCAAATTATCGAAAGTTTGGTAGAACCCACCTCCTAAACAGCGGTGTCGTGTTGAGCAAAGCGAAATATCTCTGTTTTGTTTCTGAGCCATCGATCCATTAAAATCTGAGATTCTTCGCTTCGCTCAGAATGACAACGGAACCGCGTGCCCATCCGGCGCCGTGTCGCGTCGCGCTCTCCTCGCAAGTTTGTGCTGACGTTTACGACGGAAGATGAAGTTGATCGGCCGATTTATTAGACACCCTCGCCTTTGCAATCGAGGACATAATCGGCAACTTCAGTCAACGTAAAGACATCGTGGACTAAATGATTCTGTTGCCTCGTGTTCTCATTCCAAAATAGCGCCAGGGAATTGTGAAAAGCCGGAAGAAAAAAAGCGCGGCAAGTTGAGCCATCTCCCGAGATGAATTTCGCCACTGCTTCCACCACAGCAACCACTACCAAAAACACGTTGGTTTGGGGCATGCGCCCCTCACATCTGGCTCTGTTAGCTGTGGTCTTGGTGACGTTATTTCGACTTTGGTACGTTCACTATGTCGACCTTGTTCCTGACGAAGCATATTTCTGGGTCTGGTCAAAACACTTTGCTCTTTCCTATCGAGACAAGGGTCCCCTGGTCGCTTGGACCATCGCGATGGGTACGCACCTCTTCGGTGACACCGTGTTTGGCGTCCGCTTTTTTGCGGTCCTGCTCAGCGCAGGTACCGCATTTCAGTTGTTTCGGCTTGCCGAGCGATTGTACGATGATCGCGCCGCACTTTGGTGCGTGGGCGTCGCGGGAATAATCCCAATGTTCGGGGTCGGATCCATTCTGATGACGATTGACCCCTTGAGTGTATTTTTTTGGGCTTGGGGCGCGAATCTGTCGTGGTCGGCCTTCGAAACCGGGAAAATGCGCTATTGGGTGCTTCTTGGACTAGCCGTAGGCGTCGGTTTCCTTGCAAAGTTCATCAACGCAGTTCAGTTGGTTGGGGTTGCGCTGTTCCTCTGCTGGTCGCGGCCACATCGGCATTTCCTTTTTAGCGGGCAAAGTCTGGCGACGTTGTTAGCATTCGGAGTGACGTCGCTTCCGGTGTTTTGGTGGAATGTGGAGACGGGCTGGCTGCATGTGCGTGCACTGCACGAACGCAGTGGTATCCAGCACTCTTTCGGTATCCATCCCTGGCAATTCCTTCAATATCTCAGCGGAATTTTTGCGGTGGTCTCACCGCCGATCCTGGCCGGCATGTTTGTCGCGGCGATTGGACTCTGGCGCTTCGAAGGAGATCAAGCGCGGGTTAAACATCTCTTGAGCCAATTCTTGCCAGTGCAAGTCATGTATCTTCTCCTCGGACTGAACAGCAAAGGAGAACCCAACTGGATCGCTCCGTCCTTGATCAGCGGCATCATAGTGCTTGTGGTCTTTTGGCGGGAACTGATGGCTCGCAAACCAACATGGCGCTGGGTGACTTGGTCCGCACTGGGTCTGACTTTGGTGGCGACACTCTTGCTGCATATCATGATTTTTCTACGACTGCCCTTGAAGTATGACCCATTGCGCCGGGCCGAGGGCTGGTTGGATTTTGCGCAGCACGTACAGAAAGCTCGCCAACAAACTCATCCTGACCTGTTGATCGGTAACGACCGCGTGCCCGCCAGCATGATGGAGTTCTATCTGCCAGACCATCCAGTCGCTTATGTACAACCCGAAGCTTACGGCGAAAGCCAGTTCACGCTGTGGCCGGGTTATACCGTCAGACACGGAACACGGGCACTCTTTGTTATCGTTGGAAAGGCGCAATTGCCGCAAGACATGAAGGACGAATTCAAGCACTCGCAGCTGGTTGATGATTTCTGGTCGGAACATCGTGGGCGGGCGACCACTCATTTTCATATCTACTTCCTCTGGAACAGCTGATTGGCGGAAGCTGCAAGTGAACCCGTGCAGACAGGTGTGAAAAATGCCTTTCCACTGAGTTTGCTCGACGGATCAGCGAAGAATGCCATTGTGGCCTTGGCCCGTTTGACGGCAGTCGGTGTCCGTGGCCACCCAATCCAGCCATTCCGCCAGGACGAGCAGGGTCCAGATCGCGCGGGCATGGTCGGCCTTGCGCTGGCAATGTTCGGAGAAGAGTTCCATAGCGGCAGAGGTGTGAATGCCAATCTCTTCTAGGCGCCCAGTTTTCAACGTAGCGATCGCCCATTCTTTCAGAGGGCCGCGTAGCCAGTTGCTAATGGGCACCGAGAGGCCGCGCTTGCGCCGGTTTACGATATTATTTGGCAAGTAACGCAGGGCGTAGCGCTTCAGAAAAACTTTAGTCTTAAATCCCCGCACTCGGTCCTCGATGCGAAGCGATTTTGCGAATTCCATTACTGCTTCGTCCAGGAAGGGCGCACGCAGTTCCAGCGCCGAACTCATGCTCGCGCGGTCGGCCTTGGTCAACAATCCCTCAGCCAGAAGCGTTTCCAAATCCCACCGTTGCGCTCGGTCCAGTAGTTCACCACCACCCGCGTCATTGCT
>Ga0137418_10005365_pt1 | contig 11763 bp, 8 predicted proteins | sample CZODoug3_1_2_16f_FD_122242 | JGI IMG/M metagenome (GOLD analysis project Ga0137418, IMG submission 122242) | Vadose zone soil fungal communities from Angelo Coast Range Reserve, California, USA - CZODoug3_1_2_16fungal (Hybrid Assembly) | ecosystem: Environmental > Terrestrial > Soil > Vadose... | reverse complement strand
ATGATCAAGATGGGCATCATCGACCCGGCCAAGGTCACCCGCCTCGCGCTGCAGAACGCAGCGTCCATCGCGGGCCTCATGCTGACCACCGAAGCCCTCATCGCCGACATCAAGGAAGAAACCAAGGCTGCGGCAGCCGGCGGCGGAGCCCCCGGCGCAGGCGGCATGGGCGGCATGTACTAAGGTTCACCAGCTCGCCCACAACCTCAATCCTAAAGGGCGGTCCTCACGGGCCGCCCTTTTTGTTTGTCTGTCCCCTCTTCTCTATCTCCAATCCCCTTACTTGCCTACCGTTACCCGCCTCTGTTATCGTCCCTCTGCCTCACTACCGACTCTTCAGGAGAGAGTCACCATGCCAGGACTTTTGCAGCGATTCTTGCCGCGCGAAGAGGGTTTCTTCGTCCTCTTCGCCAAACAAGCAGCCAATATCCATGCGGGCGCTGAAGCCCTGCTGAAAATGCTCTCGCACTACACCGGCGTCCCGGAACAGGTGCAAATCGTCAAGGCCATCGAACATGAAGGCGACGAGATTACCCACGCCCTTTTCACCAAGCTGAACCAAACCTTTATCACCCCCTTCGACCGCGAAGATATCTACGAACTCTGCAGCCGGCTTGACGACGTTATCGACCTTATTGACGCCGCCGCCAGCCGCTTTGTGCTCTATCGCGTCGATACCATCCGTATCGGAACGATCGATCTCGTCAAAGTCCTGGTTTCCGCCACCGTCGAAGTCGAACTGGCCATTCGCGCGCTCGAAAAACCGCAAGAAGCGCTGAAGCACGCCATCGAAATCAATCGTTACGAAAACGACAGCGACCGCCTCTGCCGCACCCTCATCGCCCAGCTCTTCGACGAAGAAAAAGATCCCGTCCAGATCATCAAGTGGAAAGAGATCTTCGAGGTCATCGAAACCGCCGTCGACAAGTGCGAAGACGTCGCCAACGTCATCGAAGGCGTCATCCTCAAGAGCGCCTGACCTGTGAACAGCTTCACTCTCCTCCTCGTCGTCATCACCGTCACTCTCGTTTTTGAATTTTCCAATGGCTGGCACGACGCCGCCAATTCCATCGCCACGGTGGTCTCCACCCGCGTCCTCACTCCTCTTCGCGCTGTCATTTGGGCTGCTTTCTTCAATTTCGTTGCCGCATTCATCTTCGGTACCGCCGTCGCCAAGACCATCACTAGGGGCCTTGTTCACCTCGAGATGGTCGACGAAAAGGTGATTCTTGCCGGACTTCTCGGCGCCATCACCTGGAATCTCATCACCCTAATCCTCGGCCTGCCCACCAGCTCTTCTCACGCTCTGATCGCCGGTTACGGAGGCGCCGCTGTCGCGCACGCCGGATTCAAGGCGATTATTTTCGGCGGCTGGCTGAAGCCCGTTTTGTTTATTTTCATTGCACCGTTCATCGGGATGTTCGTGGCAATTGTCGTCACGGTGCTTACCAGTTGGATTGTGCGCCGGCAGCGGCCGCTAAAGGTCGATCGCTGGTTCCGCCGCCTGCAGCTTGTCTCCGCGGCTCTCTATAGCCTCGGCCATGGCACCAACGACGCTCAGAAAGGCATGGGGATTATCACTGCAGCCTTGGTGACCGGCGGCCTGCTGAAGTCCTCCGAAGTGGTCCCCTATTGGGTCATCATCTGCTGCCACTTGGCGATGGCCGGTGGCACCATGGCTGGCGGCTGGCGCATCATCAAAACCATGGGCCAGCGCATCACCAAGCTCAATCCTTTCGGCGGCTTCGCGGCCGAGACCGCCAGCGCCGTCACGCTCTTTGCCACCGCAAAATTCGGCATCCCTGTCAGCACCACGCACACCGTCACCGGCGCCATTGTCGGCGTCGGCGCTACTCGCCGCCTCTCCGCCGTCCGCTGGGGCGTAACGCGTCGTATCGTCTTCGCCTGGGTCCTCACCATTCCCGGCGCCGCCCTCTTCGGCGCGGGCATCTTTCACTTAGTGTCGCTCGTGCTTCGCTAAGCGCGTCCGATTCGCGCGTTGTTATTTCCGTTGGTGCTTGTGGGATAGGAGACATCACGGGTTGTATTGATAGCCTTGATGCTCAAGTTCGGGTGGACAACCAGATTCTAGGATTTTTCAGGCTCGTCAGTCTCACAGTTGGCGGACGGTGCCTCGGATTACGAATTCCGTCGGCAGGATCCGGTGGCTAAAGGTCATTCGCGGATGGTGAAGCCTCTCGAGGAGCATCTTCATGCAGGTTTCACCGATCTCTTCTTTGTGGACGCGCACGGTTGAAAGTGGCGGGTCCATCAGAAGGGCCTCTTCACGGTCGTCGAAACCAACCAGGCTGATATCTTCGGGCACTTTCGTCCCGTGCCGCTGCAGCGACCGCCAAAGCCCGTAGGCAATTTCGTCATTGCCAGCTACCACTGCAGTTGGTCGTGACCGTCGGGACAGGATTCGCGCCGCGCTCGTTTGGCCGAAATCAACGAAACTCTGGGAATTTCGGGCCGTAATTAAGACGGGTTTTAATTTCTTTTCGCGCATTCCCTCCCGGTAGCCTTCAAACCGGTGTTCAAGCCACGGGTAGGAGATGTCCGCAGCAAAAACAATCTTGCGGTGCCCTTTGCCGATCAGGTAACGCGTCGCATGAAGCGTCCCATTGAAATCATCGAAGCCTACTTGGTCGTATTGCTGCTCTTCCCCCATTCCAACCACATTGTTACTGAAGGCCACGAAAGGCATGTTGATGGATTCAATCCTGCGGAGCAGGTTCGGATAAATCGTCCCCGCCAGAATAAGTCCGTCAATCAAGCCATGCTCCTGAAGAACTGGAGGCAGGTCGATCCTCTCGGGAGGCGTTCGGGGGGAATAATGCAACGCGGCGAACAGCACGTGCTGTTTCATGCTTGTGGCATAGGATTCGACGCCCTGAAGGATGCGCGCGTGAAAGGGATGGAGAAAATCGCGGTTGCTCAGGAGAAAGCAGACCATCTCCGTGCGTCGCTTCAGAATCCGCCGAGCCTGCGCATTAGGGCGGAACCCCAGGCGCCGGATGGCCTCCAGCACTCGCGCGCGCGTTTCCCTACTGACCTGCGAGCTCGAATTGAGCACGCGGGAAATTGTTCCAATGCCGACGGAGGCGGCCCGTGCCACTTCGCGAATCGTCGTTTTCCCTGGAACTGTTTCCATGGTCGGCGGCCTCTTGCCGATTGGGGCCCTTGCTCGCTGCCTTGAGAAGCCTCGGCCCTGTTTCCCGCGCCAGTCTAACACATCAGAAGGAGGATGGCATTCTCCAGTGGGGCCAGCGAACTTGCGCTCTAAGGGAAGAAGTTGGAAAACTAATCCACCCTATCGGATTTGCGAGATTCTGACTTGACAAGGGGTTTTCGCTCAGTTAGGGTGTGGAACCAGTTCCAAGCCTTCGTGGCTTCCTCGCAGTGGTATGGGGTTATTTCGAATCGCGTGGGGGGTGATGTCATGAAAAAACTGTTAGGTTCTTTTTTCCCGTGGAAAGCAACCCGGGATAAGTCTTATGCAATAAGCGCCGAACAATCGAAAGTGCTCGCCACAACCGGCTTTATCAAGCTGTGGCGCTTCACCATTGCCATACTGCTCGGGGCAATACTCTTTGGGCTTTCTGAGCCAGCCCGGGGACAAGCCGTCAATGCCACTTTGCTCGGTACCGTGACGGACTCCTCGGGAGCCGCCGTCGCCAACGTAAAGGTCACCATCACGGAAACCAGAACCGGGATTACCCGCACCTCCCCAACGAACGATAGCGGTAACTATGTATTCCCGGATCTGCCACCGGGAACGTACACGGTCACCGCGGAACAGTCAGGGTTTAAGCGCGCCTCGAGAGCCGGCGTCGAGTTGATCGTGAACTCATCCGAGCGCGTCGACTTGACGCTTCAGCCCGGGGACGTTTCGCAAACTGTAGAAGTGTCGGCGGAAACTCCCATCCTTCAGACCGAACGGGCAGACACCGGGCGCAAGATCGAAAGCATTCTCACGGAGAATGTTCCGCTTGGCACCAATCGCAATTTCCAAAATCTTCTGAACATCGTGCCTGGCACCACTCGCGCCACCTTCCAGCACTCGCAGTTCTTCAACGCCAGTAGCTCGCTCCAGACGGAAGTAAACGGCCAGCTCCGCGAAGGCAACAATTATCAGATCGAGGGCATCGACAACAATGAACGAACCGGCCTTCTGCAGATCATCATTACGCCAATTGAAGCCATTCAGACGGTAGACGTTTCGACGAGTAATTTCGACGCCGAACTAGGCCGTGCGAGCGGCGCTGTCACAAACGTCATCTTGAAGTCGGGTACCAACAACTACCATGGCTCTGCTTACGAATTCGTCAGGAACAACTATTTCAACGCCCGCAACTTTTTCGATAAATCGGTCGGGCATCTCGCCTACAACTATTTTGGCGGCAATATTGGCGGGCCGATAATTAAGAATAAGCTCTTCTTCTTCGCTGACTATCTACTGGTTAAAGACCATCAGGCCAACACAAATTCGATCTCTATCCCTACCATGGGCTTGCGCGCAGGAGATTTGAACGTAGCGACTTCATCAACGACCACGCCCACGCCGATCTACAATCCCTTCAGCGGCAATTCCGACGGCACCGGCCGCCAGCAATTCGTCGCCACCTCCACTCCTGGTGTAGCTACGGTAGCCGGCCCTAATGGAACTACGGTGGATGCGTTTAATGCTGCGTGCACCAACCCGGCTGGCTGCCCGAACGTCATACCCTCAGCTTTGATCGATGGCATCTCCACCAAGCTCCTGAATTTCCTTCCTGCGCCAACGGCCGCAGGGAACACGAACAACTACTTTGCGCTGCTGCCCTTCCACAAAGATACGAATTTCGTGGACGCCAAAGTGGACGCCAACCTCACTGATAAGGATCGCTTGAGCGCGCGCTTGAGCTACCAGCGTCCCTCCGTTTTCCAAGCCCCTATCTTCGGCATCGCCGGCGGACCAGCACAGGGGAATTTTGAAGGAACCGGCATCCAGAACACCTACAGCATCGGCATCAATTACAATCGCTTTTTCTCGAATACGTTGGTCGCCGAATTCCGCGTCGGCGTGGCGTGGTACCACAACGAGGCTCACAACGCAGATTTCGGTACGAATACTTCGCAAACGCTCGGTATTCCCGGTGTCAACCTCGATAAGATAACCAGCGGCATCGTGGGTATCACGATTAACGGTGGCTTTTCCAATCCGCTGATTGGCTTCTCGGCAAGCCTTCCCTGGATTCGCTCTGAAACGAATATTGACTTTGCGAACACCTGGACCAAGATTCTCGGCAATCATACTGTTAAATTTGGCGTCGACCTTCGCCGTATTCGTGACGCTCTGCTCCAGGAACAGACCTTCAGCCCGCGTGGCGTCTATACCTTCAACGATGGTCAGTCCGCACGCAAATGCACCGCTGGGGATACTAGTCCTGGCTGCCCTGATCCTGTTAAATTTCCTAACGGTGGCGCTTCGAAGACCAGTTTTACAAACAACTTCGCCAGCTTTCTGCTCGACGTGCCAGGCCAGGCGGGACGTGATCTAGCGACTTTCTTTCCCAACTATCGGGCTACTCAATTCTTCGCTTTCGCCCAAGATAAATGGGTGGTTACTCCCAAACTTTCCGCGGATATCGGCCTCCGTTGGGAGTTTTACCCGCCTGCCACTCCAGCTGCCCAAGGCGGTTTTTCAAATTACAATCCCGCCAACAATACGCTTGAGGTCAGCGGCATAGGCGGCAACCCGAATAACCTGGGCATTACAACGCATTACAAATACTTTGCTCCTCGCCTGGGACTCGCCTATCGTTTGCGGGAATCAACCGTCATCCGCGCCGGGTTCGGGATCAGCTATACGCCATTCCCGGATAACAGCTACGCCTACAATTTCCCCGTGCGCGCCAATAACTCCTTCAATCCAGCGGTTGCGAGCTATGGTCCGGCAGTGCTTCCCAGCGGACAAATTGCGACTTTCGAGACTGGTTTCCCTGCCCTCATTCAACCCTCGATTCCATCGAACGGCATCATTACCAACCCGACCGTAGGTTCCGCCTACTTCGTCGTGAATCACAATTTCAAGAACCCTTACGTGGAATCGTGGAACTTGGCGATCCAGCATTCCCTGCCCGGGCACTTCGTGCTCGATTTGGCTTACGTTGGAAATCACAGCGTTGATACCGTCGTGAATTACAACCTCAACGCTGCCACCGTCGTGGGCCTTGGGAACGCAGGACAACCCGAGTTTCCGACCTTCGGGCGAACTGCCAACACCAATCTCCTTTTTGCAGGATTCTCGTCCAGCTACAACGCTTTGCAGGCGAAACTTGACCGCAAGTTCTCCGGCGGTTTCGCCATGACGACGTCTTATACTTTTGGCAAAGGCATGGGCTTTCAAACCGGCGACGATGGCGGCCTCGCCTTCTACATCAACCAGCGCCGGAATTACGCCCGCAACGACTTCGATCGCACCCAAACCTTCGTGCAGAGCATTGTCTACGAGCTGCCGTTTGGAAAGGGCAAGCGCTTGGTCTCTTCTGGAGTTGCCGCCGCCGTTGTCGGTGGCTGGCGACTTTCTAGCTTTCTCACTTTGATGACCGGCCTTCCGCTTTACTTTAACGCCCCCGGGAATGCACTTCTCGCCCCGGGCAACACCCAAACGCCCGACCTGGTTTCGCCCGTGAAGATCCTTCACGGTGTCGGCCCCACCACTCCTTGGTTCACCGCCGCGAGCTTCGCTGCTCCGGCGGCGGCTACCTTCGGTAATGTCGGCCGGAACTACCTTAGCGGGCCCGGTTTCTTCAACCTGGATGCTGCGCTGTCCAAGTCCGTCCGATTTACCGAGCGCTACAATCTGGACCTGCGCCTTGAGGCTTTTGGCGTAACCAATACGCCTCAGTTTTTCTTCGCCTCTAACGGTGGCAACTCCGCTGGCATCACGCTGGGCAGCAGCAGCTTTGGCCAGATCAGTAACGCCACCGGCGGCCGTCAGCTTCAAATCGGCGCCAAGTTCAACTTCTGACCCGGTTCACACCGAGGGACAAGGGTGAATTCCGCCTTGTCGTAGGGGCGCCCGCCGCGGCGGCCGCCCCACCTCGGCACAAACTCAAGATTCTCCCGCCCACGCCTCTATCGGATCGAAAGTACGAACTTGTTCTCACTCCTTCTTCGGTTCGGCCTCAAACCGCACGCCCTTGGACTTGAGCACCTTCGCGGTCGCAAAAACATCCTCGCACCAGAACGACACGGACTGAAACTCGCCGATACCCTTTTCGTGCCCTTCCGGCGTGAACAGCGCCAGCCCCGAGTCCGCTGGGGGGTGTCACTGCCACCCTCCTCCGGCAGCCACAAACGCCGCCGTTCAGCTGCGCTCCGAACCAGTCACAAGTCACCAGCCTGCCCGATCCTGTTGTGGTCACTGCCCTCCCGCCGCCACTGGTGCTATCATTCGGGGAGAAACTTAGAAGCAATAATTTATGACTGAAAACTACTCCCATTTCGCCACCGTCGAAGAAGCCGTCGAAGAAATCCGTCAGGGCCGCATGGTCGTCCTCGTCGACGACGAAGACCGCGAAAACGAAGGCGACCTCGCCATGGCCGCCGAGAAAATCACTCCCGACGCCATCAACTTCATGGCCAAGTACGGCCGCGGCTTGATCTGCATGCCCCTCACGGAAGAGCGCTGCGACGAGCTTCGCCTCCCGCTCATGTCGCCCATCAATACTTCCGTTCACGGCACGGCGTTTACCGAAGCGGTGGACGCGCGCGTCGGCGTAAGCACGGGAATCAGCGCTTCCGACCGCGCCATCACCATCCTGACGGCCATCGATCCCAAAACCAAGCCGCAGGATCTCGCGCGCCCCGGCCATATTTTTCCGTTGCGCGCTCGCAATGGCGGCGTCCTCGTCCGCGCCGGGCAGACCGAAGCATCCGTGGATCTCGCCCGCATCGCCGGCCTCACGGCCGCGGGTGTCATTTGCGAAATCATGGGTGACGACGGCACTATGTCCCGCGTGCCGCAACTTGTCGAGTTTTGCCGAGAACACAACCTGAAGATGCTTACGGTCGCGGATTTGATTCGCTACCGCATGCAGCACGAACGCTATGTCCGCCGCGTTGCCGAGGCCGTCCTGCCCACGCGTTTCGGCGATTTCCGCATGATCGCTTACGCCAGCGACGTGGACCACGATCAGCACATTGCACTGGTGCGCGGCGATCTGGAAGGCGCAGAGCCCGCCTTGGTGCGTGTCCATTCGCACTGCTTAACCGGCGACGTTTTCGGCTCTACAACGTGTGATTGCCCTGAACTCGTTTCCCGTTCGCTTGAAGCGATCGCCAAGGAAAATCGCGGCGTCTTTCTCTATCTCCATCACACCGGACGTGGCTTCAGTGTCGATTCTCCCGAAGAACCCGGCGTGCTCCCGCAAATTCATTTTCATAAGCGCGGCCAGCTCGACCGCGAGCCCGCCCGCCAGCGCATGGTGCAGCACGAAAGTGGCATCGGCGCCCAAATCCTGATCGACCTCGGCCTCAAGGACATTCGCGTTCTCACCAATCATCCGAAAAAAGTAGTCGCCCTTGAAGGCTACGGCATCCGCATCGCCGACCAGGTCCCCCTCCGCCTCGACCAGCCCAAGCCGACTCACCAAACGCTATGAACCAAAGCACCTCATCCACTTCGATCATTCCGGACAGAGCAATCCCGCTGCCTCGTCGCGCGCCTTCAACATCCGTCATTTCGAGCGTAGCGAGAAATCTCTCTTATGGTCTGTCCGGGGGTTCTTCGTCGTCACCAGAAGTTTTCGGGTCCGCCGGCCGCGCAGACGTTTTGGCAGGTGATTTTGCGGGTGGCGCTTTGGGTCTTGCACAGCCGGAACAACCCGCTGCTGGCGAAGCATTCTTGGAATTGGTCTTCCCCGCCACTAGATATCTGCGCATTTTTTCAAGGCGCTTCGGACCGAGCCCGCGAATGGCCAGCAAATCATCCACGTTTTTGAATGCCCCGTAGGATTTGCGCATTTGTAAAATTTTCCCCGCGGTGGAAGGCCCAATTCCCGGCACAAGTTGCAACTCCTCCGAAGTCGCCGTATTAATGTTCACCGGTTGTGCCGGCGGTTTTTTCTTGGCGAGCGCGCAAGTGCCGAACAACAGGCAAATAACAAGAGAACCGCGAATTGCGAAAGACCGCCACACCATGGCGGAGTCATAATGCGCTAAATATGTGTCTAAATCAATAACAGAAACACATCGGCCACTAACTCAGCCGCGCGCCCTGCCCATCATAGATTTCCACTTCGCCGAAAAGCGCGGCTTGCTCTCCGATTTGCGCGCGGTCGCCAACGACAACGATTTGCATATTCGCGGAGTCGAGATATTTTCGCGCGGTGGCGAGCAAATCTTGCGGGGTGAGCGCGCGGACGCTTTGGCGATAGGTTTCGAGATAGTCGTCGGGCAATTCGTTCAGCGCGACGGTGGAAAGTTGCGAGAGCAGGCCGTCCTGCGTCGCAAGGCCCATGGAGAAAACGCCACTCAGATAATTTTGCGCGTCGACCAGTTCGGGCTCGGGCACTGGCACGGAACGGAGCTTGTCCATCTCGTAAAACATCTCCGTCAACGATGCGGCTACAACATCGTTTCGGACCGCGGCGGAAACGGAAAAATAGCCATGCTGGCGCATCGCACTCACGCCGCTTCGCGGACTGTAGGTGTAGCCTTTGTCTTCGCGGATATTCATCACCAGTCGCGAATTGAAAGCGCCGCCGTACAGGCTGTTGGTGAGACCAAGCTTGATCCAGTCGGGATTTTGTCGCGTAATGGCGTGGCAGCCACAAAGAATCTGCGTTTGCACCGAGCCAGGCAAATCCACAAGATATACGCGGCGGCCCTTGGGAACTGGGGGTTTGGCGCTCTCGAGCGCGGCAGGTTTCTTGCCGGTCCAATTTCCGAAGACTTTTTCCGCGCTTCTCTGCATGCTGGCTGCATCGAAATCGCCAACGAGAATCAGGATGGCATTTTCCGGCGTATAAAAATCGCGATAAACAGATTGCAGTTCGTCGCGCGTGTATGCCGCCACCTGCTCCTCAGTTGGAGAGATCTGTGAATACGGATGTCCGCCGAACAAAACTCTGCGCAGGCGTTCACCGGCCAGAAAACCGGGCTGGGTGCGCTCCAGTTTCTGGCGTTCGGTCTCGGCATGGCGCACGCGCTCACGCCGCAAGCGGTGTGGATCGGGCTTTTGCTCCTTGCGGTGGGGTTCGCTCCATCGGTTTATCGCGTGGTGCGGGCGTTCCACAACGTGTGCTCTCATCGCGGCAGTCAGGTGTGCTGGGAAAGAAGCGGCACCCGCGGATCCACGACGTCATTCAAATGCCCCTACCACGGATTTACGTATGACCTTGAGGGAAAGCTCCGATTTGTACCTGATGAGGAGAACTTCTACGGGCTGGAAAAGGATCGCATGGGTCTCGCCGGCGTTGCGACTGACACCTGGGAAGGATTCATTTTCGTCCATTTATCGCCAAAGCCTGCCGAGACATTACGCGCTTATATCGGGGAGATTGGCGACGGTCTCGCAGGTTATCCCTTTCATGAGCAAGCCCACCAATACAGCTATAGAGCCGTGCTCAATTGCAACTGGAAGCTTCTGATTTCCAGCTTTTTGGAGGGCTTTCACGTCCGCTCCCTTCATGCGGCTGGGCTTCGAAGGTTTGTCTCCAATAACAATCCCTACAGCCACCTGGACTTTGTAAAATTACTGGATAAGCATCGCTTGATATCGCTCTTTGTGAATCCCGCGGCATCCCCGACGAGGCTCGCGGACATTGCGTTCTCGCGCTACAGAAAATCTCTGCAGTCATCAAGTAACAACCTGCCCTCGAGTGGTTCGGACGCGGGTGGCGGGACCTCCAAGGGAAGTGCTCTGGACAAATTTCTCATTCGAAACATATTTCCAAACTTCCAACTCAACCTTGTTATGGGCGGTTGGTACGCGTATCAATTTTGGCCACTGGCAGTAGACCGGGTATTGTGGGAAACGCGCATGTGTTTCTCCAAGCCGGTCAATGCCACCCAGAAGTTCTTTCAGTACTACGCCCGCTACGCGAGTCGGGACAATTTGATGGAAGACGGGCGGGTAACCGAGCATCAACAGCTCGCTATTAAGTCCGGTGTGATTAAGAAGTTGACAATCCAGGATGAGGAAATTGCGGTACAGCACTTCAACAAGGTTGTTGAGGACTACACACGTTCAACCAGCGCGTAGCGCAACGCCACTGCAAGTCTCAACGACAGGAAACGCGCATGAATACGGCAAATAGCGACAGGCCGCTTCCAGAAGGCTTTGAGGACCTGGAGCAGTTCGTAGAGCAATGGGCGCTCGCCGAGGAACAGGCGCGAATGCACAAACGCTGGTCGAGCAGTCTGGAGGAGATTCAGCGTTTTTATGACGCCATGGTGCTCCGTGTTGAGCCTGCACTTGACTATCTGGATGCACGTAACATCGAGAGGCTGAGCGCGTCCGAAAATCGCCTTCTGTACCTGACTTACTCGCTGGTAGAGGTGGCCAATGCTGTAGAGATCTATGGACAGCCGGCATCGCCACACGCACTGCCCCCGGAGCGTTTTGTGCCGGTAGAGCGTCTCTAGGTCTCGGAACCTGCGAAATGGGTGCCGCAACGCAACGACAGCCGGAGCCGAAGGCAGTGGTGATCAGCTTCCTGGAGTTGATGGGCAGCGGCGTGCTCGTGAGCGCCCTGCAACTGGTCACCGGCA
>Ga0137418_10005364_pt1 | contig 11763 bp, 6 predicted proteins | sample CZODoug3_1_2_16f_FD_122242 | JGI IMG/M metagenome (GOLD analysis project Ga0137418, IMG submission 122242) | Vadose zone soil fungal communities from Angelo Coast Range Reserve, California, USA - CZODoug3_1_2_16fungal (Hybrid Assembly) | ecosystem: Environmental > Terrestrial > Soil > Vadose... | reverse complement strand
CCAGACACCAAGCATTCATCGTTTAAGGCCAGGACTACCGGGGTATCTAATCCCGTTCGCTCCCCTGGCTTTCGCGCCTCAGCGTCAGTGTCGGCCCAGCAACCCGCCTTCGCCGCAGGTGTTCCTCTTGATATCTACGCATTTCACCGCTACACCAAGAATTCCAGTTGCCCCTTCCGCACTCTAGCCGCACAGTATCAGTTGACCTTTCCGAGTTAAGCTCGGAGATTTCACAACTGACTTGTGCTGGCCGCCTACGCGCCCTTTACGCCCAGTAAATCCGAACAACGCTTGCTCCCCCCGTATTACCGCGGCTGCTGGCACGGAGTTAGCCGGAGCTTACAAATGGTACCGTCATCATAGGGGGTATTAACCCCTACTAATTCTTCCCATTCTTGCGAAGTTTACATCCCGAGGGATTTCATCCTTCACGCGGCGTTGCTGGGTCAGGCTTTCGCCCATTGCCCAAAATTCCCGACTGCTGCCTCCCGTAGGAGTCTGACCCGTATGTCAGTGTCAGTGTGGCCGACCGCCCTCTCAGGCCGGCTACGGATCGTAGCCTTGGTAAGCCATTACCTTACCAACTAGCTAATCCGCCGCAGGCTCCTCTTTAGACGCGAGGTCTTTCGATCCCCCGCTTTAACAACTGTCACCATTAGGTGCCGCTGCATTATGCGGTATTAGCAACCGTTTCCGGTTGTTATTCCCCATCCGAAGGTAGATTACCTACGTGTTACTCACCCGTGCGCCACTCTACTTGTCTCCCGAAGGAAACTTTCGCGTTCGACTTGCATGTCTGAGGCACGCCGCCAGCGTTGATTCTGAGCCAGGATCAAACTCTCGTTAGAATTTGTTCTCTGGAACATCATCTCGTACTGGTTGTTGTTCAGTATCCGATAATGACTCTTCTGCAGAGTTTTGAACGCGAGCTTTATCGCTCATCGTTTTGACTCTCAAAGTTCATTGATATGGACACGCTCTATCTAGTTTTCAAAGATCGATTCCAAATTGTCTTTGGATTGCCTTACAGACGATAAAACTTCGCCCCAAGCAAACGAGGACTTTAACGCATCGTCCTTACACTGTCAAGCGAGGCTCAAGGTTCGCGAAATGTTATATTTAGCGAAGAAAAAAGCGCCGCCATTCTCCTCATTTTTCCCTGGAGAAAAGCGACACCTTTATGTGCCTCTGAATTTCGAACTGTCAATACCCTATTCAAAGGGAAGGGGCATTATAGGGACTTAAAATCTCTTGTCAACCCCGTTTGCAAATTACTTACTCACTAACCTTTGCTTGCTTGCGTGAGGCCTTTGTTATCAGGCCAATTTAAGATGCTTTGGATCGGAGACTGGTGGTCAGTATCAGCTAACGTGGACGGACGTCTCGCGCGTATAGAGCCCGACAAAAGAGCAAACTGATCCCCGCCGAAAAACTCCACGTCACGAAGATCGGTGTCGCGTAGAAACTTTCGTATCGATTCAATGTCCCTTGCAGCCGCCCCCTCGGACACATACACCGCCGCTGCGAGCGACAGTGCTCGCCGGGCAGTCTGTTTCATCTTTAGCATTTTCCCGGCAGCTACCATCACAAAGAAATCCGGTTTCACAAACTGAGTGAAACTATTGCCCTCAACAAAGACTCCTGCTGCTTTTACAAGACTGAGTGCCTGCTTAATCCCTGCTTCAACCTGTTCATCTGTTGCGATGACCCAGTGGACATTGGCGGCGCCGGCATCCCAATATCTTCCGGTATCTTTACCAACGGCATAAGTCAACTCGCGTCCCGAACTCACAATCGGTTCGTCGGACAGCAGATCACTGACGCAACACGTGTGTGGATCCTTCCCGCAAGAACGGTAGTGACCACGCGTAGTCTTTATTGCTTCCCAACCGGGAAAGGCGCCGAGAAGTTTGCATAGCAGGGTGGTCTTACCGACTTCAGAGGTTAGGCCACCGATGCCTACGATCGTGGGGCGGTTGCAATCAAGTGAACTCATTCGCGCGTCGGTATCCTATTTCTTTTTCTTTTCTTTATCTTTGGTGACCCTGGGGGCACTGACCTTTAGGTAACCACGTGTGTCTTTGTAAACCGTGTATTGAACGTCGTTGATTTGACCGTTCTCGTCCTGCACTCGAATGGTAAACGTCTTGTTGTCGGGCCGCCCTTCTACGCGAGCGGGAAGAAAACCTTTTAGATCGGGGCTACGATAAGCCGTGTAGTGTTCCTGATCTCGCTTGTCATAACCGAGCACATAGATGCGATCGAAATCAGGCTCGTCCAAAGTGTGTGGTTGATTTGAACTACTCTTCTCGAGAATTACCCAGCTGCCTGGCTTTGCTTCCTTCGCCGCATCTTTGCCTTTTGTCGCCGCTGCGTCCGACGAGTCTCCATCGAGACGTTGCCAGGCAACAAACTCACGGCCGGTACGATAGAAAATGATATCGCTGGGAACGGCCAGTTCAACTTGCTTTCCATAGATCCAGCCGGCGGGAGCTGGTGAGATTGAAGTAGGCAAACGGACCTTGTACCAAAGCTCATTGGTTTCCTCCGGCCCGTTATCTTCCGGATTGTCTTTGTTTCCGCGCGTGTTCCCTTGCTGGGCGCTGCCGGCCTTTGGCGCGATGTCCGTTTCAATCGCTTCGGAGGACTTCGGCTTCGGCACTCGCTTCCAGCCGACTATTTCAAAACTCGAGCCGCTGTCCAGCCGCATCATGATATTTTCGTTGCCGCTGCGATCCGGTGTCAGTCGCAGATTCGAGCTGGCACGTAACTGGCCAGAGGCTTGCGCGGGAACGTTCTTGTCTTCATCACCCAACTTCTTCGAATTCTTGAGCACGTCGTCGGGCATGACGTTGCGCGATTCGATCCAGCCTTCGGTGCTGTCTTCATCATGTGCCTGCACGCGCAGCCAGCGTTCTTTTTTGCTGTTGTCGGTGGGATCCTGCACATCCTGAAAGTCGAGAATGTCCAGTGAGTCGCCGCGGGCGACTTCCAGAAGGTCTGCGGCCACAACCGCCGTCGAACTCCGAATTTGAGCGCGTCGCGCCACCACAACTCCAGTGTCACTTCGTTTCGCGAGCGTGCTGCATCCAACGCACAGAACGAGTGCAGTTAACGCTATTAGCGCGCGAAAAACCGCTTTAATAGATGCGTTACTTGTCATTTCCATTCTTAATCTTAATTCTGTTTCCAAGACCGCTTAGTTTCGCGCCAAACAACTGAGCACTTTCTTTTGCGCTTTATCAGTAGGATGGACGGAGAGCTTTGTCCCTGAGGTTGTCTGTCTAACCGCAATTCCGTAAGGCGACAACGCCGATACCAGATTGATAATCCCGTTTCCTTCGATGTATTGCTGCGCAAATGAGTGCTGCCCAAGTCGTTCGTCTAGAGCTGCGATTATAGTCTCGTTCGCGCCGGCCTGTCCTGTCATGGGGCGCTGGAGGAGCTGACGGTATACATCAGCGAGCGATGCGTTGCAGCCGCTCGTGCTTCGTAACTGCAAATCGTAAAGAAACGCGACCAGCATCGCTTTGTCATAAACAAGGGTTGACGATGTAGTCCAACGACGCTCGGATGCCTGTATTAATGACAAGTTCTCACGATCGGGCGACGACATATAAGAATCATAAACGCGCGCTATCGTATCAAGGTAATCCGCGAATGAAATCAAGTGTAAGCGCAGATCCATTCGTAGAGCTTGATAAATCGTGAACCCTTCGAAAAACCAATCGTAGTCTCCGTCGAGCTTCAAAGCATTCGGCACCCACAGATGAAAAATCTCATGCGCCAGCACAATTCCGAGTCGCGACAAAACCTGGCGGCGACTTCCCCGCTGCCCCAATAACAGCACAACAGCGTTGCCTCTGGTTTCCGCAGTCCAACGTTCTGGCCCAGCTTCGCCGGGAAATGGCACAAGCATCAGAACCGCATTACGTTTCAAGTCAAATCCAGTCAGCTTGGAATATTCCTGAACGATCTGTGCCGCGATCTTGAGGGCGTCTTTGTCTTGAATTGGCCAATCACCGGCAAGCACTACTGAAAAATCTTTTGCGCCAAGATGCCGAGACTGCTGATGCAATTGAGAGCTAATTAGAAAGACTGCCTTGTCCGGTTCGTCACTTGAGTACGTCAAGGCGTCTTGTCGGTCACTATTCGAGGCCGCAACAAAATCAGGCGGCAAGTCAAGCTTTACAAGCACTGAAGCAAACGCGCCCGGACCTTTTATGGATCGGGGCAACAAATCCGATAACATCAAAAGCCCCTGGTCGCGATTCAGCCAGGAAACGTGTGACGCCTGGGCGGGCAACATTGGCTCACTCAAATTTACCTCATAACTAATCTGATCAAATCTTTCAGAAGTTTGAAATTCGCCCGGCGCCAGCTTCCGCAGCGCAATGACTTGGCCGCCGGCGGCGCGAGCCTCGACATTCTCAATGCGCTCCGCGAGTCCAAGCACACCTCCGTAAGCATTCGGAAACGAGATGACGTCCGTAGGTTTGGGAAACTCTGCATTAATTCGGATTCTGGCCGGCGCGGTTGAGCCCACCACAATGCGCACATTCAATGTCTGCGCCTGAATGCGCTGGAAAGCAGCGAACACGGCAAGTGCAATGACAAAGCCGGCCCGACGCGCACAATCTGGGGCAAGTCGCCACAAGCGCGTCGCGCTCGAAAACAAGCCGGGTCGATAGCAGGAATATTTATGGACCAGCAGGCGGAAAATCGGTTTGACAGTGATTGCGGGCATCCCTATATTAAGGTCTGGACTCTAACACAACGCTCAAAAACGTGACTAGAAAGCTGCAAAACAAGATGAATTCGATGCGTGTCGCGTTTCCGCGCGCATTGTCGATTTTGCTGCTCGCTTTTATTGTCTGCGGCACAACGGTCGAAGCAGCACACAATCATGGCAATCTCCAAGAGTCCAACAAAGTCACCAGCGCTGCTCACTTCTCAGATCCAGCAACCGAAAGCAAACTCGGTACCAACTCACCCGCCTGTAACGACTGTCTGATTTGCCAACTTCATCAAAACTTTTCGGCCACCGTTATTTCAGTTCCACCGAGCATGGGTCTCTCGACTCATAGTTTTCGCATCTTCAACTTAACTACCGTTTCGGTTCACTCGCAAACGGCCACTCCCCAGCGCGGACGCGCTCCTCCCTTTACTCTCTAATTTCAATCCGGTACGCATTTCACTAATTGTCACAGGCTCTTTGTGTGACAGGCGATCTATTGGTTGCTTGTATTTTCGCAGCCACACTTCAATGCAAGGAAATCAGAGAGGTAAAGGAAAATGACTCAAAAGAGCTTCGTTCATACATTTCAACTAGTGTGTTTGCTAGCACTCATATCGGTCTTGAGCTCCGCCGCTTTTGCTCAAGCACTCAGCGCTGGAACTGTCGCGGGAACGGTACTTGATCCGAACAACGCCGCAGTGCCAAACGCCAGCGTTACGATTGCAAACTCTGTCACGGGCTATACACGCACCGTGACTAGCAATGCAGAGGGAGCGTTCCGCTTCGACAATGTGCCGCCCAATAATTATCAACTAACTACTTCTGCGAGCGGCTTTGAGACTGCCACACAAAATCTAAGTGTACGAACCTCAGTTCCTATTAGTCTCAAGATTCCGCTGAGCATCGGTGGAGCGAGCGAAACCGTCACTGTCACAGGTGGTGCGTCGGACGTTCTGGAAAACACTCCGTCAACACATACCGACGTCGACCAGACATTGATTGAACGTTTGCCGGTTAGATCCCCGGGCTCGGGCTTGAGCGACGTAGTCACTATGGCCGCTCCCGGTGTGGTGGCCGATTCGAACGGATTCTTCCACCCACTTGGAGATCACGCACAGACTTCGTATTCGATTGATAACCAGCCAATTTCGGACCAACAGAGTAAAGCGTTTTCGACGCAACTGCCGCCCAGCGCTATCCAATCGATGGAAGTTATCACCGGCGCCACCCCGGCCGAATATGGAGACAAGACGAGTCTTGTCGTGAACGCCATTACTAAGTCCGGTTTGGCACAACGGAAGCCGACTGGCAGCTTCAATACAACTTACGGTTCTTTTGGGTCTATTGGCCAGGATGCATCGCTAGCCTATGGGACTTCAAGGATGGGAAACTTCGTCACGCTAAATTTTGAGCGGTCGGGTCGTTTCCTCGACACTCCGGAATTTAACGTGCTACATGACCGCGGCACTGCGGGCACAATCTTCGACCGCATCGACTATTCGCCTAACTCTAAAGACGCATTCCACCTGAATCTGTTTGTAGCACGCAACAGATTCCAGACGCCGAACCAGTTCGATCAGCAAGCTATCGGGCAGGACCAGGGTCAGCTTGTTCATAGCCTGAACATTGCGCCTGGCTATGTCCATATTTTCAGCGCCACCACGGTGCTATCGATCAATCCATATTATCGACTCGACAATGTAAAGTACCTGGGCAGCCCTAATCCTTTTTCAGATCAAACCATCACTTTCAGCGAGTCTCGACGACTAAACAATGCCGGCGTGAAAGCTGATCTGTCATATGTCAAGAGTAGGAACAACGCAAAGTTTGGGGTGCAATTCTCGCACACTTTTCTAACCGAGGGGTTCCAATTCGGTATCACTGATCCGGACTTCAATGATCCGGCCAGCCCGGATTTCGTACCGGGGCTTTTGCCGTTCGATCTAACTCGTGGTGGCAGGCCCTTCCTTTTCCATGGGCACACAGACATCAAGCAGGAGGCACTGTATGCTCAGGATAACCTTACGCTCGGCAATGCTACGCTTTCGATGGGCCTGCGTTTCGATAAGTATAACGGCCTCACCCACGACCAAATGTTGCAACCACGCTTAGGCCTTTCGTATCACGTGAAAGGGACGGGCACGATCCTGCGCGGATCTTATACGCGCAACTTCGAGACGCCCTACAACGAGAACTTAATTCTATCGAGCGCGACCGGCGCAGGCGGTCTCGCCAATGGAATACTCGGCGACACAAGCGACCGACCACTTCGGCCGGGTCGACGTACTCAATTCAACGTCGGCTTTCAACAAGCGGTGGGCAAGTACTTGATGATTGACGGCGATTATTTTAACAAGCGCACAAACAACGCCTACGATTTCAACGTGCTCTTCAACACGTCGGTTACCTTTCCGATCTCATGGCAGAAATCGAAGCTCGATGGCGTTTCCCTACGCATCAACATGACAAATTACAAAGGTTTGTCTGCATTCATGGTGGCCGGGCACACACGTGCGCGATTCTTTCCGCCGGAGTCAGGCGGGCTGTTTTTCAACTCCGATTTGCCATCCGGTGTTTTCCGTATCGACCACGATCAGAACATAGAGCAAACGACGCAGGTCCAATATCAGTTCCAACAGTGGAAACGGCTGGCTCCTTATCTGGCGTTCACCTGGCGCTATGACAGCGGAGTCGTGGCGGGTTCGGTTCCAGACTTTGCTTCTGCGTTGGGTTTGACATCGGATCAGCAGGCGCAGATCGGTCTTTTCTGCAACGGTGTGTTCGCCACACCAACGCAGCCAATCACCAGTTGCGCTTCCTCGAATCGTGGCGCTTTGCGTGTACGCATTCCCGCGGATGGCACTGAAAACGATGACAGTAATCCGCCTCGAATAACGCCGCGTCACTTGTTCGACTTTAGCGCTGGAACCGACAACCTCTTTCGCACCGATCGCGCAAAGGTTACGCTGCGATTTACAGTTCTAAACTTGACGAATAAAGTGGCGCTCTACAATTTTCAGTCCACTTTCAGCGGCACACACTTTGTGTCACCGCGCAGCTACCAGGGACAAGTCGGACTCACATTCTAACCAGAGTGTGGATGGTCGGAGTGGCCAAGGCGTTCGATTCACAGAGTCTTTGAGAAGACTGAACCGAACGCCTTTCCACTAACCGATGAACGTTAACCAAAGCCCATCGCGCCAACTTAGTCCAGACTTGATTAACGGACGAGATGTTTAATAAGTGGTTTCTTGCAATCGCCAGCGTCACCTTCGTTAGCCTTCTATCGCTCATCGGCATTGCCTTCGTAACGGTGAACGAAGAAAAGCTTCGCCGCATAATCTTTGTGATGGTCAGCCTCGCGGTCGGCGCTTTATTTGGCGACGCTTTCATACATCTGTTGCCGGAGTCGTTCGAGCGAAGCCAATCAACGATAAAGACGTCGCTCTATGTATTGGCCGGGATGCTCAGCTTTTTCGTTTTGGAAAAGTTTCTCTTATGGAAACACCAACACGTCCTTGATTCCGATAATCATATCCACCCGGTTGGTTACATGAATCTTGCCGCCGACGCGATACACAATCTCATCGATGGCATGATTATCGGCGTTGCTTATCTGGTCAGTGTGCCGGTCGGAGTTGCGACCACGGTCGCGGTTGTATGTCACGAGATTCCTCATGAGTTAGGCAACTTCTTTGTATTGCTGCATGCAGGGTTTCAAGCGCGCCGGGCACTACTCTTCAATTTTCTTTCCGCGATCTTCGCGATCATCGGTACGGTAATTTCGTTGCTACTAGGCTCGCACATCGAAAATTTTTCAGCAGTGCTTGTTCCGCTTGCCGCAGGCGGTTTCATCTATATTGCAGGTTCGGACCTGGTTCCCGAACTCCACAAAGAGGCAAATCCCCTCAAATCCGCGGTGCAACTAGTGGCGATGGGTGCAGGCGTGGGCATCATGCTTTTATTAACGAAAATGAAGTGAGGCGCCGACGCCTTGGCGTACTGCGGCCGCACCCAGCCTACTGGTGGTTTGGTTCGTTGACAGCTACGGCAAGACGGTTTTAGAATTCGCTTGGTTTCAATGCTTTTTTGCTCGTCCTTAACCAACAGAGGATTTGCTATGAGCCTGGTTAAGATCATCGTCATTACGATAATCGTAATTCTGAGCATCCTGCTTTTCGGCCGCTTCTCTGTTTAGCCGAACTGCTGCATGTCCGTACCCTCCGAAACGTCATCCTCAAAACTGACGAGTACGAACGCGGTTTATTTACTGCCAGCCCGGAAGTGTGCGCTGCTGTTGAGTTTCATTCTGGCAATCGCTTGGCTTCCAAACACAACAACAGAGGCGCAGGAACCGGAGGCAGTAGACGAAGTTGTCCGTATTGACACGCATCTGGTGGTCATTCCCATCCGGGTACGCGACAAGCGCGGGCAAGCCGTCGGCGGTTTAACTCAAAACGACTTGACCTTGAAAGACGAGGATAACGCGACCTCAGGTTTGTATTTGTACCGCGGAGCTGATCGTGTGTCGCTTGTCTTTGCGCTGGACCAGTCCGGCAGCCTGCGCGAGATCATGAACCAGCAGCGCGATGCCGCACTCGCATTGTTTGGACAGTTCGGTGAAAAGTCACAAGTTGCTGTCATTCGTTTTGCCGAGCGACCGCAACTGGCGATACCGTTTGGTCGCGACCTGGATGCAACTCGCGCTGCTTTTTCTGCTTCAGCTGCGGTCAATCAACACACCGCCATCTTCGATGCAGCGGGAGCCGCGGTGAAGTTGTTTGAAACGCTGCCGCGCCTCCGTTCCGAACGTCGTCTGGTGATTTTGATTAGCGATGGACTGGACACAGCGAGTGCGGTGAAGCCAGCCGCAGCCATCGAAGCCGCGCTTAAAAATCAGGTAACTTTTTATGTGATCCACTTACCTTTATTTACCCCGCGCGATGGACGTCTGAAAGTGCGTACACCCGCCAAAGGCTTTCGCGAGCTCGCTGAAAAAACCGGCGGCAAATATTTTCTCGTTGGCGACGTTGCTTCCCCGCTCACATCTCAGGCGAATATCGATTTGTCTCCGGTGTTTAAGGCAATCGAAGAAGACTTGAAGAGCCAGTATTTGCTGGGCTTTTACACTAAGGAAACCGCTAACGACGGCCGAATGCATCGCCTGGTGATCGGTTTGCCGGCTGGTGTTGAGTACCAGGTTGGAGGTTTCGGTTACTCGCAAAAACATGAGTTCTTCAGTGCGCCTTCGGCTCCAAAGAAACCGTAGTGGCATAGACTTCAGTCTGTGCTGCGCTGGCAGACACAGACTAAAGTCTATGCCACTTTGCGAACACTTGCTTCCACCGGCACGATTCGGTAAACAGTAGTCTTTCAAATCCAACAAAGCTTTCGCGTTTATTAAATGCCCGACGAAAAAGAACTCGGATTGCGCAAGATTCGCCGCGCGCTCATCAGCGTGTCCGACAAAACCGGAATCGTTGACTTCGCTCGCGCGCTGAAGGAGTTTGATGTTGAGATCATCAGCACCGGTGGCACGGCCAAAGCGCTGCGTCATGCGGGCATTGAAGTGCGCGACGTTTCGGACGTGACCGGCTTTCCGGAAATGATGGATGGCCGCGTGAAGACATTGCATCCGAAAATCCATGGAGGCTTGCTAGGCGTGCGCGGCAATCCCGAACATGAATCGTCCATGCGCGAGCACGGGATTGAGCCAATCGACATGGTGGTCGTGAATCTTTATCCGTTTGCAGAAACCATCAAACGCGAAGGCGTCACGTTGGCTGAGGCGGTTGAGCAAATTGATATTGGTGGGCCGGCAATGATTCGTTCGGCAGCTAAGAATTTCAATTCCGTTGCAGTCGTGGTTTCGCCTGCTGATTACACTCAGCTTATGGACGAAATGCAGGGCCAGGAAGGCGCTTTGAGCCTTGATGTGCGGGAAGAACTGGCTGCTTCTGCCTTCCTGCAAACGTCTGCTTTCGACAGCGCCATCTTTGAATTCTTCAACGCGCGTCAAGCGCAGATGTATGTGCGCGAAAGATATGCTGCGGCTACAGGCAGAGAGGTAGGCGGCCTGGGTGAGTCAGGCTCATTACCTGAAAGCATTCATCATTCTTTCACGAAAATCACAGACCTTCGGTACGGCGAAAACCCTCATCAAGCTGCTGCTCTCTATTACACTGGCGAGGAGGGTGGCGTCACGTCCGCAGATCTCCTGAATGGCAAGGAAATGTCATTCAACAACTATGTCGATGCCGACGCGGCCTGGCAACTCGTTTGCGATTTTGACGAGACCGCATGCGCGATCATAAAGCACACGAATCCGGCGGGGGTTGCGACTGGAACAACGGCTGAAGATGCCTTTCGTCGCGCACTGGCCACGGACCCGACTTCAGCTTTCGGAGGGATTGTTGCTTTCAACGTCCCGGTTGACGAAGCAGCGGCAAATTCAGTCATCGAGATATTTGTTGAAGTAATCATCGCGCCTGGATATCAGCCGGCCGCTGTGGAAATCCTAAAAACAAAAAAGAACCTGCGCGTTTTGAGCGCGCAAGAAAGCAACAACAACAGCTTAGATCTCGAGTACAAACAAATTTCCGGTGGCATGCTGGTGCAAACACGTGACACGCATAAGCTGAAGCGAGAAGACCTGAAAACTGTCACTAAACGCGAACCGACTGCGGATGAAATTAGGGATCTGCTGTTCGCCTGCACGGTCTGCAAACACACGAAATCAAATGCAATCGTCTACGCCCGCGACCGCCAGACAGTGGGAGTTGGCGCGGGCCAGATGTCGCGCGTCGATTCAGTAAAGATTGGCGCCATGCGCGCCCAACTGCCAATTGAAGGTAGCGTGTTGGCGTCAGACGCTTTCTTTCCCTTTCGAGATGGTCTGGATGAGGCCGCGAAACATGGAATCACTTCCGTCATACAACCCGGAGGTTCAGTACGCGACGCGGAAGTGATCGCCGCCGCCGATGAGCACAACATTGCAATGGTTTTCACGGGAATTAGACATTTCA
>Ga0137418_10005359_pt1 | contig 11768 bp, 10 predicted proteins | sample CZODoug3_1_2_16f_FD_122242 | JGI IMG/M metagenome (GOLD analysis project Ga0137418, IMG submission 122242) | Vadose zone soil fungal communities from Angelo Coast Range Reserve, California, USA - CZODoug3_1_2_16fungal (Hybrid Assembly) | ecosystem: Environmental > Terrestrial > Soil > Vadose... | reverse complement strand
GTCCAGAACCATCAAAGGACCGTTGAGCCCTCCCCCGGGGCCATGGACCTGCCACTCGGCCAGCGCATGGACTTCCGCCAAGGGGCGGCGGGTCTCGGCATCGACGACTGTGAATCGGAATGGGACTGCCTCGAACGTGCACGGCATCGGCACGACTTCGCACGCCTGTCCCGCGTAGCTCGTGACGCTCCACAGAAGGCTACTCGCGACAACCGCGGTCGCCGCTGCGATCCGGCTTGTCACATCATTTTCCCGCCAGCACGAAGAGTCGGGGATCTCATCGCTGGTGGCCTTTCAGCACGCGCATGTAATGCTCAATGAAGAACTCACGCAGCGCATCCGAGCGTTCGGGCTCGGGCAGCAATTGCACCTCGGTCCACACGCGCTGAAACCGGTTGAGGTAGGGTCCGCGGAACTGCAACAGCGAGTCGTCGGAGATCGGCGACACCTGGGGATGGGCGACCGTGCGGAGCTGATGGCCGTCCTGACTGAAACGCCGCACCTTCTCGGTTTCAACAACGATCCGCTTATTGTGCTCTACGGCCACCTCGTAACCCGGCCTGAAGAGGGACACCACGGGATCATTGCCGCCCACGAGGCCACTGAGATAGCCGCGAATCGGCCCCCATTTGGGAAATCGGAGGACGCCATCCGTTGCACTCACGGCGTCCTGCACCAGGAATGGGCCACCAAGGCCGTGCATTCCGTAGTTCTGCCACTCGGCGAGGGCATGGACATCGGCCACCGGCCGGCCTGTCTCGGCGTCCACGACCGTAAGCGTGAAGGCCGGCCCTTCATAGCGACAAGGAATTGGAAATTTACAGGGCTGCGCTTCGACGGCGCGTGGACCGAGCAGCGGCGCGAGCAGCACCAAGGCCACCGCCGCCAAACGCCGCGTCATAGCGCGTGCGCGGGCCGCCGCAGGCGCTCCCACAGCCGCTTGAGCGGGCGGGGCGCCCACCAGTTCCAGTCGCCGAGCAGCCGCATCGTCGCCGGCACGAGCAGCGCGCGGATCACCGTGGCGTCCATCACGATCGCGATCCCCATGCCGATGCCCATCTCCTTGATCATGACCGCGCGCGCGGCGCCGAAGCCGAAGAAGACGGTGGCCATGATGAGCGCGGCGCCGGTGATGAGCCGGCCCGTGGCGGCGAGCGAGGCCACCACGGCGCGATCGTTGTCGTGCGTGCGCTCGAATTCCTCGTGGGTGCGGCTCAGCAGCAGCACCTCGTAGTCCATCGACAGCCCGAACAGCACGCAGAACATGATGAGCGGGATCACCGGCTCGATCGGGCCCGGCGTGAAGCCGAGCCAATGCTTGAAGTGCCCGTCCTGGAAGATCCACACGAGCGCGCCGTAGGACGCGGTGACCGACAGGCAATTCATGACCACGGCCTTGAGCGGCAACAGCACGGAGCCCAGCAGCAGGAACAGCGCGACGTACGTCGCCGCCAGCACGAAGGCGACCGCGCCCGGCGCCACGCGGACGACCAGGGCGACGAAGTCCACGTCGTACGCCGTGCGTCCGGTGACCAGCAGCTCGGCGGTGACGGGCGGGTAGTGGCGGCGGATCGTCTGCACGAGCGCGCGCGCCTCCTGACTGTCCACGGCGAGCGGCGTCTGCGCGACCAGCACGGCCACGCGCGGCCCCGCCATGCGCTCGAAGGCCTCGCGCAGCGGCGGCGGCAGCATCTCGCGCGGTGCTGAGGCCATCTGCTGGTACTGCTCGCGCGTGATGCGCGGATCGAGATCGACCACGCTGTCCACGCGCGTGACGCCGGGCCGGCTGCGCAGCCAGCGGCTCAGCGCCATCAGCTCGTCGACGCGTGCCGGGGTGAGGCCCGCCTGGTCGGGATAGCGCAGCACGATCACGATGCTGTTCGGCTCCAGTTGCGGGAACTCGCGCGCGAGCAATTCCTGGCCGCGGCGTGACTCCGCGTCGTCCGGCAGCGTCGAGATGTCCGGGGTGCCGAGGTGGATGTGGCGGAACGGCAGGCCGAGCACGACGAGAATGACCGCCACCGGCACCAGCACGTGCCAGGGCCGGGCCATGGCGGCCGCGGCCAGTCGGTGCCAGATGTCGGACCGCCCGCCGGCCCGCGCAGGCCGGCGCCACAGCGGCAGCGCGTTCACGCGCGGGCCCAGGATCGCGAGCAGCGCGGGCAGCAGGGTGAGGCTGTACAGGACGGCGAACCCCACCACGACCGTGCTCGCGATGCCGATGGTGCTCACGCTGCCCATGCGCAGCAGGATCATGCCGAGCAGACCGATGCCCACCGTCATGCCCGAGAACACGACGGTGCGGCCCGCGGTGGCCAGCGTGCGCGCGAGCGCCTGCGCCGGCGGGTGCGCGGCGAGCTCCTCGCGGTAGCGGCTGACGACGAAGAGCGAGTAGTCGATGGCCACGCCGAGGCCGATCATGGACACGACGTTGGCCGCGTACGCCGACACCGGCATCACCCGCGCGAGGATGCCGGTGACGGCCATGCCGGCGGCGACCCCGAGGAGGCCCACGGCCAGCGGCAGGGTGGCCGCGACGACCGAGCCGAACACGACGACGAGGAACACGAGCACGAGGGGCAGCACGACCAGCTCCGCGCGCCGCAGGTCGTCCTTCACCATCTCGGTGAAGTCGTGGTTCAGGGCGATGGGACCGAAGGGCAGGACCTCGAGCGTGTCGGAGCGTACCCGCTGGCGCAGCGTGGGATAGAGCTCCGGCGGCGCCGACGGCACCACCATCGACGCGAACGCCGGCGCGCGACCCACCAGCTCCACCGTCACGGCGGCGCGCCGGCCGTCGGCGGAGATGGAGCGCGGGTCCGGCGCCGGCCCGTCCCACGGCGTGCGGATCCGTGCCACGCGGGGGTCGCCGCGCAGCGGGGCGAGCGCGCGGCGGACCTCGGCGACGAAGCGTGGATCGGTGGCGCGCAGCGTCGCGCTGCTGAAGATCAGGCCGAAGGCCGGCGGCCGCGGTGCCAGCTCCTCGTCGAGGATCCGCACCGCGCGCACGGATTCCATCTCGGGCGGCACCACCGACTCGTCGAGCCGCTCACCGGGCGTGACGCCGAGCCAGAGCGCCAGCGGCAGCAGCGACAGGGCCACGAGCCACCATCGCAGCCGGTGGACCACGCGTCCCCAGGAGGCGAGCATGGAGACAGATTACCAGCGGATCGTCTGCCGGCGGATGTACTTACGCCGTCCGGCGGCGGAAGACACGGCTCAGCCCGCGATGCCCTCCATCTGGAGCGCGTAGAGGCGGCGATAGAGGCCATCCTGCGCGATCAGCTCGTCGTGGCGGCCGACCTCGGCGATGCGCCCCTCGTGAACGACGACGATGCGGTCGGCGTTGCGCACGGTGGCCAGGCGATGCGCGATGACGAGCACGGTGCGGCCGCGCATGAGGTCGGCCAGCGCCTGCTGCACCATGAACTCGCTCTCGGCGTCGAGATCGGAGGTCGCCTCGTCGAGGATGAGGATGGGGGGGTCCTTCAGGAACGCGCGGGCGATGGCCAGCCGCTGGCGCTGCCCGCCCGACAGCCGCACCCCGCGCTCGCCCACCAGCGTGTCGTAGCCCTCGGGACAGGCGAGGATGAACTCCTCGGCGTGCGCGTGGCGCGCGGCGCGCGCCACGTCGGCGAACGCCGCGTCGGGCCGCCCGTAGGCGATGTTGTAGTAGATCGAGTCGCTGAACAGGAACGTGTCCTGCGTGACGAGCGCGATCTGCGCGCGCAGCGAGGCCTGCGTGAGATCGCGCAGGTCGTGCCCGTCCAGCGTGATGCGCCCGGCGCTGACGTCGTGGAAGCGCGGCAGGAGATCCATCAGCGTCGACTTGCCGGCGCCGCTCATGCCCACGAAGGCGACCACCTCGCCGCAGCGCACCTCGAGATCGATGTCGTGCAGCGTCGGCTCGGCGGCGCCGCCGTAGCGGAACGACACGCCCTCGAAGGCCAGCGCGCGCGTGAACGCCGGCAGCGCGCGCGCGCCCGGCCGGTCGGCGATGGCCGGCGGCGTGTCGAGGATCTCGAACACGCGCTCGACGGCGCCCGTCGACTGCTGCACCGTGTTCATGATCCGCGAGAGCTGCCGCACCGGCCCGTAGAGCAGGGCGACGGCGGCCGTGAACGAGAAGAAGTCGCCGGGCGTCATGGCGCCCGCGATCACCTGGTGGCCGCCGTACCAGAGCGCGCCCATGATGCCGAGCGCGGCCAGCACCTCCATCAGCGGGTCGGTGATCTCGTCGGTCCGGTGGTCCTTGAGCGCCAGCGCCAGCAGCCGCTGGTTCACGCGGTCGAAGCGCTCCGCCTCGTGGCCCTCGCGGCCGAAGGCCTTGACGATCTTGGTGCCGGCCAGCGCCTCGTGCAGCACCACGTTGAGCTCGGCGATCTTCTCCTGCGAGCGCTTGTTGATGCGGTACAGGCGCCGGCCGATCGAGCGCACGGCCACGCCCACGAACGGGAAGACGAGCAGGGCGATGAGGGCCAGCCGCCACTCCCGCACGAACATCACGCCCACGAGCGCCGCCACCATCGCCACCTGCCGCACCGCCATCACCAGCACGGTGGAGGACACGCGCGCCAGCCGGTTGACGTCGGTGATCACGCGCGACATGAGGTCGGCCGAGTGGCGGTCCGAGAAGAACGACAGCGGCATCATCTGGATGTGCAGGTACAGCGCGCGCCGCAGGGTGGCGATGACGCGCTCGCCGACGGCGGCCATGAGGTACGACTGGCCGTAGCGCGCGGCGCCCTTGAAGAGGTAGGCGCCGAAGAGGAGCAGCGGGAGCACGCGCAGCATCGCGAGGTCGCGCTTGATGAAGATGTCGTCCATGGCCGGCTTCACCAGCCACGCGATGGCGCCCTCCATGGCCGCCACCAGGAGGGCGAGCGCGCCACCGAGGATCAGGAGGGGGAGGTAGGGCTTCAGGTAGACGAACAGCCGGCGGTAGATCCCGACCGCGCCCGCGATCATGCGGCGCCGCGCGTGCCTACGAGCCGGCGGTAGAGCGCCTCTGTCGCATCGAGCTTGGCGCTCAGCGAGAAGTGCGCCTCCACGCGCTTGCGTCCGGCGCGCGCCATCGCCAGCGCGGACGTAGGGTCGCGCAGCAGCGTGACGATCGCCTCGGCGAGGGCGACCGGATCGTGCGGCGGCACGAGGAGTCCCGTCTCGCCGGCGCGCACCAGCTCGGGCATGCCCTCGACGGCAGTGGCCACCACCGGCCGCTCGCACGCGAGCGCCTCGCGGATGCTGCCGGTGATGCCGAGCCCCGCCCACGACGCGTCGACGACGAGGTCGGAGGCGCAGAGGATGGCCGGGATGTCGTCGCGGTGGCCGAGCGCGGTGACGCGGTCGCCGAGGCCGGCCGCGCGCGCGCGATCGGCGATCTCGGCCACGCGCGGCGGCGGCGCGCCGACGAAGAGCAGGCGCGCCCGCGGCCGGCGCGCGGCGACCGTGCGCATGGCCGCCATCAGCTCCTTCCAGCCGCGCCAGGAGCGGACGCCGACCTGGGTGACCAGCAGGTCGTCGCGGCCGAGGCTGAGCTCGCGGCGGATGGGCGCGCCGTCCACGCCGGGATGGAAGCGCTCGAGATCGGTGCCGGAATAGATGACCTCGATCTTCTCCGCGGGCACACCGCCCGCGACGAGGCCGCGCTTGATCGACTCGCAGACGGCCACGATCGCGTGCACGCGTGCCGTGGTGTAGCCGATGCGCCGGACGCCCGCCACCGGAAAGCTCACGCCGCGGTTGAGAACGAGCAGCGTGCGCCCGCCCATGAGCCCGGCCAGCAGCGCCAGCGTGCGCGCGCGGCCCTTGTGGGCGTGGGCGACGTCGATGCGGCGGCTGCGGATCACCCGCGCCAGCCGCCATGCCGCGCGGGGATCCCACGCGCGCGTCATCGGCACCACCACGTGCTCGACGCCGACGGCGCGGCAGCGCTCGGGCCAGGTGTCGCCGGCCGGCGTGGCCACGGTGACGTGATGGCCGCGCGCGGCGAGGCCGGCCGCGAGGTCACGCAGCTGGATGGCCGCGCCGGTGAAGAAGTCCCCCTTCGGGTACAGGTGCAGGATCCGCAGGGGGCTCCCGGGCATCAGGCTCCGAAGAACGCGCGGACCGCCGTCGCCACCGCGTCGATCTCGGCGTCGGTGTGGCCGGCGGAGATCGGCAGCGTGAGGATCTCGTCGACGAGCCGCTCCGTCGCGGGCAGCGGCGACGGCGCGAAGCGCTCGACGGCGGGCTGGCGGTGCGTGGGCACCGGGTAGTGCACCCCGGTCTGGATCCCGCGTTCCTTGAGGAACGCGGCCAGCTCGGCGCGGCGCGGTGTGCGCACGACGTAGAGGTGATAGACGTGGCGCGCGCCCGGCCGCTCACGGGGCCGCTCGAGCGGCAGGCCCGCGAGGCGCTTGCCGTAGAGCGCGGCGAGCTCGCGCCGGCGATCGTTCATCGCATCGAGGCGGCGCAGCAGCACACGGCCGATGGCGGCCTGGATGTCGTTGAAGCGCAGGTTGAAGCCGACCTCCGAGTGCACGTCCTTGTTGAGCCGGCCGTGGTCGCGCAGCCGGCGGCAGCGCGCGGCGATCTCGTCGTCGTTCGTCACGACCGCGCCGCCGTCGCCCATGACGGTGAGGTTCTTGGACGGATAGAACGAGAAGACGGCGGCACGGCCGAAGGCGCCGACCTTCTTGCCTTGCCACGCGGCACCCTGAGCCTGCGCGCAGTCCTCGAGCATCCAGAGACCGAACTTGGTGGCGAGCTCGCGAACGGCCGGCATGTCGACCGGCTGGCCATAGAGGTGCACGGGGATCACGCCCACCGTGCGCGGCGTCACGCGGGCCGCCGCATCGGCGGCGTCCATCGTGTAGAACGCGTCGGCGTCGACGAACACGGGCGTCGCCTCGGCGAAGCAGATCGCCTCGATGGTCGGGAACGCCGTGTGGGAGGGCACGAGGACCTCGTCGCCCGCCTTCACGCCGAGCGCCCGCAGCGTCAGCCAGAGTCCCGCCGTCGCGGAGTTGCTCAGCACGCAGTGGCGCACACCGACGTCGCGCGCCAGCTCGGTCTCGAATTGCTTGCACTCGGGCCCGAGGATCCACTGGCGCGAATCCATGGCGGCGAGCACCGCCTGCTTGATCTCGTCATCGACCGGGGGCCGGGACAGCGGAATCGTCACGATCTCGCTCCTGAAGGGGTTTCAGCCAAGGCGCCGGTACTTGCCGCGGTAATAGAGCAACGGCTCGCCCGCTCCGTTGCGGGCGTCTTCAACCAGTCCGATGAGAATCGTGTGATCGCCCTCGACGTGCCTGGACACCGCGCGGCACTCGAGCTGCGCCAGCGCGCCCTCGATCAGCGGCACGCCGTGGCCGCTCAGGCGGTGCGCCACGCCGTCGAATTTGTCGAGGCGCGTCGTCGCGAAGCGGCGCGAGATCTCTTCGTGGCCGTCGCCCAGGAAGTTGACGGCGAAGTGTCCGCCGTCGCGCAGCGCCGGATAGCTCTGTGATTTGTGATCCACGCACACGAGGATCTGCGGCGGATCGAGCGAGACGGAGCAGAACGCGCTCACCGTGAGGCCGGTGGGACGCCCATCCGCGTCCCGGGTGGTGACGATGGTGACTCCTGTGGCGAAGTGACCGAGAACACGGCGAAACTCTTCGGGAGCGACCACCTGAACTATGTAGCAGGAAGGGTAGGTGAAAATCAAGCGAGGGCGGGCCCTGGCAGGCCCGCCCTCGCCGGGGGGGAGGGCATCGAACCTACAACTTGGCTCGACTCTCGACGAGACGGCCGCCCGATCTGGCAGCAATCGGCGTTCCACGCGAGGCGCGGTGTCTTTTCAACGGCTTGCGCGCGCGCTTCGGGGTGGCCAGCACCTGAACACGCCTCAGATTGGGAAACCGCGTTCCCATTCGGGCCGCCCGGCCCGTCGGGTATATCATTCGTCCGTATGGCGAGCGAGCAGGATGTCCTCGACACGCTGCGCGGCATCAAGGATCCCGAGAGCCAGAAAGACATCGTCGCGCTGGGGCTCGTCCGCGACGTCGCCATCCACGGCGGCGAGGTCAGCTTCACGCTGGCGTTCGCGGCCCAGCCGCCGCAGACGAAGGTCATGATCCACAGCATGGCGTCCAAGCTGGTCGGACGGTTGCCCGGCGTGTCGAAGGTCAGCGCGAAGATGGCCGGCGCCGCCGCCGCGCCCGCTCACCAGCACGGCCACGCGCACGGGCAGGCGCCGAGCGCCGCGCCGGCGGCGCCCCAGCGTCCCGCCGACATGATTCCGGAGGTCAAGCAGACCATCGCCGTGTCCTCGGGCAAGGGCGGCGTCGGCAAGTCGACCGTCGCCGTGAACCTCGCGCTGGCGCTGCACGGCACCGGCGCCAGCGTGGGAATCATCGACGCCGACGTCTATGGTCCCGACCTGCCGCTCATGCTCGGCACCCGGGGGCGGCCCGGGATGTTCGACAACCGCATCATCCCGGTCGAGGCCCACGGTCTGAAGGTGATGTCGATCGGCCTGCTCGTCGGCGACAAGGAGCCGCTCGTCTGGCGCGGCCCGATGATCCACTCGTTCATCCAGCAGATGCTGCGCGACGTGCTGTGGGGGCCGCTCGACTATCTCGTGTTCGACATGCCGCCCGGCACCGGCGACGCGCAGCTGTCGCTCTCGCAGGTGATCCCGCTCTCCGGCGTGGTGATGGTGACGACGCCGCAAGAGGTCGCGCTGCTGGACGTGCGCAAGGCGATCGCGATGTTCCAGCGCCTCAACGTGCCGATGCTCGGCATCGTCGAGAACATGTCGTACTTCGTCGCCCCCGACACCGGCACGCGCTACGCGATCTTCGGCGAGGGCGGCGGCAAGAAGGTGGCCGACGAGTACGGCATGCCGCTGCTCGGCCAGCTGCCGCTCGACCCCGACACCCGCAAGGGCGGTGACGAGGGCGCGCCCATCACGGTGCGCCGCCCCGATTCCGCCCAGGCCGCGGCCTTCCGCGAGGTGGCCAGGCGGGTGGTCGAGCGGCTCGACGCGGTGGCGACGCTCCGGCCGCTGCCCACGATCTCCTGAGCGCGCGCATGGTGTCGGCGCCCGGCTCCGCCATCGTGCCGATCTTCCCGTTGCCCGACATCACCTTCTTCCCACGCACGCTGCTTCCGCTGCACGTGTTCGAGGCGCGCTATCGTGCGATGGTGATGGACGCGCTCGCCCGCGACCGCCGGCTGGGCATCGTGAAGCTCCAGCCGGGCTACGAGGCAGGCTACGCGGGCAAGCCGGCCGTGCACCCCGTATGCGGCGTGGGCGAGATCGTCTCGTGGGAGCGACTGGCCAACGGCCGCTACAACATCCTCGTGCGCGGCGACGCGCGCGTGCGCATCGAGCGCGAGCTGCCCGGCGACACGCTCTATCGCCTGGTCAGCGTGCGGCGGCTCGAGGACGTCGGGCCCGCCGGCGACGTGGCGCCCGCGCTCGCGCGCATCCGCGCGGCGTCGCACGCGCTGCTCGAGGCGCTCGGCGGGCCGCGCGACCTGCTCGACACGGCGCTGGCCGAGGGCCAGCCCTCGGGCGCCGTCGCCGACCGCGTCGCCGCCGCCGTGCTGCCCGACGCGACCCTGCGCCAGGAGCTGCTCGAGACGCTCGACGTGGACGCGCGGGTCGCCCGCGTGGCCGACGCGCTCGAGATGCTCGTGCGCGAGCTGAAGGGCGGCCGCTCGTGAGGCGCGCTGCGGCCGCCGCGCTGCTCGTGCTCCTGCTCGCCGCCGGCGTCGCGGACGCGCGGCCGTGGTCGTGGCTGGGCGTGCGCATCCGTGATCTCTCCGAGCAGGAGATGGACGACCTGGCCACCAAACATGGAATTCGGGAAGGGTTTGGTGTGGTGATCGTCGACGTCATGGAGGGGACACCCGCAGCGCGAGCGGGAATCAAGAGCGGCGATATCATAGTCGCCTTCGACGACCGGCCCGTCACCGAGACGCGCGCGCTGCAGCGCATGATCGCGAGCGGCCCGGTGGAGCGCGACGCGCGGTTGACGGTGCTGCGCGCGGAGGGCCGCCGCGCGCTGGCCGTGCGCCTGATGCCGATGCCGCACGCGGTGGCCGGTGAGCGCGTGGCCGCCGAGTACGGCTTCATGCTGCGCGAGCCCGACGGCCCGCAGCCCGAGCTGGGCGGGCGCCGGCCGGGCGGCGCGGGCGCCCCCGTCGTCAGCCTCGTGGTGAAGGACAGCGCGGCCGCGCGCGCGGGGCTCGAGGTCGGTGACGTCATCCTCCAGGTCGAGGAGACGGCCGTGGTCACGCGCGACGCGGCCCGGGAGGCGCTCGCCGAGCTCGCGCCGGAGAAGTCGCTGCGCCTCACCGTCCGGCGGGATGACCGCCGCCTCGCCGTCGAGATCGCCCCCGCCACCCGCTGAATCCGCGCATGAGCCAACGACCACCTTCGCGGCGAACGTTTCTCACGGGCGCCGCCATCGCCGGCGCCGCGCTCGGGATTCCGACTGTCGTGAAAGCCCAGGGTCCCATCGCGATGCGCTGGCAGTCGGCGTGGCCGCAACGAGATATTTTGCACGAGTACGCGCTGGACTTCGCCAAGAAGGTGAACGACATGACGGGCGGCGACCTCAAGATCGAGGTGCTGCCCGCGGGTGCGGTGGTGCCGTCCTTCGGCCTGCTCGACGCGGTGTCGAAGGGGACGCTCGACGGTGGCCACGGCACGCTCGTCTACCACTACGCAAAGCAGGCGGCGCTGGCACTGTGGGGCTCGGGCCCGAGCTATGGTATGGACGCCAACATGCTGCTGGCCTGGCACAAGTACGGCGGCGGAAAGCAGCTGCTGAGCAGGCTCTACGAATCGATCGGCGCCAACGTCGTGTCGTTCCCGTACGGTCCGATGGCGACGCAGCCCCTCGGCTGGTTCAAGAAGGTCATCCAGAAGCCGGACGACTTCAAGGGTCTCAAGTTCCGCACCGTCGGCATCGCGATCGATCTCTTTCAGGGCATGGGCGCCGTGGTCAGCCCGCTGCCCGCCGAGGAGATCGTGTCGGCCATCGACCGCGGTGTGCTGGACGCCGCCGAGTTCAACAACGCGTCCTCCGACCGCCTCCTCGGCTTCGCCGACGTGTCCAAGATCTGCATGCTGCAGAGCTACCACCAGAACGCCGAGCAGCTCGAGATCGTGTTCAACAAGACGAAGTTCAACGCGCTGCCTGACGCGATGAAGGCCATTGTCCAGAACGCGGTCGAGGCGGCCTCGGCCGATATGTCGTGGAAGTCGATTGACCGCTACTCGGCGGATTACATCGAGCTGCAGGCCAGGGAGCGAGTCCGCTTCTACACGACGCCGGACTCGATTCTCCAGAGGCAGCTCGAGATCTATGATCAAGTGGCGGCGAGGAAGGCGTCGGACAGTCGGATCTTCAGGGAAGTCGTCGAATCGCAGAAGGCCTTCGCGGCGCGCGCGGTCAAGTGGGACCTCGACACCACCGTGAGCCGGCGCATGGCCTACAGCCACTACTTTGAAGGCCGGCCGCCCGCGAAGCCCGCGGTGCCGGTGCGCAAGAAGAGCTGACGCAGGGGGCGGCGATGGACCTGACCAATCTGCACGCGCTGTCGGCCGTGGACGCCGCGCGTCTCATTCGCGAGGGCGTCATCTCGTCCGAGCAATACGTCGCGGCCTGCCTGGCGCGCGTGCGCCAGACGGACGCGCGCATCGAGGCCTGGGCGTTCCTCGATCCCGACCACGCGCTGGAGCAGGCGCGCGCGGCCGACCGGTGGCGCCTGTCCGGGCAGCCGAT
>Ga0137418_10005357_pt1 | contig 11770 bp, 12 predicted proteins | sample CZODoug3_1_2_16f_FD_122242 | JGI IMG/M metagenome (GOLD analysis project Ga0137418, IMG submission 122242) | Vadose zone soil fungal communities from Angelo Coast Range Reserve, California, USA - CZODoug3_1_2_16fungal (Hybrid Assembly) | ecosystem: Environmental > Terrestrial > Soil > Vadose... | reverse complement strand
GCCGCGCTTGGCGCGGCGCTGTTCGTCTGGTTCACCATCGCACTCGCGTTCATCGACCAGGAAACCGGCTTCCTGCCCGATGCGCTGACGCTATTGCTGGTCTGGATCGGGCTGGTCCTCAACGTCGCGGGGGCCTTCGTCCCGCTGCCCGAGGCGGTGATCGGCGCCGCGGCCGGCTATCTGTCTTTGTGGCTGGTCTACTGGGGCTACAAGCTCCTCACCGGCAAGGAAGGCATGGGATACGGCGACTTCAAGATGAACGCCGCGGTGGGGGCGTTTCTGGGCTGGAAGATGCTGCCGCTGGTGATCCTGCTTTCCTCGCTGGTCGGCCTCGCCTTCGGCGCGCTGCAAATGTTCGCGGCGCGCGGCCGCTGGGACGCCGGGTTCCGCTTTCATTTCGGACCGTATCTCGCGATCGCAGGCGTGGTCGCGCTCTACTGGGGCGATCCCATCGTGCGGTGGTACGTGCAGAGGCTGTGAGCTTTGTGATCGGACTGACCGGAGGCATCGGCAGCGGCAAGAGCGCGGCGGCCGAGGAGTTCGCCCACCTCGGCGCCAGCGTGGTCGACACCGACGCCATCGCGCGCGAGCTCACCGAGCGCGGCGGCGCGGCGCTGCCGCAGCTTGAAAGGCTGTTCGGCGCCGAGTTCATCGCCGCATCCGGCGCCATGGACCGGAAGAAGATGCGCGAGCGAGTCTTCTCCGATCCTGCGGCCAAGAAGGCGCTCGAGGCGCTGCTGCATCCGCTGATCCGCGAAGAGTCGCAGCGGCGCATCGCCGCGGCGCGCGGGGCCTATGTCGTGCATGTGGTGCCGCTGCTCGTTGAATCCCCGGATTACCGGCAGCGCGTGGACCGCGTGCTGGTGGTCGACGCCCCGGAGGAAACGCAGGTCGCGCGCGTGCGCGCGCGCAGCCAGCTGTCGGAAAGCGAGATCCAGGCGATCCTGCGCTCGCAGGCGTCTCGCGCCGAGCGCCTCGCGGCGGCCGATGACGTCATCGACAACAGCGGCACGCTTGATGCGCTGCGGAAACAGGTCGCCGCACTGCATGCCCGGTACGAGAAAATGACCCGCAACGTCAAAGGCTAAGTTGTGCTGCGAGCGCAAATCGCTCAGAATCCGCCCAACTTTTTGATCCTGCCGAGCGCTGCTGCCTCCGTGATCACGTACGAATATCCTCTGAACGAGCGTATCCGCACGCTGCTGCGCCTGGAGGACCTGTTCGAGCGTTCCCGGCACTTCATCGCGCGCACCGATCCGCACGACCACCACATGGCGCTGCTGACGCTGTTCGAGATCATGGAAGTCTCGAGCCGTGCCGACTTGAAGTCCGACCTGCTGCAAGAGCTAGAACGCCAGAAGCAGGTGCTGCTGTCGTTCAGGAACAACCCAGAGATCGCGGAAGAGGCGTTGGCGAGCGTGCTGCGCGACATCGAGCAGGCGGCGGCGGCGCTGTTCTCCATGACCGGCAAGATCGGACAGTACCTGCGCGAGAACGACTGGCTGATGTCGATCAAGCAGCGCACCGGCATCCCGGGCGGCGCCTGCGAATTCGACCTGCCTTCCTATCATTACTGGCTGCACCGGCAGGCGGAGGAGCGGACCGGCCAGCTCGCCGCATGGACCGGACCGCTCCACCCGCTGCGCGATGGCACCGCGATCATCCTGCGCATCCTGCGGGAATCGGGCAAGCCGCAGGCGCACAATGCGGCGCTCGGCACCTACCAGCAGATGCTCGGCGGCAAGACGGCGCAGATGCTGCGCGTGCGTCTCGATTCCGAAGCGCCCTGCGTGCCGGAAATCAGCGCCAACAAGTACGTCCTCAATATCCGCTTCCTCGCGCAGAACGGCGACGACCCGCGGCAGCGCATCGCCGACTGGGACGTCGGCTTCGAGCTCACGTTTTGCAATCTGTAAAGAAGGTGCCCTGCCCGCGCTGCGGCGCGCCGGCGCTCTTCGGCCCCAAGAACAAGTGGCGGCCGTTCTGCGGCGAGCGCTGCAAGATGATCGACCTCGGTCTTTGGGCCTCGGAGAGCTACCGGGTCCCCGACAAGGAGTCCGCCCCGGACGAGAATCCTGGCTCCGGTCCCGACTCTTCTTCTAGCTCCAGCTCCCGCTGATCATCGCCAGGCCGTGCGCGCCGGCGCGCCAGGCTTCCTCGAAGTCCGCACGCGCCAGGCCGCCGATCGCGTAAACCGGCAGGCTTGCGCCGCGAGCGATCGTCGCAAAGTCCTTCCATCCAAGAACGGGCTCGGCCGCGTGCGAGGCAGTGCGCTTCACCGGCCCCAGGACCACGAAATCGAGCTCCAGCTGCATCGCGCGCTCCAGCTCTTCGCGGCTGTGACATGAAGCTGCGGCGAGCATTTCCTTCGGCCGTTCCTGCAAGCGCATCAGTTCGGCCGCGGTGAAGTGCACGCCGTCGGCCCCGGGAAACAGCGACTTGGCGAGCACTCTGCAACCGTAACGATGGGCTAGACCGAGCGCCTGCTGCGTGAACAGGCGCCGTTCCTCGCTCGCCAATCCAGGCTCGCGCACCTGAAGCAGCTTCAAGCCCTGCTCCAGGCGTCGCTCCAGCCGCGCCAGCATCTGCGTCGTACCGAATTGCGCGGCATTGGTGATCGCGTATTCCACCGGCAAGCCGAGAGAAGCCAGCACCGGCGCGTTCGCCGGCAGCATCGGCGCTGCCAGCGGGGTGGCCAACGCCTGCCAGGCGATCGCCTGGTCTTCCTTCGGATGCGGCTCGCCGTCCCATTCGGTGACGCGAAAAAAGTTGAGGCGCACGGTGGCGTGCGGGTAGGCAAAAACGCGGGTGAGCCACGGATAGGCGCGCCGCACGTCGATGCCGAGCTCCTCGTGGAGCTCTCGCGCGAGCGCCCCGACGGCCGGCTCGCCGGGCTCGAACTTGCCGCCCGGGAATTCCCAGTAGCCGGCATAGACCTTTCCCGCCGGCCGCTGCGCCAGCAGGAACGCGCCGTCCGCGCGCTGAATCACGGCCGCCGCAACTTCGACGAGTTCAGCGTTTCCTGGAATGCCGACCCGCCCAATCCCTCGCGAACTGGTAAGCCACGCGGCCGCTTCTCGAGCCGCGCTGCAGCGCCCATTGGAGCCCCTCTTCGCGCGCCGCGTCCATCTCCCTCGCGCCGCAGCCGAACGTCTTCAGCCAGTGCGCGACGATGTCGAGGTACTCGTCCTGGTCGAAGGGATAGAACGTGACCCACAGCCCGAAGCGCTCGGAGAGCGAAATCTTCTCCTCTGCCGTCTCGCCCGGATGGATTTCCTCGCCGACATACTTGGTCTCGAGGTTTTCCCCCATGTACTCGGGCATCAGGTGGCGGCGGTTCGACGTCGCGTAGATGAGCAGGTTCTCCGAGGTGGTCGAGATCGAGCCGTCGAGCGCCACCTTCAGCGCGATGTATCCGTCCTCGGCGCCGTGGAAGCTCAAGTCGTCGCAGAACAGGAGGAAGCGCTCGGCGCGGGAGGCGATGCCGTCGACGATATGCGGCAGATCAACGAGGTCGTTTTTCTCGACCTCGATGAGACGCAGGCCCTGCTTGCTGTACTTGTTGAGCAGGCCTTTCACGATCGACGACTTGCCGGTGCCGCGCGCGCCGGTCAGAAGCACGTTGTTGGCGGGCTTGCCGTCCATGAACTGCCGCGTGTTCTGCTCGACGCGCTCGATCTGCCGGTCGATGCCGCGCAGGTCGGCGAGCCGGATCCGGTGCACGTGCCGCACCGGCTGCAGCCAGCCGGGCGCGCCGCGGCGGCCGCTCGAGCGCCAGCGATACGCGACGCTCGCCGCCCAATCGGTCGGCGCGGGAGGCGGGGGCAGGAGCTGCTCGAGGCGCTCGAGAATTTTCTCTAGTTCGCTGCTCACGTGATCGGGGTCAGGTCCGGTATTCGGCGTTGATTTTCACGTAGTCGAAGGAAAGGTCGCAAGTCCAGACCGTGGCGGCCGCCTTGCCGCGATTCAGCACCGCGCGCACCGTGAATTCCGGTTTTTTCATTGCCGCCACGCCCTGCTCGTCGCGATATCCGGGGTGGCGGCTGCCCCCCGCGGCAACGAGCACGTCGTCGAGATAAAGATCCATCTTGTCGGGCTCGATCGGCGCACCCGAATTTCCGATCGCCGCCAGGATGCGGCCCAGGTTCGGATCCGAGGCGAAGAATGCCGTCTTCACGAGCGGGGAATGCGCAATCGCGTACGCCACGCGCCGGCATTCCTCGGCGTTGCGGCCGCGGTCGATCTGTATCGTGACGAACTTGGTCGCGCCTTCTGCGTCGCGCACGATGGCCTGCGCAAGTTGCCGCGCAACCGCTGTGATCGCGATCTGCAGCTTCAGCAAGTCGCGGCTGGAGGACGCCATGGGCCCCTGGCCCGTCGCCGCCACGACGAAAGAATCGTTCGTCGACGTGTCGCCGTCGACGGTCACGCAGTTGAAGGACTCCCTGGCTGCCACGGTAGCGATGCGCTCGAGCGCCTTGCGCGGCACGCCGGCGTCGGTGCACACGAAGGCGAGCAGCGTCGCCATGTCCGGGCGTATCATGCCCGCCCCTTTGGCAATGCCCGTCACCGTGGCTTCGCCGGTCGAAAGGCGCAGCTTGCGGGAAAAAGCCTTCGGCAGGGTATCGGTCGTCATGATCGCCTCGGCGGCCGACAGCCAGTTGCTTTTGGCGAGCAGCGCCTTCGGCAGCGCCGCGGTGATCCGCTCCGCCGGCAATGGCTCCATGATGACACCGGTGGAAAACGGCAGGATCTCCCGCGCCTCGCAGCCGAGGTGGTGCGCGAGCGCCTCGCAGACCTGCAGCGCGCGCCGCAATCCCTCGGCTCCGGTCCCGGCGTTGGCATTGCCGGTGTTCACCACCAGGGCGCGCACCGCGTTTCGCAGGTGCTTTTTAGCGATGACGACTGGCGCCGCGCAAAAGCGGTTCTGCGTGAAGACGGCCGCTACGGCCGAACCAGCTGCCAGCCGAATCACCAGCAGGTCCTTGCGATTCGGCTTGCGCACTCCGGCCATCGCAACGCCGAGCTCGACGCCGCGAACGGGATGAAGCGACGCCGGGTCGGGCGGCGCTAGATTGACCGCCATTAGGTCAGTTTGCCGTGGCAGTGCTTGCACTGCCTGCTCGATAGCGCATGTGCTTGAAGCGTGGTGGGTTTTACGCTGCTAAAAAGCGGTGCTGAACAAGTGCCTAACATCGGGATATTTTACGCACGAACGCGCTCCTACCTGGGATCGTTCGCTTACTCTGCGCCGATTCGTTACTGCGAACGGTCTAGACTGCTTTATTCGAATGTAGCCACGCCTTGAATATGTGCGTCAGCCGAGGCCCAACGATATAGGACATCGTTGGAACAACAAGCGCAGTCACGACTAGGACGCGAACGAAGCCGGGCGTGCCTGCCGGGACTATTCGATTGAGAATGTCGCCGTAGACATACACGAGTGGAAAGATGCCCAGCCAGCTTACGACGGTCATTTTGGCTCGCGACGGATATGGGGCAGTCGAGGTCGCCGGAGTGAACCAAGCCTCTAAGCCGGTCAACCTCTGATAGTGCGGCTCACCTTGCGTATACAGGTTTGCGACACTCACCAATCGATGCTGCTCGTTGGAGTCCTCCCAAGCGCGCAAGTCATCGGACGTCGCAAATTTATACACGAGGCGAAAGCCTGGCTGCGCTGGAAGTGCGGGCCGGATTACCGTGACCCCGAGATGTCCGGGAAAGCGCGTGGCCGCTTGCGTCAAATCGTGGATTGCGTGCTCGAGCTTCGCTTCCATCCCGGCTCTTGGCACACGATCTACTATTTTGGTGACAGTCCCATCTGATACCTCGCTCATTGGCGCGCTCCCACGAGCGCAATGAGAAAAAGCGCTCCGATGAGGCCGATATTCTCGGCGAAGTGATTGAGTTGGGTCATGCGTAATGCGCCGCGTGCACGCCAAAACGCGTGGTATTTAACCGTAGCGGCTGCTAGGAATCCGATCAGCAGCAAGGCACCAACCAGCGGCGAGAGTTGCAAAAGTATCAGCGCGACGGATACGGCCGGCATGCCAATGATCGCCATGAAGAGAAGTTTCGACCTCGGAAATCCACCCGCAGCCATCTCCTCAAGGGCAGCCTTCCGATCCATCGATTTGGCAACCGCGCTGACGATGAACGGAAGACAGACGGCCGCTTCCGAGAACCACAGCAGCGGCTTGTCTAAAACGCCCAGCACGAGCATCCCAGAGATCCCCAAAAGGCTCTGTCGTTTGTCACGTCGGCCGCATCGGTGAACGCAGCATGAGTGCGATGCACAGAACAGGAAGCGTTATGGGTAGCCGCTAGGCTCGAATGTTGGTAGCCCCCGAACCTATTCACAGGCGACCAGTCAGGGGAGGCCTTGGGTATCGGCGGAGCGTATTGCCGGAACGAATCATCCCCATGGACGATCCGTCCATTAACAATGGTGAGTACGGATGTGATGTCCTTGATTTCTTCGTCCAATACAGAGAAGTAGTCCTTAGAGAGAACAGCCAGATCCGCAAATTGACCGACCTTGACGCGTCCTTTGCGTTCGTCGTCGTTCGAGAACCAGCTGCTCCCGACGGTCCACAGACGGAGCGCTTCCTCTCGTTCGAGGATGTTGTCTTCCGCATACATCCCATACCCACCGACAGTCTTTCCAGTGGCGAGCCAATAAAGAGAAACCCATGGGTTGTAGCTCGCGACCCGAGTCGCGTCCGTGCCAGCGCCCACCGGCACATCGGACTGAAGCATCCGCCGAATCGGCGGTGTGTGCCGTACCGCGCGCCCGTACCGTTCGGCGAAATACTCCCCTTGATACGCCATGCGATGCTGGATCGCGATTCCGCCGCCCAGCGCCTTGATGCGCTCGATGCTGCGCGGGGTTATCGTCTCCGCGTGATCGATAATGAAGTGCAGTCCGTCGAACGGGATCTCCCGGTTCACTTTTTCGTAAACATCGAGCGCGCGCGAGATTGTTTCGTCGTACGTGGCGTGCAGTCGGAATGGCCATCGAGTCTTGACGAGTTGTCGAACGACGTCTTGCAGGTCATGCTCCATGCTAGCCGGCATGTCCGGGCGCGGCTGCTGGAAGTCCTCAAAGTCCGCCGCGGAATACACAAGCATCTCGCCGCCGCCGTTGTGGCGGTACATATCGCCGCCTGAAAGTGGCGCAAGCATCGCCCCCCACCGCTCAAAGTCGGCAAGCTCAGCACCGTTCTTCTGCGTGAAGAGGTTATAGGCGATTCGAATGGTGAGTTCGTCATCTTTAGCGAGCTTTTCGATGATCTGGTAGTCCTCGGGGTAGTTTTGGAAGCCCCCGCCGGCGTCGATCACCGAGGTAATGCCTAGCCGGTTCAGCTCGCGCATGAAAAGACGCGTCGAGTTGATCTGGTCGTCCACAGCCAGCTTGGGTCCCTTCGCCAAGGTGGCGTAGAGGATCATGGCATTGGGCGACGCGATGAGCAGACCGGTCGGATTGCCTTGGCCATCGCGTTCAATGACCCCGCCCGGCGGATTGGGCGTGTCTTTCGTGTAGCCGACGGCGCGAAGAGCTGCGCGGTTAAGCATCGCGCGGTCATACAGGTGCAGGATGAACACCGGCGTATCCGGGGCTGCCCGATTGATTTCATCGAGGGTTGGAGGGCGCTTTTCCGCAAATTGGTGCGCACTGAACCCACCGATGACCCGCACCCATTGAGGCGGCGAGACGCGCGAGACCTGCTCCTTCAACATCGCCATTGCATCAGCGAGAGAGCGTACGCCGTCCCAACGCAGCTCAAGATTGAAGTTCAAGCCGCCTCGGATGAGATGGGTGTGGCTGTCGTGCAGCCCAGGAATAACTCGACGACCGCCGAGGTCGATAATCCGAGCGCTGGCGGCCGCCCTCTGTCTTACCTCAGCGTCCGTCCCAGCGGCGACGATCTTGCCCCCGTCCATAAGGACCGCGTTGACCTTCGGCTTTTCGGGGTCGAGGGTGGTAACGCGGCCGTTGACGAGGGCGAGCACGTCAGGTCGCCTTGCGGGACTGTGGCTGCTTGTGGACCATCGTGTAGGCGTACTCCACTCCGCTTCCGTAGCCGCCGCTGTGCTCCTTCACGATGGCGATCGTATCGTTGTACGAATCCTTGCGAGACCAATCGCGTTGCAATTCGAGAAGGTATTGCTGCCACGTAATCGGCACCGCGCCCGCCTGGATCATTCGTTGAACCGCCATATTATGGGCAGACTGCGACGTCCCTCCGGAAGCGTCTTCGACGAAATACACGTCGTAGCCGTCCTTCAGCGCTTCGAGCGTGGGCATTGTGATGCAGACCTCCGTCCACAGGCCGGCGAATACCACCTTTTTCCGGCCAGAGTTCTTGATCGCCGCCTTGATCCGGGCGTCGTCCCATGTATTCATGCTGGAGCGCTCGTAGATTTCGTTCTTAGGCAGGACATCCAGCAGCTCGGGGAAAATATAACCGCTGAAACTGGCCGTCTCCACTGACGTGAGGATCGTCGGTACTTTGAATGCCTTCGCGGTCTTGGCGAGGCCGATCGCGTTGTTCTTGAGAAGCTGTCGATCGATTCCGCCGACTCCGAAAAGCATCTGCGGCTGGTAATCGATCAGGACGAGAAAGTTGTTGGTCGGGGTAAGTAATTCATGTTTCGCATCCGGCATGTGGAATGACTCCTATGATTGAGGCAGGTCGAAGACGAGGACCTCGGCACCATGTCCGCCGGAGAACTCGAGTGTTTGCGTATCCGTTACCTTCAGCCCATCGCCAGGCGCGAGGGCCTTGCCATTGACCGAAATATGCCCGCGCGCCACGTGAACGTATGCTTGCCGGCGGACATTGAGTTCGAGCACGGCTCGCTCGTCTGCATCGAACAGCCCGGCATATAGACGCGCGTCTTGCTGCATTCGGACGGAACCATCGGCGCCGTCGCCAGAGACGATGAGCCTCAGTCGGCCGCGCTTTTCGTCCGGGCTGAAGAATTTCTGCTCATAACTCGGCGCTGTTCCCTGGGCATTCGGTTTGATCCAAATCTGAAGGAAGTGCGCCGGATTCGCGCTCGACGGGTTGTACTCGCTGTGCCGCACGCCCCTCCCCGCGCTCATGCGTTGAACGTCGCCCGGCTTGATGATCGAGCCCGTCCCCATGGAATCCTTGTGTTCCAGCTCGCCCTCAAGGACGTAACTAATGATCTCCATGTCCCGGTGTCCGTGCTCTCCGAAACCGGCTCCGGGCGTGACACGGTCTTCGTTGATTACCCGTAGCGCACCGAATTCGACCTGCTGCGGGTCAAAGTAATCCGCAAATGAAAACGTGTGCCGTGACTTCAACCAACCATGGTCGGCAAACCCGCGCTGATCACTAGCTCTCAGTTCCACCATGAGGTTCTCCTTTCAACCAGAACACATTAAGCTCGAAAAAAGATATAAAAAAGCTCAAAATTCGGACCACAACGATCAACTTCTCTTATGTCTGCAATTCGCGGCAGCTTTCGGAAGGTCTGTTCGGGACGTACACAGGCGGCGCTCAACTCCCTATGCGTTGCCAAACATAGGCGCAAGACGCTCAGCCGACATCAATGAAAATCCCGAAAACGTCATTGGAACAATGGGCGGTTCTTGCCGCCGTGGTCGATGAAGGTGGATACGCCCAGGCAGCCGCGGCATTGCACCGCAGCCAACCAGCAGTGAGTTATGCAGTGTCCCGCCTCCAGGAAGCGCTTGGGATCGAGCTGCTCAGTATCAAAGGTCGCAAGGCGGTCCTAACGCCCAATGGCGATGCGCTTCTTAAACGGGCTCGCTCAATGCTCAAGGATGTGGACTCGCTCGAACGGTTGGCGAAAAACCTCAAGGGCGGTTGGGAAGCCGAGCTACGGCTTGTGGTCGATTTCGCGTTCCCGAGAGATCGCCTGCTGGCAATTCTGGGGGAGCTGAAGAAGATTTGTCCCGAAACCCATCTTCAGCTGACGGCCGCGGTGCTTTCGGGTGCCGAGGATGCGATTATGGACGCAAGCGCGGACGTCGTCCTGACGACCCGTGTGCCGCAGACCTTTCTCGGCGATTGGCTCATGGACATGCCGTTTACGCTCGTGGCACATCGTGACCACCCGCTCTTGCAACTTGGACGCCCGCTTACTATGGATGACCTCGCGAAGCACATTCAGGTGGTAATCCGGGACAGCGGGCGCAATCCGCGCGACGACGGTTGGCTGGGGTCAGCGATTCGGTGGACGGTGCCAAGCATGGACTCGGCTTTGGCCGTCGTTCGGGCCGGCTTCGCGTATGCATGGCTTCCAGAGCACGTTAGCGCTGCTTCATTGGCAGAAGGCACCGTTGTTCCATTGCCGGTCACAGCTGGCGCAACACGGAAAGTGCCAATTTACGCCGTATTGGTCCAGCCGGAATCGGCGGGTCCCGCTGCTCGTGCAGCAATCGAGCTATTCCAGCGGCATGCTTCCGCGTTTGAAAACACCTTACCGAACTAACAGACTGCGCAGCAGGCTGTCACGCAGGATGCATCCATACATCGACGATCAAATAAGCGAACCCGCTTTCTAGCGAACGGCGCTTAGCTACAGAGCCTGATCACCAGCAGGTCCTTGCGATTCGGCTTGCGCACTCCGGCCATCGCAACGCCGAGCTCGACGCCGCGAACGGGATGAAGCGACGCCGGGTCGGGCGGCGCTAGGTTGACCGCCATTAGGTCAGTTTGCCGTGGCAGTGCTTGTATTTCTTGCCCGAGCCGCAGGGGCAGGGATCGTTGCGGCCGACCTTCTGCGTGTGGCGCACGATCGGCTGCGCCTTCTTCTTGGTCGCCGCCTCGGCGAGCGCGACATCGCCATTTCCGTTGCCGGACGGCGCGTCTTCGTAATCGGCATGCTGCATCCTGACATTTTCGACGTGCTGGCTGTCGTCGGCCTGCGGCACTTCCTCTCGCGTGCGGATCTCGACCGCAGTCAGAGTCTTTGTCACCTCGAGCTTCACCGCCTCGACCATCGCGCCGAACAGCTCGAACGCCTCGCGCTTGTACTCCTGCTTGGGGTTCTTCTGCGCGTAGCCGCGCAAGTGAATTCCCTGGCGCAGATGGTCGAGCGCGGCGAGGTGCTCGCGCCAGTGCGCATCGATAATCTGCAGCGTCACGTAACGCTCGTACTGGCGAAATGACTCTTCGGCGCCGACCGGGATCTTGGCCTGGTAGGCCTCGTGCGCCTTTTCGGTAATACGCTCGAGCAGCCCCTCGTCATCCAGCTCCGGCTCCGCCTCCAGCCAGCCGCGCAGCGGCAGCTCGAGATTGAGCTCGGCCTTCAGCGCGGTCTCCAGGCCCGCGATATCCCACTGCTCCTCCACGGATTCCTCGGGCACGAACTGGCGGAAAATGTCCACGATGACGCCGGCGCGCAACCTCGTCACCAGGGCGGAAACGTCCTTCGCATCAAGAATCTCGTTGCGTTGCGCGTAGATTTCCTTGCGCTGGTCGTTGGCGACATCGTCGTACTCGAGCAGCTGCTTGCGGATGTCGAAGTTCCTCGCCTCGACCTTCCTCTGCGCGCTCTCGATCGAGCGGGTCACCATGGCATGCTCGATCGCCTCGCCCTCGGGCATCTTCAGCATCACCATGATCCGGTTGATGCGGTCGCCGGCGAAGATCCTGAGCAGCGGATCCTCGAGCGACATGTAGAAGCGGGAGCTGCCGGGATCGCCCTGGCGGCCCGAGCGGCCGCGCAGCTGGTTGTCGATGCGCCGCGACTCGTGGCGCTCGGTGCCGAT
>Ga0137418_10005356_pt1 | contig 11770 bp, 9 predicted proteins | sample CZODoug3_1_2_16f_FD_122242 | JGI IMG/M metagenome (GOLD analysis project Ga0137418, IMG submission 122242) | Vadose zone soil fungal communities from Angelo Coast Range Reserve, California, USA - CZODoug3_1_2_16fungal (Hybrid Assembly) | ecosystem: Environmental > Terrestrial > Soil > Vadose... | reverse complement strand
CGGCCGGAGCGAAGCTGCGCCTCCTGGCAACGGAGCGGTAAGACCGCGAGCATCCAGCGGATAAACCGCGACATTCGCTTTGTTGCAGGCGTCAATCGTTGCGGTGAGTTCGGACTGGCGCTCAACGGTCAGCGGGAATCCGGAAGAAAAAAGAACAAGTATCTTGCGGCCAGGAACGGCGCGCAGATTCTTGGCCAAAGTGCGAATCGACAAAAGCATGGAGCGAGCGCCAAAGTCGCTTTCCGCGTCTGAAAATCCCGAGAGACCGGGTACCGCGATCGTCGATGATGAGGACGCGTCGGCGTTGGAAGCGACATAAGAAGTCTTCACGCCCTTGGCGGCAGCCTCTAGGAGGTCGGCGTTAGCCGTAAAATTCTGCACCACGCGGAGTGCGCCGCCAAATTCAACAACGGCCATCAGATGATCCGGGGCGGCATTGGATTGGATAAATTTAGTGGCGGCGGCGCGAGCGCTAAGCTGGTCGGGCACGGCCATCGAGGAGTTGTCAAAAAAAAGAACCAGATAGTGTTTCTGGGGATTCTGCGGGGAGGCGGAGTCCGCACCTGTAGAAAAGGTGCTAATCGGCTGTTCCTTATTGTCTTCGAACACTTTGAAGTCGCCCTGCGCCAGGTCCTGAACGTATTTCCCTTTTTTGTCAGTGACCACTGCGTCGACCAGCCCCAGGCGCGATTCTTTTTTGATGGTCGCACCGAGCGGAATCTGTGGATCGACAGTTGCTGGTGTCGCCGGCGGAGCGGCCGGTGCCGGATCCTGCGAACGGCCAGGAAACGCGGTGAGCGAACACGCTGCGAGCAATACCAACGCAATGCGTGCGTGCGCGAAGTTGAATCGTGATTTATCCATGGTCGTCCTCCATTTACCAGCGCTGCTACCAGCGGGCAGCAGCGCCAAAAACATGAGATGCAGCAAATAAAGCCGTTCAAGAAATCTTACACGCCCGACTAATACGGAATCACTACGGCGCCATTGCGAGCTGCCATCAGCTCTCCTTCGTGATCGCGAACCACCAAACGGACCAGATATGAGCCGGGCTTCACATCGAAAGTTGATTTCACGGTAATGCCACTTCGGTCCATGCGCGCAAGAGTGGTGTCCTGAAGTTTCATTTCCAGGATTTTTTCCCCGCCGGCGACGAAGTTGCCATTTTCGTCGAAAATTACAGTGGCCAAGGTGAGGTTGTCGTGATTGCGACCGTCGACTTTGCGGAATTTTACAGATTTGAGATCGACGTGGGCGAGAACGGACAAGCGCACTTGCGCCTGCTCCTTGCGAAAAAACTGGGTCTGCAGATCGACGGAAAGATCGCGGATCTCTTCCTGCGAAAAGACCGCTTCCTGAATTTCCTGCTTGGCGGTTTCCTCGGGGTTCTTGGCGAAACGGGGCGCGTAATAGCCGTGGCGCGCTTGTACGGAATACTTGAGCTTGCCGGCGAGACCCACTTTCAAGGTGTGAAAACTTCCATTGACCTTCAAATTCTGTGGCGAAAAGCCGAGCAGATAAGAGGTGGCGGGAGCGGCGACCGCTTGGCGCAAAGCAACATCAAGGTCGTTGCGATTGTGAAAGTAGGTGCCGCCGGTGCCGAGCGCCAGATCTTCGAGTATGCCGCTCTGCGCGAATTGCGCCGAAATCCGATAGCTGGATTTGAAGCCCGCGGTTTTGTAGGAACCTCCCGGAGGATCGGCGATGTCGCCGTTAACGTCCGGTGTGTACAAGCCGCGAGCGTCGAGGGTATCGATGACCACTCCGGCGCGGTTGGCGCGATCGACAATATCCATGCGTTCCGAGAAAAGTGTGGAGAGGATGAATCCGGGGGAGATAAAAACCATTTTGCGCTGTCCGGGCATCCCTGACAAGCGACGCAGCGCTTCTTCCATATGGCGATAGGCGTACTCCGTACTGCTATCGCCCATGCTGAGGTTCCGATTGGCAGTGGAGGACGCCATCTGTTGCGCCATGGCCATCTTGGTTGTGTCGCCACCAAATTCGCACTGCAAGGCATCATCTGCCGAAATCGCCAGCGCTTGAGAGTCATTCTTGTTTACGATCAAGTCTGCCTGGTAGTAAGAAATGTCTGGGCAATCGCGGGAACTCAATTGAAGTACCGGCCGCGGAATGATTCCCAGCAGGGCTTTGTTCAAAAGTGCGCGATCAGCAGTGAACTCCTGGGTGAACTGGCCGGAAGTGGTGTAGATGCCAACGCGATCGGAAGGCGCCATGGAATCGAACACTTTGCCCGCAGCGATCCGTACGTTGACCGCGTCACCCATTGCCAGATTGAGATCGTCGAACAACAAAGATACAAATCGTTGCGGAAGAACAACTCCCGGCGTGCGATCGGGTTCCGCCGCCGGAGCTTCCGGGTTATCGGAGACCGAGACAACGGAAACCGGATGCGAGCCAGGTGTGTCCATGCTGAAAGTGGAAATGGTTTGCGGCTTGCGATTGTCCGACAGCACAAAATCTTCTTTTTTCAAGTTCTCAACGACTTTGCCGTGCTCATCACGAACGACTACGCGAACCAGCACCAGGTTTACGCGGACTTTGAACGTTGTGGAAGAGTCCCTGGTAACAACTTCGGCGGGGGCGGTGTATCCCGGCTTGTCAGGAGTGACGGACGGTACCTGGGGCGCTGGAGTTTGAGGTAAAGGAGATTGGGGAGCCGGGGTTTGAGTTGCCGGTGGATCCTGAAGGCTCGGGCTGCGTGCAAACACCGGAAAAGGGATGGCAAAAGCGAGCAGCAGTGCTACAGCGGCAGCTGACGGAACCCGAGGATTAGTGTCATTGAAAGCGAAGCTGCCAGGCGTTTGGCCCATGTTGCCTTCCTAATTGCCACTGCCGAACGGCCTCGACTGGGTTCAGCGGATCACAGAAACGGACTTCCTGAGGACGGCTTCGATAGTGGGACTATACGCTGCGGGACATTTGGGGTCAACGAGAAGCGTGGCCGGTGCGGGAAGATTCAGCCTCTGCATTCCAGGCTGCGCCAAAGAAAATAATCAAAGCGGAAAGCTGCATCCAAATGAGCAAGCCTATTACCGCGGCCAGGCCGCCATATACAACGCTGTACGGGACCCTGCGGACGTAACCTCCGAAGAGAATATCCACCAGCCACCAAAGAAGAGTCGCCAGAACAGCTCCCGGAAGCACGTTGCGCACGCTATTTTCCTGCGGACGTGCGGCGCGATAGATCATGGTCAGCGCGGCCAGCGAAAGCGTGAATGCGGCTACGGGAAAAAAGTACGGCCAGAAACCATGGAAGGGATGCCCTTCGCCAAGTTCCGAGGCAATCCAGCGCCGAAACGGACGTCCAAAAACTCCCAGCACCGCGGCGATCAACAAAGGCGCGATGGTGACTACCAACAGTAACAATCCGCGAAGCTGGCGGTGCAGGAAGCCGGGCTTTTCTTCGTCGCCATAAATAACGTGAATGCCTTCCATGATCAGCTTCATCACTTGAGAACCGGCGATGAGTGTGCCGGCCCAGCCGATAACCGCCAATTTCCAGGCTTGCGGACTGCGCTTGATCATGAATTCCGATACGATCTGTCGGCTACCGGGAGGGAGATATGCCGTGAAATTGGTGATCATGTCGAGCATGTTGGTGTGGCTGCCCCAGCGGCTGGTGGCCACGGAAACCGCAAGCAGCAGAGTGGGGAAAAAGGCCAAAAAGAGATTGAAAGCAATGGCTTGCGAAATCATGCCGCATCGCGGAAAGATGCGAGAGAAGGTGCGCACTGAGCGTTTGAAAAGGGACGCGGCGGAAATCATGAGTCAACAGTATAAACGGGGAGGCGCGGAGTATGGAATGCCATTGCCGGGCAGCGGGTCAGTTTGAATTTTGACCTACTGTGTCACGAGCCAAAAATTCAAACTGACCCACTACCCAATCGCCGGGTGTCTTGCCGCACGGGTTCGCGCGTCGTAAACTCGGAACTGAGCAGATGAAGAACGCATTGACACCGCGAAATTCCTGGCGATCGAGAAAACAATGACTTCAAGTTCACGAAGCGCTTCGCAGGCCCCGGTACTGGACCTCAGGCGATCGCTGCTGGAAACCTTTGCCATTAACGAACGAGCCAATCAGAAATTGATTGAGAGCTTGAGCGACAGCGTGTGGCGAGCCACACCCCCAGGAGGAAAGGGCCGCAGAATAGCGGGTATAGCAACGCACATCCACAATGTACGGCTGATGTGGCTGGCGGCAGCCGACAAATCGGCCAAGCTGGGAGCGAAACTGGATGACGAAAAAGTATCCCGCAAAGAAGTGATGGAAGCACTTAGCGGGAGCGCGAAGCTGGTGGACAAACTATTGGAGAAGGGTTTGCATGACCCGGCAGGGCGCGTTCCGAATTTCAAGCCGGACGTGGTGGCCTTCGTTGGTTATCTGATCGCGCATGACGCGCATCATCGCGGACAAATATCGATGTTGGCACGGCAGCTGGGCTCCGCGGTACCGAGCAAGACCGCGTTTGGCTTATGGGAGTGGGGAACGCTGTGGAAGGAAAGTGGGTTTTCGAGGTGATCACGAACATACGAATGGCGGAGCGGATCACCCTGGCAATTTTTTGCGTGCTGGCGCTTTTTTTTGTGTCAGGCAATTTGTTGGCCCAGCAAAAATCCAAACAGCAGTGGAAAACGCTGCCGTTCGCCATCGTGCGCTACAACGATGACGCGCCGAAATCGTGGAATGTGTATCGCGGCGACCGCAAAGGCATCTATTTGGTTCGACTTTGGAAGCGATACCTTTTGATCGATACCCTGTCGCAAAGCGCGTTCGAAATTGATCCCGCGAAAGTGAAAGCTGTTGGCGAATCCGCGGATCTCGCCTCGGCTGACGTTCCGGATGAGCCCATCGATATTTCCGAGTGGAAAACCAAAGACGCCGGGCCAGTGCTCCGGCATAAATTCAGGTTCGGGCAAACCGGAAATTATCTAGAGCTGCAGATCCCAGTTTTGCCGAACGGCAAGCCAGTTTATTGACCCAGTGTTATTGACTAGGCGTCATTGACTGGGCGCGCCCTCCCGATAAACTCCGTAAACCCAGGGGATTCCAAGCACGCCCGGCTGAACCGCAACCTCAATGCGGTCGCCGACACGGAACCGTTCAAAATCATCGGCGTCAACCGCCAGCCGTTCCACTTTTTGTCCAGGACGCCAGGAATGCACCACCAGCCGGCGGCTGCCGCGCACCAGCCCTTTCATCAGAAACTTCCCTTGCACCGTTTCCGGCACGTAGACAATCTTGGTAGCAGAATCGAATTTGCCGTTCAAAAAAATGGCGGAAGCAAGAATCCAGGGCAGTGGAATAAATCCGGCATACACCCGTTTGAGGATTTCAATCTCCTGGTGATTTCGGGCGCGGCGATCAAGAATCGCGGCGACCGCCAGCGCCACGAAAAAAATCACGCCGAAGAACACCAGCATCAGGTCCAGATCGAGCGGCGCGTAAATGGGCGTGACGTAGGGAAAAAGCAGCGAGCCGGCAAGAAAAAAGGTGGTCTGCTTCAGCAGCCGTTTGCGAAATAAGAGTTCTGCGGCGGCCGAAGTAAGTCCGCAGGATGGACATTGATCAACGATGCGCTCCGAACCACAGTCGAGGCAACGGGTCATGCAGCTGAGTATACCGTCAGCGGGAAGAAGTGGGTGTCTTGGAAAGCCCGGCGATCAGCTGATGGTAGGTTTCCTGCTGCTCTTCGGCGAACGAGACTGAAACCCCCATGCCGCGTCCCGGCTCCACACGTTTTACCGAGCAATTTACCCGGACCGTGCGATCCAGATGCAGGTTGGCGGTAAAGCCCGCGCCAATCCAAAGCGGATCCAGCGATTCGATGAACATTCCGTTGGTGCTTACGTCGCGAGTGCTGGCCTGCAGCAGCGCCGAGCCCCATTCGATCTCAAGGTTGAGCCGGCAATCGTATCGCGGTGCCCAGCGTCGGTCCATCCGACGAGGAGAGTTGTTGTCGTTGCCCATTTAGCCGGCGATTCCCTCTGATTTGGTTTTCGAGCCGCGGCGCCCGGGCGATCACGCCGTAGCTGTAGAATGAGAATACCCTTCCGGGAAGCATAGCGATACGACACGTGGAGCGGTTGTTTTGTTCCCAGTAATGACGAAAAGGCTACCATGCAGTACTAGCCAGTGGCGTTAGTGGGATGCCAGGAGTTCCGGTGTGTGGTGCCTATGTCTTTTTGTTTCTGCGACTTCCCGTTTCTTGGGGATGGAGCTTTAGCTTTGACATGGCGCTGGATCCTTCCCGGAACTCTGCCGATTCCCCGGATGCACTCTGTCTCGAGACTGCGCTCACGTCGAAAACTCTATTCGCGAGGCGGGTTCTTGGTTTTCTCGCTGGGGGCTTCGGGGTGTTCCTTAGGCCTGAGCAAGCGCCGATTAATTTCTGCCTGCAGATAATGACGAAGATTTTCCGGAAGAATTCCTGGCGCCGCCATTTCCCGGAGATCGGAAACGGTGAGTTCCGGCAGGAAGGTCAGAATGGTGGAGAGCGTGGTAGCAGGCTGGCGAAGCAGCGCGATGCGCACGTTGTAGACGTGGCTCCACCTGGGGTCTTGCGCGATGGACTGCACAACATTAGGGGGAAGGTCCCTGCGCGCGAGCACCTTCAGCACCTGAGACTCAGTGAGCTGGGGATTGGCGAGAGCGGCCTTGACCACCAATGGCTGGCCGTCGGCCAGCAACGCCCCGGCGATGCGTGCCGGCGATCGACGAGCGAGCGTGATCTTCTGACCCAACGGAAGCTGCGGCATTTTGGCGACGACCTGATCTTCTGCTTTGCGTTTCAGGTCTGGCAGCACGCCAGGTGAAATGGAAAATTGCACCAGGTCCATCAAATAGAGTTCACGGAGCAGCCGGAGACCTTCGGTGCGCGGCGTGTGCGGGTGGAAAGCGAGAAGTTTTTTCACCTGGTAGTTCTTCAGAAGATTGCGCCGACGCAGCACTTCTTCCAGAAAGGCTGAAGGAAGATCGCGGCGGAGCAACAGCAGAGCCAGAGTGGTTTCGTCGAGTGCCGGATTGTCCAGAATTGGCAGGAGTTCGGCGGCAGAAACTTCATGGATCAAGCGAACCAGCGATTCGCCGCTGGCCGTTTGCAGATTCGGATTGGCTTCGGAGGTCACGGCTTGGAGGCTTCTGGTGTCAGGTAAAGTTGCAACGCGATTCTAGCGGCGGCTGCGGCGGAGTCAATGTGCAACGCCATCACGGTGGCGCGCGGAAGCTTTCGTAAAAGTTGGCTGTCGAGTGCGTCATCGAAGAAACGCGAACGGCCGATGGTGCCACCGTATTTTCCAAGAGGGAATGCTTGTTGAAGTAAATGCAACTCCTCGGCCAGCTGACTGGCCATCGACGAAAGTTTTTCCGCCGCAGCGCGTAGCAGCGACTGCGCGAGCTGATTACCGGAATCCGCGGCAGCCGCGATCACCGGAAAAACACGCGGATAGACGGCGTCAGCGTGAGCTGCAGCTCTGGAATCCAGTTCATCCCAGTTGGCGTGACCAAGATGGCGGAGGATCTGGCGGGAAAGTTCAGTAGATTCGGTTGTTTGCTCGAATCGCGCGGCAGAAACAGCGGCGCGGCCAATATCGAAGGCACTGCCCTCGTCGCTATCAGCCGGGCCCAGTCCACCGACACGTCGGATCACGCCGTCGATGCCGCGACCGATGGCGGCAGAACCGGTGCCCACCACCAGGACGATTGCCGCGCCAGAAGGCATTGCGGACAGTGGAAGCTCAAGATCAGTGCGGACGTCAACGAGGCCGGATGGAAAATTGTTCTCAAGAAGCTGCTTTGTGCGACTACGATTTTCTTCGCGGCCGGTGCCGGCAAGTCCTGCGCACAGCGCCACGATCTCGACCGGAGTTGCGACGGATCGAATGGCCAAGTTGGCGGATTCAGCGACAGCGGCAATTGCCGAGGGAAAACCGACACGGGTCGGATTCGAAGCCGGCCCCGTGGCGCGTCCGGCAATTTTGCCGGCTTCGTTCATGACCACACATTCAGTTTTTGTGCCGCCACCATCAAATCCCAAGACGCACTTCATAATTTAAGTTTACGCGAGGAGTTTCAGGTAAAAGCGAGCAGCGTTGACGGTGTTGCCGATTTGTCCATGGCCACGAAGCTGCTTGACGGGTGATGGCGGGGCTTCTATTCTCAACCCTTTCCGAATCGTTGGCGGCTTGAACGGAACACCGGCACTCGAAACGCCCCATGCGAATACATCCAGTGGATCTGGCGATCGTCATCGTGTATCTGTTGGGCGTCACCGCGCTGGGATTGTGGTTTCGGCGCGGGCAGAACGACGTACGCGATTATTTCTTGGGCGGACGAACTACTCCGTGGTGGGCGCTGGCGTTTTCCATTGTGGCCACCGAAACTTCCACATTGACAATTATTGGTACGCCGGCGATTTCGTATTCGACGAACTTGACGTTCATCCAATTGGTGTTTGGCTATCTGCTCGGAAGAGTGCTCATCGTGCTGTTGTTCCTTCCTGGCTATTTTCGCGGAGAATATTTCACTGCTTATGCGCTGATTGAAAAACGGTTTGGCGTGCGAATGCGGGTAGTGGCGGCTTCCACATTTTTGGTGACACGCGCGGTGGCCGAAGGTGTGCGCGTTGCCGCGATCGCGCTGGTCATCAGTGTGGTGCTGGGAACGTCTGAGCAGATTGCCGTGGTAATCGTAATCGCGCTGACGATTTTTTATACGTTTGAAGGCGGAATGAAAGCGGTGATCTGGACGGACGTGGCCCAACTACTGCTGTATTTGACCGGAAGCGCGGTAACGTTGGGATTTTTGTTGCACTCGATTCCCGGCGGATGGAGTGAGGTGACTCACACCGCGGCGAGTGCCGGAAACAAATTGCAATTTCTGGATTTCTCGTTCCATCTGGCGACGAAATATACTTTCTGGTCGGGAGTGATCGGCGGCGCTTTTTTGACCATGGCCAGCCACGGAACGGACCAAACGATTGTGCAGCGATTGCTGGCGGCACGGAATGAAAACGATAGCCGAAAGGCGCTGCTGGCCAGCGGCGTCATTATTCTGGTTCAGTTCACACTGTTTCTGCTGGTCGGAGTACTGCTTTATGTTTTCTCGCAACATACGCCGTTGCTTGCCGCAAGCGAACGTACCGACCGTATCCTGCCACTCTTTCTTGTGCACCACATGCCTGTAGGGTTGGCCGGGCTGCTGCTGGCGTCGATCATCGCGGTGGCCATGTCCAACGCCAGCGGCTCACTGAATTCGCTGGCTGCATCGAGCATTCTGGATTTTTCGGCCGCCGCGGGGCACCGGCAAGATCCCGCAAAATTCTTGAAACTGTCGCGGCGGATGACGCTGGTTTGGGGCGCGGTGCTGATGGCGTTTGGTTTCGTACACTGGGGCTCGCTGCTGGAGACTGGTTTGACGGTGGCGTCGTTTCCACTGGGCAGCCTGCTGGGATTATTTTTGCTGGGGACGTTGGATCGGAGGGCGAACGCGACCGGAGCGCTCACCGGAATGTTTTGCGGGCTCGCGGCAATTATTGCGGTGTGGAAATTTACGGAGGTCGCCTACACTTGGTACGTTCTGGTGGGCGCTTGCGTGACATTTTTGGTAGGAGCAATGGGAGCGTGCGGTGAGGAAGAGCGAATGAGCGCGGAAGCGGGTAACAAGCGGCTGGAGCTGGTGCGCGGGCTGGGGCCGTGGGCTTCCGCAGCGATCGTCGTCGGCACGATGATCGGCACTGGAATTTTTCTGAAGCCGGCGGAGATGGCGCGCGAGGGCCGCTTCGTTTCGGTGGTATTCGCGGCGTGGATTGTTGGCGCGCTGCTTTCGATGTTTGGAGCGCTGTCGTTTGCGGAATTGGGGGCGGCGATTCCCGAAGCAGGCGGCGAGTATGCTTATTTGCGTCGAGGATTCGGGCCAGCATGGGGATTTACGTTTGGCTGGATGCATTCGATTGTAGGACGGCCATCATCGATGGCGTCAATTGCCGCTGGAATTGCACGATTCTTAAGTTTCTTGATCCCGGCGGTGGCCGCGCCGATTTTCACCCTGCACTTCCCTGCCTTCGCTGGAATGAAGCCTTACGATTTTGTGTTTACGTGGGCGCAGCCGGTGGCGGTGTTGTGGCTTTTGGTGATGACCGGTGTCAATTATTTGGGCGTGCGACTGGGCGGCGCAGTGCAGGTGGTTCTGACGGTCATCAAAATCGTTTCGGTGCTGCTGGTGATTGGTGTAGCGTTTTTTTCTGGAAGCGGAGCCACGCACCCTGCAGACCCGATCTGGCCCGCGGCCCTGAACGGCGGTATTTTGACGGCGTTTCTGGCGGCGCTGGCCGCGGCGTTGTGGGCGTACGACGGCTGGGAGGATTTGAATCTAGTTGGCTCTGAAGTGATGGAGCCGCAGAAGAATTTCCCGCGCGCGCTGCTGGGCGGCGTTTCGCTGGTTGCGATGATCTACCTGCTGTTTAGCGCGGCGTGTTTGCGTGTGCTGCCGTTCGCGGATGTCGCCAAATCCTCGCATATCGCTTCCGACGTGGTCGATCACGTCGCTGGGCATGGTGCCGCGTACTGGATCACCGTCGCGATGGTGATCTCGGCAATCGGTTCGCTGAACTCCTCGGTGTTGAGCGGCGCCCGTGTGCCATACGCGATGGCGCGCGACGGAATTTTCTTCAAGATCGCCGATGGCATTCATCCCAAATTTCTGACGCCGGCCCGTGCGCTTATTTTTCAGGGCGTGTTGGCTGGGTTGATGGCGCTGACGGGGACGTTCGAAGAACTAACCAACCTGTTTATTTTTGCGGCGTGGATTTTCTACGGGTTAGCCGTGGTCGCGTTATTTCGTTTGCGGAAGACCGAGCCGGACATGCCTCGACCATATCGTTGCTGGGGCTACCCGTGGGTGCCGGGAATATTCGTTGCTGGTGCGCTTGCTCTTACGGTGAACATTTTAATCGATCGGCCTGGACGGTCATCGATAGGGCTGCTGCTGATTGTCGCTGGGTTGCCTTTTTACCGGTATTGGAACCGGTCAGTATCAGCTGCCAGAGACTTGACTGGCACTTAGCCGCCGGGAAGAAAAATACTGGACGGGCAAGCCGCCGGCCAGCAGCGCGAGTGCGGGGAAAATTACCCAGGCGGATAGACCAACGAACAATGCCGGAATGGTGATGTTGTGGGCGACGTGGTCATCGAGGATCAGCGCCAGCGGAAGGCCAATCACAAAAAATGCCACATAGGGGAAAACGGGAAATACGACGGAAGAGAGCACGACGCGGCGCGCTGCACCCGCGCGTTTTGACAGATACGCTCCCAGCGCGCCAATGAATGGCAGCGCCAGCAACCAAGCAAAATAAACAACAGCAACGGGCATCATGCGAATGCGAAAACCAGGGTTACGCAGGGCCCCCCAGGAAGGACCTCCGGCGGCGGACGTCCACGGATTTGGACCGAATATCTGTATCACGGCGAGAAGCACCATCGAGAGCGAAAGGGTCATAAATGCAGGGAACCAGAATTGAGTCACGCGTTTGTTCATAATCGCCTCCTTGTTTCGAGCAAATTCGATACGTCGTTTCAACTCTTGCCAACTGCCAACTTGCGCCAGAGCGCGGCGTGCAGCTTCTTCTTCGCCGAGTCCTTCGCGGAGCAGCCTTCGGTAGTTTTCTTCGAGGTGTCCGGCAAGTTCCTCAAAGATTTGAGGAACTTGCCGGACACCTCGAAGAAAACTACCGAAGGCTGCTCCGCGAAGGAC
>Ga0137418_10005355_pt1 | contig 11772 bp, 9 predicted proteins | sample CZODoug3_1_2_16f_FD_122242 | JGI IMG/M metagenome (GOLD analysis project Ga0137418, IMG submission 122242) | Vadose zone soil fungal communities from Angelo Coast Range Reserve, California, USA - CZODoug3_1_2_16fungal (Hybrid Assembly) | ecosystem: Environmental > Terrestrial > Soil > Vadose... | reverse complement strand
GCCAAGTGCCGCCAGTGCCGCCGCGAGGGGGAGAAGCTCTTCCTCAAGGGCGAGAAATGCTTCACCGACAAATGCGCGATCGAGCGCCGCAGCTATGCGCCGGGACAGCACGGGCAGAAAAGCGGCGGCCGCATGTCCGATTTCGGCAAGCAGCTGCGGGAGAAGCAGAAGCTGCGCCGCATATACGGGCTCCTCGAGCGCCAGTTCCGCAAGACCTATGCAGAGGCCTCGCGCAGCAAGGGCGTGACGGGCGAGCGTCTTCTGCAGCTGCTGGAGTCGCGCCTGGATACCGTCTCGTACCGTATGGGGTTCGGTGCGAGCCGCACCGAGGCGCGCCAGATCGTGCGCCATAACGCCATCCTCGTAAACGGCAAGCGCGTCAACATGCCGTCCTACCAGGTGCGGCCGGGCGACACGGTCGAAGTCGCGGCGAAGGCGAAGGAGCAGCTTCGCATCAAGGGCGCAGTCGCTGCCGCCGAAACGCGTGGCTTCCCGGAATGGATCGAGGTCAATGCAAAGGAAATGAAAGGCACGTTCAAGGCGCTTCCGGCGCGTTCCGATCTGCCTTCCACGATCAACGAAAGTCTGGTGGTCGAGCTGTATTCGAGATAACGCTGCACTCGAATAACCGGCGCAAGCCATATCGTATCGAGGGTCTTACATGCAAACCAGTGGATTTCTGAAACCGCGCATCATCGATGTCCAGGGCATTGCCCCCAATCACGCCAAGGTCGTGATGGAGCCGTTCGAGCGCGGGTATGGCCATACGCTCGGCAATGCGCTGCGCCGCGTCCTGCTTTCGTCGATGCCCGGGTTCGCGGCGACCGAAGTGCAGATCGCGGGAGTGCTTCATGAATACTCGACGATCGAAGGCGTCCAGGAGGACGTCGTGGATATTCTGCTCAACCTCAAGGGCGTGGTGCTCAAGCTTCACAACCGGGAGGACGCGCTGCTCAATCTGAAGAAAAAGGGCGAAGGTCCCGTGATCGCAGGCGACATCGAGGCCACTCACGACGTCGAGATCATCAATCCCGAGCACGTGATCGCGCATTTGTCCCCCGGGGGCAAGATCGAGATGCAGATCAAGGTCGAGAACGGCCGCGGATACATCCCCGGGAATCTCCGCGTCGTCCCCGAGGAATCCAAGGGGATCGGCAAGATCATACTGGATGCTTCGTTCTCGCCCGTCAGGCGCGTGTCCTATTCGGTCGAGTCCGCCCGCGTCGAACAACGTACCGATTTGGACAAGCTTATCATCGACATAGAGACGAACGGCGTGATCGAACCGGAGGAGGCGATCCGTTACGCAGCGAGAATCTTGGTCGATCAGCTTTCCGTTTTTGCGGCGCTCGAAGGCACGGCTCCGGCGGTCGAGGAAAAGAAGGCTCCGCAGGTCGACCCGATTCTGCTGCGTCCGGTGGACGATCTCGAACTCACGGTGCGCTCGGCGAATTGCCTCAAGGCGGAGAACATCTACTACATCGGCGACCTGATCCAGCGCACCGAAACCGAGCTTCTCAAGACGCCCAATCTGGGCCGGAAGTCGCTCAACGAGATCAAGGAAGTTCTGGCGTCGCGCGGGCTGACCCTCGGCATGAAGCTCGAGAACTGGCCGCCGGCCGGGCTGGAGACCGCGCGGACCTCGTGATCGAAGCAAAGGGAAAAGAAGATGCGACACCGCCACGGACTCAGGAAGCTCAATCGCACCAGCAGCCATCGCCTCGCTATGTTTCGCAACATGACCGTGTCGCTGTTGAAGCACGAGGTCATCCAGACCACCCTTCCCAAGGCAAAAGAGCTGCGCCGCGTGGTCGAGCCGATGATTACGCTCGGCAAGAAAGCCACGCTCGCCAACCGGCGCCTCGCCTACAACCGCTTGCGCGACCGTGGCATCGTTACAAAGTTGTTCTCCGAGCTGGGGCCGCGCTACGCGAAGCGAAATGGCGGCTACCTGCGCATCCTGAAATACGGGTTCAGGAAGGGAGACAATGCGCCGATGGCGCTGGTTGAATTGCTCGACCGGCCCGAACCGAAGGAAGAACCCAAGCCGGCCGAAGCCAAGACGTAGCGCACGCCGGCTCAGCGGATCAGGATCGCCCGATAGTCGTTGACGTTGGTCCGGGTCGGCCCCGTTACGACAAGGTCATCGATCGGCGAGAAAAACCCGTACGCGTCATTGTCGGCGAGCAGTTTCCTGGCGTCGAGCCCGAGACGGGCGCCGCGCGCAAGCGACCCGGGCAGGAGCACCGCACCCGCATTGTCTTCCGAGCCGTCGATGCCGTCGGTGTCGCAGGCAATCGCATAGACGTTCGGGGCGCCCGCGAGCTCAACAGCCAGCGACAATAGAAACTCGGTGCAGCGTCCGCCGCGCCCGCTGCCACGCACGGTGACCGTGCATTCTCCCCCTGAAATCAGGGCGACGGGCGGCTTGATCGGGTCGGCGTATTGCGCGATCTGGCGCGCAAGGGCTGCATATGTTTTCGCTACCTCTGATGCCTCGCCCGTAACGCTGTCGCCGAGGTTCATGGTTTGAATCCGCTGCAGATGGAAGCACTCCTGCGCCGCACGCAGGGCCTGCCGTGCTGTGGCGACGACGCGGTTTTCGACACGCGCAAAGATCCCGTTCCCAGGTTTGGGTGTTTCAGAAACCTCTCCTCGCGCACCTCTTTCCAGGTGTTCCCTGACAACGGGAGCCGCGTTGACGCCGTAGCGATGGAGAACTTCGAGCGCGTCGCGATACGTCGTCGGGTCCGGCGCACACGGACCCGATGCGATGTGCGTGGGTTCGTCGCCCGTGACATCCGAAATGATCAGCGCGAGCACGGGTGCCTTGCACGCCGCCGCGAGCCGGCCCCCTTGAATCGCCGAAAGATGTTTTCGCACGGTATTGATGTCCTGGATCGGCGCACCGCTGCGGAGGAGTTCCCTCGTCGTCGCTTTCAGCGCTTCCATGCCGACGGTTTCGACCGGAAGGCTGAGCAGTGCGGAGCCCCCGCCGGATATCAGGGCGAGCAGCAGGTCGCTCGCCGCCAGGCTTCTCGTTCGTTGCAGGATTTCTTTCGCAGCTATTTCGCCCGCCTCGTCGGGAACAGGGTGTCCGGCTTCGATCACCTTGACGCGGCGCGTCGGCAGTCCGTGCCGGTAGCGGGTGATCACCAGGCCCTCAAGCGGCGCGTCCCGCGGCCAATGCTGTTCGACCGCAAGCGCCATGGAGGCAGCGGCCTTGCCCGCGCCGATCACGAGCGTCCGGCCTGACGGCGGAGGGGGGAGGTGGCCCGGAAGGATCTTGAGCGGGTCGGCGGCGGCGACGGCGGCCTGAAAGCTTTGTATGAGCAGCTGCTTCGGATCCATGGGTGGACTCTGGCCGTCGCTGGCGGTAACCCGGCTGCTCTAGACGTCCATCATTTCGAGCACAGCCTTGAACAGGCCGCTTTCGGGGTCGCAGACCTGGTCGAGAACCGTGAAATGATTTTTTCCCGGGCAGGGTATGTCCGTCCGGCGCACCTTGCCCCATTTTTCCCTGATGAGCCGGTTCTGAATGTGGAATCCCTCGTTTTCCTCCCCGCCCACGGCGGTGTAGAGAGGTGCGTCGGTAGCGGGCGGCAGGAATGCGGGACTGACCTTCAGCGCGGAACTTTCGTTGAGGTGCACGTCGCAATTCACCGAGGGTACCTTGACGATCTCCGTCAGGTCGTACAGCCCGCTGACAGACATCGCGGCGCTGACGACCTTCTTCGGCAAACTCGGCGAGTAATCCGGCCATCGACAGCAGAGCATCATGGCGGCGAGATGCCCTCCTGCGGAATGCCCGCACAGGCATAGCCGGTTCGCGGGCGCGCCGAAGTTGTCCCCGTTACGGTACAGCCACGCGCAAGCCTGGACCATCTGCATCACGATGTCTGCGACTTGCACTGCGGGGCAAAGGGCGTAGTCGGGCACCGCGACCGTGATCCCGGCGTCGGCGAACGCCGGCGCGACGAACGAAAAGCGTTTCTTGTCGAGCGAACGCCAGTACCCGCCGTGGATGTACATCAAAAGTCCCCGGCTCTCTCCGTGCGCACGAAAGATGTCCATTTTTTCCGTCTCGCCCGGGCCGTAAGGCACGTCCAGATAGCAGTCCAGGCCGGCGCGGGCCCGCTGCGAGTCCCTGTCCCAGCGGTCGAAGATTTCCTCAAAGCCCTTGACTACGAGCCGCGGATTGTAGAGAAGGTCGTAATTTGTCTTGTCCGCGTTCATCGTATTGTTCCGGAAAAGGGGGTCTCGCCGCGCTTCGGACGCGCAAAGACGCTACCGAGCTACAGGAATGGAAAGAACGTGGATCTCGCTACGTCGCGCGGATTAGAACGCCTCGCGCCAAAGGTCGAGTGCCTGTTGCACAGGACGGTCCGAAAAACTGAACAGCACCGCGTGTTCGTCGGCTTCGAGGCCGTATGGCAGCCAGGACGGGCAGACGAACACGTCCCTGGGTCCAAAGACCAGTATCTCGCTTCCGATACGGCAGCGGCCTTTGCCTTCGACGACCGCATATACGGTGGAGTCGGTCGAGCGATAGTCCTTCCCCTTGAATCCCTTCGGTAGGAGTTGCATGAAGGTGCCAATGGTCGGCATCGCCCAGTCGCCCGTCACGGGGTTTGTATACTGCAGCTTGTGCCCCCAGCAGGGGTGCGCGTCGTGCGTCTGACTCAGCGTCTCGAGCGCTTCGCGGGTGCGCTCGTACGGATACCAGAAAAGGGGCGAGGTGCGGGTCCTCGCCCTGTACTCCACTGGTTTCATGGTATTGCCGAATTGCGCCAGGTTGTCGCCTTCGGTGCGGGTGGTGTGCTGAGCCCTCTGCGGCCCCTTTTCCATGAACTGGGCATCGAGCAACTCGACAAGCGGGACGTCGAGGCCGTCCAGCCATACCATCGGTTCTTCCGACGGATTGCCATGGTCGTGGAAAGTCCACGACGGCGTGATGACGAAATCTCCCACGCCCATCGTCACTTTCTCGCCGTCCACCGCGGTGTAGGCACCCTTGCCGAGCAGGATGAAGCGCAAGGCGGATTGCGAGTGCCGATGCGAGGGTGCAACTTCCCCGGGCAGGATCAGCTGCAGGCCGGCGTAAAGGCTGTGGGTAATGCTCGAGCGGCCCCTCAGCCCGGGGTTCTCGAGCACCAAAACGCGTCGCTCGGCCTCCTGAGCGCTGATCAAGCGGCCGGCTTCCTGAATCCAGGGCCACATCTGATCCCATTTCCAAAGTTGAGGCTTGCACGGCGTGCTGGGGGTGGCGGTGATGATGTTGTGCAGCACCTCCCACAAGGGCGTGACGTTGGCTTTGTCGATCTTGTCGTAAAACGCCTTGCGATCTGCGGCAAGCTTGGTTTGCAGAACAGCGGCCATCCGCTCCTCCAGAGACTCCAGACGGGGTTGAGAAACGATTTTCCGCCAAAGCAGACGATCGCGGGCAACCGCGTGCGCCGCCCTAGATGACGGAGCGAGGACAGAAGGCGAGCGTGCTGGAAAAGTGGGCTGAAGCCCACTTTTCTCGTATGATTGTGCGCCCACACCTTGAAATGCCTACCCCTTCCGCTTTGAAGCCCGGGTTTGAGAGGCCTCAATAGAAAAGTCAAGGCTATGTATAGTAACTATATAGTAATAATAGTTATTATCAATGGTCATCACGCCGTAAGTGTGCGCTTACACGGGGGTTGCTGGCAAGGGCATGGAGCTAGTGGGAAAAGTCCCACTATTACTCCCACTTTCGCGATGGGCAAGATTGTGGTTGACCCTCGTTGCCCAGGCATCTTGTAATTATGCCGAAGCGGCCAGTCGCTCGACGGGAATAAAGAGGAGGAGATGACGTGACGGCTGAGCAGTTGCTGAGCGAGATTGCGGACTACTGCAGGCGCGTAGGCATGGCCGAGTCGACCTTTGGGCGGCGCGCCGTAAACGACGGTAAGCTCGTGGGACGGCTGCGGATCGGCGGACGCGTGACCATGGAAACCGTGGAACGCGTGCGTACGTTCATGTCCGAGCACCGATCGCTCGAGAGCCGCGGTTTGGTTCGGCTGCGGTCTTCGGCCGGGAGCCTGGCCGGCGGCGGGGCCGCGCTCCTGGATCAACCCAAGCTCGCCGTGCCCTCCGAGGCGAAGCACGAGTCGAAGACCAACTTCCGCTTCTACGACAACCGCCAGAAGTATTTGCTGTTCGTCAACACCTGCAGCGAGAAGTGGGTGGTCGCGCAGCGCGTCGGCATGGAACTCGCCAATATCCATCCGCGGCCCCCCGCGGTCAGGGTGTTCGATGCCGGCGTCGGCGACGGCACGGTGCTAGCCCGCGTGATGCGCGCCATGCACCAGCGCTACCCGACGATGCCTTTCCACATCGTGGGCAAGGAAATCAGCCTGGAGGACGTTCGGCTCGCTCTGGATCGGATGCCGGACCGCTTCTTCGAGCACCCGGCGACGGCGCTCGTCATGACCAATCTCTACTACTCGGAAGCTCCGTGGCTCACGCCGAAGTCGGTCACCGCCGCCACCAGTCTCGTGTGGAAAGAGGTCGCGCTTACCGGAGCGACCTCCAGCGAGTTTGAACAGCAGATCATCGCCCTGCAGCCGTTCCTCAACGAGCACTGGCGCGCGGCAGTGAGCAAGACCAGCGGCAATCCCGCCTATGCGAAACCGGTGGTGCTGGTGTTGTACCGGGAAGATCACAAGTTCCTTCTCGACCAGGTGTTGCCGCGCCGCGGCGCGGCCCGCGCCGACTACGACCTGGTCATAGCCTCGCAACCGTACCGTGCCCGCGCCTCGGCCGAGTTCAAGGCGTCCAAGGTACTCGCCCCGCTCGCGCGGAGCCTGGCGCCGGGCGGGCGGATGATCGCGATCCATTCCCACGGCCGGGACCCGGGGCTCGAGATCGTGCAACGCGTGTGGCCGGGAGAAAATCCGTTCCAGACCGATCGCCACACGCTCCTGAAGGCGACCCGCGCCGCGCTCGGAGCAGACGGCCGCGACCTCAACTTCAACGCCTACGCCGACAACCGCTCGATATTCCGCTACGAGATGCACACGCTCCCGGAAGAAATCAGCGATGCGATCGGCACCTCGACCCTTCTCGCCGCGTGGAACGCGGCCGTTTACGTGGCGCAGATCGAAGATCAGCGCCTCGGCGAGGTCATGGGAGACCGCGGTTATCTCGAGACCACGCAGGAGGTGTTGCGTCGCCATCGGGGGTTGTGGTTCCTCGACGAGTCTTACGTGATCTCGCGCAAACGCGACTGACGCGAATGCAAACGAGCCTAAGCGTGGAGCCTGACACAACCCGGCTCGCCGGCGCGTCGCCGGAGGATGAACGCCGGAACATTCAAGCTTTGCTTGTGGGGGCTTCGCTCGAATTGTCGTCGGGGGATCCGGCGGAGATCGACGCCTGCGCGGACCTCCTGGAGCCGGGGACCGCCGTCTACATCAGCATGCCCCCGGGGCAAACCTATCACGGGATCGTGGCGCTGGCGACGCGTCTGAAACGCGCCGGTCTTCGACCGGTTCCGCATGTTGCGGCGCGCCGGATCGCCAGCCGCGATGCACTCGACCAATACTTGGCGCGCGCAGCAGGCGAGGCGAGCGTCGACAGCGCTCTCGTGATCGCCGGCGACAGCGACCGGGCGAGTGGGCCGTTCGAGTCGAGCCTCGGGCTACTCGAGACGGGCCTGTTCCAGCGACATGGCATCGCGCACGTGGGAGTGGCAGGTTACCCCGAAGGCCATCCGAAGATAGCGGAAACGGCCCTCGAGGCCGCACTCACCGCGAAGAAAGTCCTCGCCCGAGGGGCCGGTATCGATCTGCAGGTCGTCACGCAGTTCTGCTTTGAGTCCGAGCCGATACTCGCGTGGGCCGCGAAGACGAAAGGGCACGGGCTGCCGGTGCGTGTCGGGCTCCCGGGCCCGGCGAGCCTGCCGCGGCTGTTGCGATTCGCGGCGCTTTGCGGGATCGGGAATTCAGTCCGCGCCCTCAAGGCGCGACCCCGGGCGATTACGCGCCTTCTGGTCGAAGCCGGCCCGGAGGCCGTCGTGAGAGACCTTACGCGTCCGGGCGGTGCGGCGATCGCCGGAGTCCATTTTTTCTGCTTCGGGGGCCTTTTGAGAACCGCGCGCTGGCTGCGAGCGGTGCGGGAAGGGCGCTTCGAGCTGACTCCCGACCGCGGTTTCCGAGTCGGAGCCGCTTAGCGGCTAGCACCGCCCCGCGCTAGGCGGGTAAGGCAGAATACGCGCGATGGACACACAGGTGCTCATCGTCGGAGGCGGCCCGGTCGGTCTTACGCTCGCCATCGATCTCGGCAGGCGCGGCGTGCGCTGCACGTTGATCGAGCAGAAGGAAGCGCCGCAATTCCTGCCGAAGATGGAACGATGCAATGCGCGCACCATGGAAATCTTCCGGCGCATGGGAATCGTCGACAAGGTCCGCGCCGCCGGCCTGCGCGACGACGTCCCGATGGACGTGTTCATCATCCTGTCGCTGGCCGAGCCTCCGCTCCTGCATCTGCCCTATCCCTCTGTGAAGAGGGCGCGCGCCGAGATCCGCGCCTGCAGCGACGGGAGCATGCCGCTGGAACCGTACCAGCTCATCTCGCAGTACACGCTGGAGCCCCTGCTGAAGTCGATCGCCGAGGGGCTGCCCTCGGTGACGGTACGCTACGGGTGCCGGCTCGAGTCATTTACCCAGGACGAGTCCGGAGTCACCGCGCGCGTGAAGCACGCAAATGGCACGGGCGGCGCGATCGGCGCGTCGTATATGGTGGGGTGCGACGGCGGCGGGAGCACCGTGCGCAAGCAGCTCGGCATCAAGCTGCGCGGCGAATACAACATACTCGAGTTGCGCCAGGCGCTGTATCGCTGCGACGAGCTGTTCGAGCGCATCCCCATCGGCAACGGCCCCGGCAAGGGGCGCCACTATCACGTCGCCGACGGCAACAGCACTTTTCTCATAATGCAGGATTCGACGAAGCACTTCACCTTGCACGCCTTGGTCGAGAAGGACGACGACATGAAGGCGATGTTCGAGCGCACCGTCGCAATTTCGGTGAAGTACGAGATGCTCACCTGCGGACCGTGGCGGCAGAACCTGCTGCTCGCGGACCGTTATCGGGATGGGCGCGTGTTCCTCGCCGGCGACGCTGTCCACCTGGTCATACCTACCGGCGGTCTCGGCATGAACTCCGGCGTCGGCGACGCGATCGATCTTTCCTGGAAGCTCGCGGCGACCCTGCAGGGATGGGGCGGGCCCGCGCTGCTCGACTCGTACGACTCCGAGCGGCGGCAGGTCGGCGAGCGCAACGTCGGCGCCTCGCGCTACGCTTCCCTCGGACGGCGCAAGTGGCACGCGCAATACCGGCCGAACATTCGCGAGAACACGCCCGAAGGCGCCGCCACGCGTGAGAACCTCGTGCGCGTCGCCAGCGTCGAGCAGCCCAAGTCGAACGAGATGATCGGCGCCGAGCTCGGCTACCGCTACGTCGATTCCCCGATCGTGTGCGCCATTCCCGGCGGGCCCGAGCACCGCTTCAGGGTCTATGAGCCGAGCACGTGGCCTGGCGCGCGCCTGCCGCACGTGTGGCTCGCCGACGGCACGCCGATGCAGGACCACATTCCGTACGAGGGCTACACGCTGCTGCGCCTTGGCCGCACGAAAGCCGACACGTCAGCGCTGGAAAAGGCGCTGCGGGCCTCTGGCGCGCCGCTCGCCGTGCTCGACATTCCGGACGACGCGCCGCGCCAGGTGTACGGCCACGAGCTCCTGCTGCTCCGGCCCGACCTGCACGTCGCCTGGCGCGGCAATCGGCCGCCGGAGGACCCGGGAAACGTAGCGGCAACGGTGACCGGGTACGGGGGATCCGATCGAGGGACTCAGACGACTCTGTGATTTTCCGGTTGAGGCCGACGCATGAACTTCACCGGCTTCGGCTTGGGCGGCAGCGGCGCGATGCCGTGCGTCTCCAGGGATAGCTCGAGCTTGCGCCCTTCCGGGTCGGCAAGCGCCGCCTCGCGTGCCTTGCGGATCGCTTCGATCCTGGCGCGGTCGTCGGGCACCGCGTCGCCCTCGACGAGCGTGTCGAGGATCCTCAGGAAGTTGCCCTTGCCGCGCTTGTGCGTGTCGCCGTAGCCCTTGATCAGCCGGCCGCACAGCGCAATTTCCAAAGCGAGCCTTGCGTCCCGCTTCGCCGCCGCGGCGATCGCGACTAGCCAGCGGCCGATCAGTACTTGCTCCTCGTGCCAGCGCGAGGTGAGAGGCCGCAGCGGCCGCAGCCAGGCGAGGAACCGCAGCAAGAGAAATCCGCTCACGCTGGTCGTCTTGACGTGCATGCCGACGTTGAGCTTGTTGGCGAGACCGCGCGCCTCGGCCAAAGCCTTCAGCGGCCGCGCGAGAAAGCGCGGGAGCACCGCGGTGAACTCGTCCACACCGGGCTTCAGGAACTCGATGATGTGCACCGGCTCGTGCGGCTTCGCCTGCACTTCCTCGCGCACGCGCTCGAAGCGGCTTCTGCGCGTCTTCAGGTCGGCGACGCGAATCACGTCTTCGTAGCACATCCACAGGGCGAGAAAACGCCCGGTTTCGTTGGTGAGCTTGTATTCGTCTGCAGCGCGGTCGAGATTCGCGATCGGCTCGAGGCGGTCCAGGTAGAGCCTCGCGTAGCCGCGGTCCTGAAAATCGGCGCAGCGCGCCGCGCCCTCTTCGAGCATGGCGCGAGTTTCCTCTGGGAAGGTCTGGCTGACGCGTTCCGAGCCGCTCAGGCGCTTCTTTTCTGCGGGTGTCACAGTCTCACCCGACGCCGATCCGGCCGCGGCATCGAAGCCTGCCGCAAAACCTCTCTGACTCGCCTCGGCGCCCTTGCCGCCCGAGCGGATCGCCGCCTCGCAATCTCCGCGCGAGAGCGGCAGCGTTCCGGAGCCGGCCAAGGCCCCGAACATCACCGCGCTGATCACGGTGCCTGCCGCGCTCGCCTGCGCGTGCATGTCGAAGAGAATCGCCCTTTTCGCGAGCACCCGTGCCGCCTTGAGCACGACCTCGCTGTCGAATCGCCCGTCGCCCATGTGCATCTTCTCGGGGACGGTGTAGATGCGGTGCGTCGAGGCGATCAGCGTGGTCCGGTCGCGCGTCACGAAGCCGTTTTGCATCGCGCGACCGGCCTCGAGCAGCTCGGAGGCGACCATGACGTCCACGTAGCAGGGTGCGGGCGTGAGCGTCATCACCGGTCGCCTGGCGCCGAGCTCGGAGAGCTTCGCCGGATAGATCTCGACGTAGTAGGTGGTGGCGCCGGTGCGCTGGGCCACGCCGGGAATCGAGGTGCTCTGCACGGGATAGTCGCGCGCGGTCGCGGCGGCGATGATCCAGTCCGCGAGCACCCCGCCGCCTTCACCGCCGAGAGCGGCGATCAGGATCGTGATCGGACGTTCGGGTAGCGTCATGACCTTCCTCCTTCGGCCGGCTGCAGCCAGCCGATGACAGTGTTGCGCAGACGCGCGGCCAATCGGTCCAGAACGTTCGGGTTCTGCACGATTTCGGCGCGGAAGAACGAGGGGCACAGAATCGCCGCGTGCGCGACCTCGCCGCACAGCCCGCAGCCGACGCAGTCGTTGTTGACGTGCGCGACCGGGTCGACCTTGAGCGGATCGCTGGCCGCCTTGATGGTTAGGGACGGGCAGCCCGACAGGCGGATGCAGGAGTGGTCCCCCGAGCACACGTCCTCGTCCACGCCGAAGCGCGTGCGCACCACGCGCTTGCCCGCCTTGAGGGCCGCGGC
>Ga0137418_10005353_pt1 | contig 11773 bp, 6 predicted proteins | sample CZODoug3_1_2_16f_FD_122242 | JGI IMG/M metagenome (GOLD analysis project Ga0137418, IMG submission 122242) | Vadose zone soil fungal communities from Angelo Coast Range Reserve, California, USA - CZODoug3_1_2_16fungal (Hybrid Assembly) | ecosystem: Environmental > Terrestrial > Soil > Vadose... | reverse complement strand
CGTTGAAGGCACTCGCGCAAATGTCTTTGCCTCGCTACCGGAGCAGCCTCATCCGGCTGTCGTTTTCTCCACGCATATGGATACCGTGCCACCCTTCATTCCGTCTTCGGAAGATGCGGATCGAATCCATGGGCGCGGCTCCTGCGATGCCAAGGGAATTATTGCCGCTCAAATAGCGGCTGCGGAGAAGCTGCGCACGGAAGGCATTTACGCCGGATTATTGTTTGTAGTTGGTGAAGAGCGCGACAGTCTCGGCGCCAAGGTAGCCAACGAAAGTGCGCCAGGTTCGCGATTCTTGATTAACGGCGAGCCCACCGAAAATCACATCGCCACGGCCTCGAAAGGTGCGTTGCGAGTTGAAGTTATCGCCGAAGGCAAGATGGCGCACTCGGCGTATCCGGAACTCGGTGATTCGGCCATCGATAAGTTGCTGACAGCGCTGCAGCGGCTGCGCGCGATGGAATTGCCAGTCAACCCGGAAATCGGCCCATCGACGCTGAACATCGGCATGATCGAAGGCGGACGCGCTCCGAATGTGATCCCCGACGCCGCACGGGCGCAATTGCTCTATCGCCTCGTCGGCCCGGCGACCGAATTGCGACAGCAAATCACTGAAGCCGTACAGGGCTTGGGCCGCGCTGAGTTTGTTTTGGAGGTTCCGTACCAGAAGTTTCGCACGGTCGATGGCTTACCCACGATGGTTGCAGCCTACACAACTGATATTCCTCAGCTCGGCAACTGGGGCGAGCCGCTGCTCGTTGGGCCGGGATCGATTCACGTCGCGCACACGCCACGGGAACATATCGAGAAAAAGCAGTTGTTGGATGCGGTCGACTTGTATGCTGGCATCGCCAAAAAGCTGCTGGCGTCGTGACCCGTTTTAGCAACACCGAATTAGGAGTTGGATGAGCACTGAGTCCCTCAACGCGTTGGCAAAAGCCTCTTCCGCCTACCTGCGCAGCGCCATGCACCAGCCCGTGCAGTGGAGAGAATGGGGCGAAGAAGCGTTTGCCGCTGCACAGAAGGACGACAAACCTATCCTGCTCGACATTGGCGCGGTGTGGTGCCATTGGTGCCACGTCATGGATCGCGAGTCCTACGACGACCCGGAAATCGCGAAGATCATCAATGACAATTTTGTCGCGGTGAAGGTGGACCGCGACGAGCGCCCCGATATCGACAGCCGTTATCAGGCCGCCGTCAGCGCGGTCAGCGGGCAAGGCGGTTGGCCGCTCACGGGCTTTCTCACGTCGGATGGCAAGCCGTTTTTTGGCGGCACGTACTTCCCTCCCGGCGAGCAACATGGGCGTCCCAGTTTTCGCCGGGTGTTGCTTTCCATAGCCAGTGCTTATCGGGAAAAGCGGGAAGATGCTGTAGAACAAGCCGAGAAAGTGCTTGGCGCGATCTCGCGGGCGGACTCTCTCAGCGGTCAGGATGCGGACTTTTCGCCCGCGGTCATTACTGCAATTGTCGAATCCGCGCTTGAGGCCTACGACGCGCGCAATGGCGGCTTCGGGAATGCGCCTAAGTTCCCGCATCCCGCCGCGCTGGATCTGCTGATCGACCATGCCGGACGTCACAACGATGAACGCGCCAAGGAACTTTACGTCAACACCCTAGAGCGCATGGCGCGGGGTGGCGTTTACGACCAGCTCGCCGGCGGATTTCATCGCTATTCGGTGGACGAGCGCTGGGTCGTTCCGCATTTCGAGAAAATGGCCTACGACAACTCGGAGTTGTTGAAGAACTACGCTCACGCGTTTCAGGCAACTGGCAGAGTCTTCTTCGCCGACGTGGCCAGAGACATCATCCGCTGGATGGACGAATGGCTCAGCGACCGCGAACTGGGCGGCTTTTACGCCTCGCAAGATGCCGACGACTCCATGGACGACGACGGAGACTACTTCACCTGGACTCGCGATGAGGCCCGCGCGGTTCTTGATCCAGAGGAAGCTGACGTTGCCTGTCTGCACTATGACATCAATGAAATCGGGGAGATGCACCACAACCCGGCAAAGAATGTGCTCTACCAGCGCGCGCCACTTCCTGAAATCGCCCGGCGCCTGAATCTCGAAGCTGCGAAGGTTACGGAGTTACTGGCTTCGGCGAAAAAGAAGATGTATGCGGGGCGGCTGCTGCGTCCGACGCCTTATGTCGATAAGACGGTCTACACGGGATGGAATGGCCTCTGCATCTCCGCCTACCTTGAAGCCACGAAAGTGCTGCACCTGGCGTCGGCCAGGGATTTCGCACTCCGTTCCCTCGATCGCATTCTCGCCTCAGCTCTGAAACCGGATGGCGGGCTGCTGCACGTGATCGCATATTCCGATCCACAAGCAGAACACCGCGAGGTGACCGGCCTGCTTGAGGATTATGCCTTCATGGCAAGTGCGTGCCTCGATGCCTATGAAGCCACGGGAAAGCTTGCCTACTTCACGGCCGCCCAATCCATGGGGGACAGAATGATCGCCAAGTTCTTCGACACCGTGGGTGGAGGCTTCTTCGACAGCGAAGCCCCGACGGCCGCGCTTGGCGTTCTGGGCACGCGGCGCAAGCCGTTTCAGGATTCGCCGACGCCCGCAGGTAATCCCGCTGCCGCCATCGTGCTTTGCCGGCTGCACTCTTACACGCACGACGTCGCTTATCGCGATAAGGCCGAGCAGACACTGGAGCTTTTGGCCGCGGTGGCTGGCCGCTACGGAATATTCGCCGGCACCTACGGTGTGGCGGCAGTGCATCTGGCCTCTCCCGCGACCCAAGTCGTCATTGTGGGCGCGGGAGAGGTGGCGGAGCAGCTCCATGAAGCAGCGATCTGCGGCTACGCCATGAACCGGTCGATCGTCCGATTGAGCCGTCAGGATGCTTCGGCGACTTCCCTGCCGCCGGCGTTGGCCGAAACAATTCCGGATCTGCCGGGCCTCGCCACGAGCGGAGCGGTAGCTCTGGTGTGTAGCGGATTCGCCTGCCAGCCTCCGACCTCTGATCCTGAGGCGCTGCGCAGTATCCTGTAGGTTCAAGCGTCCTTGCCGGCGGGAATGTCATTCTTGCATCTCGCAAAATCGATTTTTGCATCCAGGCAACCACGGAGCAAGCAACCACGGAGAGAGATCGTTGGAGAAAGATCGTTGGAGAGAGATCGTTCGCCAGGTGGACCCAGGCGGACCCAGGCAGACAAAGACCGATGGTTCCTGGAAGCGCACCGGCAGGGTTAGTCGGCCGCTTGCCATCGGCAAGCGCAAAAAACTATGGCCGGCAGAGGTGAAAACCTCTCCGGCCATTTCCTTGGGGCCAAGGGCACTCGAAGTTGAGTGCAAGGTGCTAAAAGATTACGAAAGTAATCTTGCTCCAACTGATAGCTGGGGAGCAAACTTCTTTCTGCTGCCTAGCAGCTTTGAGGACGGCAGCACAGAGCCCGAGTCGGGCAAACTGGACCGCCATCGATCGCTGGACCGCTTGCAACGGCTGCAGCGACGTAGGTCACTACCAAACCACACAGCAACAGCGCTACTCTGATCGAACGCCTCATGGTTGGGTATTCTCCGTAGAAAACCCGCGCGATGGATTCGCGCGGGTAGCTATAGTTACCAAAGTAACCACAGCGGTGCAAGGGAAAATTGCAATTCCTTTGAGCGCGCGCAACCACACCCGGAGTGGGGTCCTTAGCTTTTTAATGAGAATCACTTAGACAGCGTCTAAGGGGTCAGGGTTGCTGCCCACAGGGGGATCACGCAGAGACTACCTGGCGACGCTGGTGGGCTTGGCGCGCGGAGCAGAAGTCTGCGAGACCGCCGGTGAGGATCGCGCTAAAGCACGCTCCACCATATCTTCAAACATGGGGATGAGCGACTCGGCGGGTTCCGGGTTCTGGATTTCACCTAAACTGCGATCCCAGCGGTGCGTCTTCAGCCGACCGGACTCGGATACCGTCGCCGGAGAGCTGATCCAGCAGTAGGCGAACCAGATCATTACCGAGAGGTTGTAGGCCATCATATTGGCCAGGGTTGCGGCGCCTTGCGAGACGTATCCCCGGCCATTTTGGAGCACGGCGTAAATCAGCAACTCCGCTGTAGCGAAGAATCCGAAACCAACCGCCCAGCCGAAACTGCGGTGGCGCCAGCGAATTCCCAAGTGTGAAGCCAAGCTCAATAGGAACAACACCAAGCCCATCTGCGCCAGACGAACACAACGCTGGACTGCGACCACGGCCTGCTCCATCACGGGAAGGGTATCCGTTTTGGCCGACGCCGCCACTACCACTCCCACCAGCAGCATCACGAGCGCTCCCCAGCGAAACAGCACCGTGCCCAGGTCCTTCATGGCGTGGTAGGGGCGGAAGACGTCCATGAAGATTTCGTGCAGAACTTTGAAGCCCAGAGAGAGACCGACCACGCTTGCTGCCCAGTTCAGGGCATACCAATAGCGATGATAGAAGTGGTCGGAGGCGAAGTTGTAGACCGGAAACAGGACCGCAACCGCAGCGACTTGCGCCACCAGGTAAGCCATAAAGTAGGGGAAGCCTTGATGCAGCTTTTTGCGCCACAAGGAGACCGCGACGGCAGCTCCGAGCACAGGCTGGGAGGCCCATAAAACGTTCGAGATCGTTAAGTATGACGCCATCGGGTTCTCCTTTCGAACCGCGACGAAACCTGCCAACAGACCTGCGGGAATTTACACTGGACAGAAAGGTAGCAGTGCGCGCCATTCGGTACAAAAGTACGAAAGTAACGTTAACTAGATAATTAATAATTCTTGCGTACTTCGGAAGACTGATTGGTCAGGCTTTTCCCGATTTTTCTGCGCGCATTCGGTACTACCAAGCGCAGATGCGCGACATCGGACTCAGCGCGGGAACCAGCTCCGCGTCCAGCCGCGCAGTGACGATCAAGTTGAACTCTCCGGTGTCTTGCAAGTCCCCCAAAATCGAGCTCTGCGCCGCAGGTTGAGCCAGCGCGAGGTAGCGCAGGAACTCCCATATATCCGAGGACGCCCGGAGCCCGGGGGCGACGAAGGACACCATCTCGGAAACGTGAGCAAAATACCAAGCCAGAGAGGCCGTGAAGCGAATGCCACGTTCGTAGGACTCGGTCGAAACCTCTCCCGGGGCGGGGTTGTCGAAGACAATGCGCAGGCGAACCTGCTCGTCGCGAGCAAACTCGCGCACCTTAAGCGCACCGGATTTTGCGGTCGCTTTCCAATCAACGTAGCGGGCGGAATCCCCCGTTTCGTAGGGGCGAATTCGCAACAGGTCCTGACCCTGCCCCGCATGCAGGGAGCTTAAATCGCTAGCGATGGCGGGTAGAATCTGTGCGAGTTCCGCGACGGCATCCACCGTCGGGTAAACAACCAATTCGTGCGCCACATCGACGCTGCGGCGCTTGACCAGCAAACCAAAGGGGAAGACGGTAACGAGTGCAAAAGCATCTTGGCGGTAGACACCACGGCGCTCGAAACAGAGCTCGATCTCCGACTTGCCGGAAGAACCCGCCGGGATCAAAGCAAAATGGACGGTTCCCCGAAACACGGAGGGGGCGACCGGTGCGTCGGGAACGCGACGGATCTTGATGTCCCTCATACGCAGCCATTGCCGCTCCGGGGGCCGCCTGGGTGGGAATCCGAAGGTGCCGCGTTCCGTCCGCCATCGCTCTTTCACTTTTCGCGCCTTGGGAGGAACGATCGAAATGGACAGCGAAGGCAGCCACCGACCAGAATTCCGGAGATCGAAACTTCCGAGGGCCTGTTCTTTGGCGAAGACGTGACGCGGCAGATCTACGTGCAACGCCAGGCCGCGCAGCACCAGGCTGGAACAGACTCCTGAAACAAGGACCCCCCCCAACATGGTGGAGACAATGAGGTAGAGCAGGTTGTTTCCGGTATTCAGCGCGGCTACGCCAATGAGCAGTGTGGCTAAGACATAGACAATTCCCGCGCGCGTGACTTCAAAGTCGAGCGAATCCTGCCATCGCACTCCGGAAACGACCCGACGCGCCAAGTAGGGCACCGTTGTCATTCCCACCCACACCGAAAGAAGCAAGGAAGAACCCGCTAAGATGGCGGTGGCCGCAACATTTCCCGATTCCCGGGTCACGGTGGAAAACAGTGCAGCGGCGAAGGCCAGGCCCAAGCCAAAAATCGCGATGAGCGATCGCTTCCAGATTTCTGGCATGGAGGCGCGGGCCAAGGGCAGGGCTGGTGCGGAGGCGGTCATGAGCGGACCCTTCCAGCTTCCGTGATGCCCCCAGGCCCCGCAAGTAACCAACGACAGCGTCCTAGTTACTTATCCATCGTACTCATCAACACTCATGAACCATCAACGCGGATCAACGCTCATCAAGAGCGAAAGGGTGGCTTCCTGCCCGTCTTGCTATGGTTCAGCCTGTTGCTTCAGCCCTGCTCGGTCTACCGCTCGGCCCGCCCACGGCGCCACCAGACGACAAGAGCCACCAGGACGGCTACTGCAAAGATGACAACGTTGGCGCGTCCCATGACCGTCAACAGCCTTCCCCATTGGCTGCCGAAGAGATAGCCCACCGAGGCAATCACGGTAACCCAGAGCGCCGCTCCGAGGAAGTTGTACAGGGCAAATTGGGCCCAGTTCATGCCCAAGACTCCGGCCAGCGGCCCGGCCACCACCCGCAAACCAAAGATGAAGCGCGCCACGAATACAATCGGCGGCCCGTAGCGTTCGAAGAGCCGCTCGCCGCGAAGGATGACGCTGTCCGAGATACGAAACCAATGCTGGTAGCGCACCAGAAGCGGTCTGCCACCGTAGTGTCCAATGGTGAATCCGATGTTGTCCCCGAGTGTGGCGGCGATGACACCGGTGACGATGATGAGCGGAAGACTCAGCTGATGTTCGGAATAGGCAAAAAAACTGGCCAGCAACAGGATCGTTTCACCAGGAACAGGAAGGCCGGCGTTTTCCAGGAGCAGCGCCACGGCCACGGTGAGATACCCGTGGTGAGCCATATGGCCTTTCAGAATCTCCAGCAGGGAGTGCCCCATTCTTTACCTTCTCGCAGCTCTTCGCCTTCTCGCAGCTCTTTGTCTTCTCGCAGCGTTCCAGGCAACAAACCGCAACACTGGCAGCGGGAGGGATCGAGACGTTCCGTTCCTAGATCGATCGATTTCTAAAACTCGACTTTAGGCCGCTTGTTCTTATATCGGTCGCCGCAAAAACTCGATGACGATGCGGTTGAAATCCTCGGGTGCTTCCTCGTAAGGCAGGTGACCGACACCCGGAAGGGTCGCGTACTCGCAATTACGAAAATACTCGCGCAGCGGTTCGGCGGATTCGAGGTAAACAGCCGGATCCGCCTCTCCCCAAACCAGCAGCGTCGGAAGGTCCGCCACGGTCGGCAAGAGGGCCTTCAACATTTCCAAATCCTCCAGCCAGGTTTCCAGCACCCGGAGGCCGTATTCCCAGCTGCGCTCGACCGCCAGGGCAGCCGAGTAGCCTTCGACGGTGCCGGAGGGCATGCGGTTAGGGTTGGCGTAGAGTCGGCGAATGAAAAATCCCCAGGCAAAACTAACTCTCGGGAGGGTGGAGCGCAGCGCAACGGAAACCGGACGCTGCGCCACAAATGGCGCCAGGATCCGGCCGTGCGGCGACCACGGATTGGCAGGGGCCGACAATATCAGACGCTGCAATCGCCGGTCTCCGCGTTCCGCCATCAGCGCCGCCACCCACATGGCAATGGCGCCGCCGTGCGAGGTGCCCAGCAGATCGAAGTCTCCAGGGGCTTGCTGGTCGATGAAAGCGAGCGTACGGGTTGCGACTGCCCGCATCGTGCAATCGAGAGCCTGCGGATGATCAGAGAATCCCACGCCCAACTGGTCTAAGGCCAAGATCCTTCGGTGCTTCGCCAAGGCAGCCAGATTGAGCCGCCAGGAGAATGAGTAGCCCAGCAGCCCGTGCAAGAGCACGAGAGGCAGCCCGGAACCTGCGTGCAAGAACCGCACCCGCCCGCCGTCCAGCTCTGCGAAGCGTTCCTCCGCGCCTGACAGGCTCTCAATTTCTACCGCAGCAACGCTTCCCTCTTCCAATCCCAGACCTCTCCTGACATCACTGTTGCCAAACTATCGACTCTTTGCAACCCTGAGGCCTGTTGCGCGGTAGAGCACTCCCCTGTCGCTTCGGAGAGGGGTTCCTGGCTCTCCGCTTTGTTTCCTCTCGAGCTCCTGCTGCCTGAAGTAGTTCATAACAAATGGGTTGGGAACCGCTCACTCATTCTTCCTCAAGCCCAGAGCGATTCTAACCCGAAACCGGACGCCGGGACGATCCGATCCATCGACCCGAAAGGAGGAATCCACATTCCAGAAGTTTACTCCCAAAAAGCATATACTCCGGAGACTGGCGTGTTTACAATGGTCTAAGCCGCGTGTTTTTAAGCACTTATCTCTTCAGAATCGCGGAGACGGTGGCATTCAAGTTGCTCATTCGCAGAGGGAGAACGGTAGTGGAACCGAAGGGTTCGGCCAGGGTTCCGATCCAGTTCTCCTCGGAGATCATGAAGAGCGAATTTCAAACCGGCTTCACGGTTGTCCTGCTTGTCCTGCTGACGGCGGCGGCGGTGGTATTTGCTGGGCTCAACTTCTCCAAGGAGCACGCTTTTCAAGTCCCCTACGACGGAGTCGTTTGGGACGAAGGGAACGGGCACCTGGTAGCCGACCGGGTCATCGCCAGGGGACCGGGTGAACGAGCCGGGATCAAGGCTGGCGATCAACTGGTAGCGGTCGAGAGGCAGGATGCGGAAGGAATGCCTGCCCTGATGAGGCAAATTTACCGCAGGGGCGTGTGGGCAAAAGCCACCTATTCCCTCCTGCGACGCGGGATTCCCCTCGATACGGTGGTTGTGCTCGAGCCTGCGGATCGTTCGGCCAACGACTGGCTACGATTTATTGCCCTTATCTACCTGGGCATTGGGATGTACATCCTCCTCAGACGATGGACCGCGCCGGGTTCCCTGCATTTCTACATTTTCTGTCTGGTTTCATTTGTCTATTACGCCTTCAAGTACACGGGAAAGCTCAACGAGTTTGACTGGATCGTCCTCGGAAGCAACGTGGTGGCTGGACTCTTGCAGCCTGCGCTGTTCTTGCATTTTGCCCTGGTTTTCCCGGAAAAGCGGCCGTGGGTGCGGGAGCATCGCGGCTGGCTGTGGCTGGTGTATTTGCCGGGTGCGCTCTTGCTGGCAATTCAAGTGGTGGCCCTCGGCACCCTGACGGCACGCGCGAATCTGGTTTTCAATCTGGACCGCCTGAGCATGACGTATCTGGCGGCCTACTTCCTGGGCGCGGGTTTCATCATGCGCCGCACCTATAAGCAGGCGACCCAGCCCGTGCTCCGCCAGCAGATGAAGTGGCTGATGCGAGGCACGATTCTTGCCGTAGCGCCGTTCGCGCTGTTTTATGTGCTGCCCTTCGTCATTCCAACGCTCAATGACTTCGTTCCCGCTGGGCTGATGAAGTGGTCTGTGCTGTCGCTGGTTCTGTTACCGCTGACGTTTGGGTATGCCATTTTCCGTTACCGCTTAATGGACGTCGATCTCATCTTCAAGCGCGGCGTGGTTTACACGCTGGCGGCGGCATCGATTGTGGGCGTTTATTTCGGAGTCGTTGCCGGAGTGGCGCAGTTGATTCAGGCCCGCATTCCGAGCAGCGGCCCGGCCGGACTCATCCTGGCTATGGTAGTTACGGCACTGCTGTTTGATCCGGTCAAGAACTGGATTCAGCAGCGGCTCGACCAGGTTTTCTACCGTACGCGCTACGATTACCGCAGAACACTGGTGGAATTCGGCCGCGAACTCAGCTCGCAAAAGGATCTCGACAAGATGCTCGGCTCGGTGGTTGACCGCCTCTCGCACACCCTGCTGGTGGACCGCATGGGCGTTTTCCTCGCCTTCGGCGAGGGTGCGACGTATTTCCATTTAACGAAATCGTTTGGCATCGCCCCGGCGGGCGCTCTCGACTTGAGTTTCTTGGGGAGGGCGCGGCCGGAAGACGACGCAGGTCACTTGTTCTTCGAGAATACGCATGTGCTGCCGCGGGAGACGCCGTCCGCGCGCGATACGATTGCCCGGCTTGACTTGAACTATTACATCCCCTGCGTGGTGCAGAACCGCACCATCGCCGTGCTGGGATTGGGTAAGACCGTCGACGGAGATTTCTTGACCAGCGATGACGTCGCGCTGCTGGAAACTCTGGCGGGCTACATCGGCATCGCCATCCAGAACGCTCGCCTGTACGCCTCGCTTGAGCAAAAAGTCTCGGAGTATGAGCGGCTCAAGGACTTCAACGAAAGCATTGTGGAATCCATCAGCGTCGGCGTCCTGGCTGTGGATCTGGAAGACCGCATCGAATCCTGGAATTCGCAGATGGAAGTCATGTACGCCCTGCCCCGCCTGCGGGCGGTTGGACGGCCGCTGAGCGAAGTGATGCCTCCGGCGTTCATGGAAGAGTTTTACCAGGTGCGACAAAACACCGGCATCCACAACCTTTACAAGTTCCGTCTCGATACGCCGACCGGCGAAACACGCCGCGCGAATGTCGCCATTGCACCGCTCGTAACCCGCAAATTCAGCGTGATCGGACGCTTGATCATCGTTGACGACATTACCGAGCGAGTCGAACTGGAGTCGCAACTGGCTCAGGCTGACAAACTTTCTTCCATTGGCTTGATGGCGGCTGGCGTAGCGCACGAGGTCAACACGCCCCTCGCAGTGATCTCCTCGTACGCGCAAATGCTCTCGAAGCAAGTGCAAGGCGACGAGAAGAAGGCCGTGCTGCTGGAGAAAATCACTCGCCAGACCTTCCGCGCTTCGGAAATCGTCAACAACCTCCTGAACTTCTCTCGCACAAGCGGTGCGGAGTTTGGTGATGTGGACGTCAACAAGGTTGTCCGCGACACGCTCGCCCTGCTCGAGCATCAGTTCAACACCGCGCACATCGAAGTAGAGGTCCTGCTGGCTCCAGAGCATCACGCCCGACGGAACGTCCCACACACCGACGGCACCTCCCTGGTCCCCGGCGGCAAGGTGATCGGACTCGGGGCTCCACGAGAGCGCAGACACGCCGACCCAGCCGAAGGGGACCGTGAGGTTGAGCTCCTCGGAGAAGGTGGTGGCGTTGAGGACATACAGGCTGCCCGAGTCAATTGCAACGGCAAGGTGGAGCCCGTCCGGCGAATACCCGAGCTGCGACACGCGGTCGCTGAAGTGCAAAAAGCCCACTTCCGTGACCGGCACGGTGGCCATGGGTGTCCGGGAGGCGCCGCCTGTGGAGGTCCCTCCGACAAAGGAGGCAGCCCCGAGCGGCACGAAGAGGGCCACGGCGACAAGAGCCAGAAGCCTTCGCAACAGCAAGTCCCTCGAGGGTGGCCGATCGCGCCCTGAGCCTATTTGAGGGTTATCGAACGTGACTGCTTCGAAGCTCACACCTGACGCTTGAAACGAGCGTGGAAGAGCCGCGCTGATGGAGAAGTCATTCCGCAAGGCGCCGCACCCGCAACGAGGAGGAACTGCCCACGTCGCTGGGGGGAAATTGGAGCGTGGTGCGTGCGCGGCGTCTTGCGGGTGAACGAGTTTGGCCTTCATTATGGATAAAGGTGACCCGACGAATTTCGAATGGTATACTGATGGGTGTACAATCGCGCTGGTGCGGTCGCGCCGATCTGGATCGAATCATTTCGCGGGGCGATACCGGTAGAAGACGCGCCCGTCCGGCAGGTTGACCACTTTCAGCTCAACGGGCAATCCGATCTTGAGGTCTTCGTACC
>Ga0137418_10005352_pt1 | contig 11774 bp, 10 predicted proteins | sample CZODoug3_1_2_16f_FD_122242 | JGI IMG/M metagenome (GOLD analysis project Ga0137418, IMG submission 122242) | Vadose zone soil fungal communities from Angelo Coast Range Reserve, California, USA - CZODoug3_1_2_16fungal (Hybrid Assembly) | ecosystem: Environmental > Terrestrial > Soil > Vadose... | reverse complement strand
GGAGCACGAATATCTGTCGCCCGCACTGGGCGCGCGGGTGGTGAAAGATGCGCAGACCATTAATCAATTGCTGGGCTACGAGATGAACACCATCGAGTTTGCGATTGCCGGGGATGTGCCGTACGCCATCGATTTTCTGAATCCCGCGCCGGATTTTGAGCGCGACCGCATTACGGAATTTTATTTCGACATGGTAGTGGAAAAAATGGCACGACTGGTGATCGATCGCGCGCTGCATGGAGTGGCGTCGAATCCGTGGCCGCGATGGGAAGAGATGCTAGGAATAGGCTCGGCGGCGGGATTTACGGGCGCGCCGCGAGCGGCGGCGCAGACGGCAGGCGGTAGTCCGGCAACACGTTCAACGGGACATTCGACCGCCGGAGCAGCCGGCGGAACAACTCTCGGAACAACGCAGGGAACAACTCAGGAAAAAAGTGGCGGGGCGAAAGCAAAATGAGTATGGGTGCAGCGCCGACTTCCCCGTTGAGTCCGCTATCAACCGCGGCGGCGGAACAGTGGGATCAACTGTTGAAAGCGGAGCTGCGCGGTTCGCCAAAATTCACGGAACAATTTTATGGAAAGCTGCGCGATGCGCATTTGACGTTCGGCAGCCGGGTGCATTGCCCGTTTTTGCGGCCATTTTTTCTCTCGCCACGGGACGAAGAGCGGGTTCGCGATGTTGCGGAGACCATGGCCGAATTTGGCGAGCGGGTGGCCAACGCGGCGATGAACGATGCTGCGCTGCTTGGGCAATTCCATTTGCGCGCAGAAGAATTGCGGCTGGTGCGGCTGGGGAAAAATGCCGGGCCAGTCAGTACCGCTTCGCGCCTGGATGCATTCTTGCTGCCGGATTCGCTGAAGTTCGCGGAGTACAACGGAGAGTCTCCGGCGGGCGCAGGGTACACGGAAACACTGGCCGAAATCTTCCGCGGATTGCCGGTGATGAAAGAATTTGCGAAAAAATACGAGATGCACAGCTACCCGCTGAGCGCCAAACTGCTGGACGCGCTGGTGACGAGTTACCTGGATTGGGGAGGAACTTCCAAGCGTCCACAGATGTTGATTACCGATTGGCGGGAAGTGCCGACCTGGAGCGAATTTGAAATATTGAAGGAGCGGTTTGAAAAGATGGGCGTGCCGGTGGAGCTGGCCGACCCGCGGGATCTGGTGTTTGACGGAAAGCACCTGACCGCCAACGGAAAGACGATTGATCTGGTTTATCGGCGAGTGCTGATGAACGACATTGTGGCGCGGCCGGTGGAGTGCAAAGCGCTGGTGGATGCAGTGGCCGCGAATGTGGTGTGTATGGCCAATCAATTTCGGTGCAAGATTCCGCATGTGAAAGCGTTTTTTGCGGTACTGACCGACGAAAGAAATGACGGGATGTTTTCGTTTGGTGAGCGCGAACTGATTCGCAAACACGTACCGTGGACCCGGGTGGTGGCGGATGTGCGGACTTCGCACTACGGAACGCCGGTGGAGCTGCTGGCATTTTTGCGGAGTGAACGGACCAATCTGGTACTGAAGCCCAGCGACGAGTACGGCGGGACCGGCGTGACGTTGGGATGGGAATGCAGCGAGGCAGCCTGGGACACCGCAATCGAGAATGCTATCGCGCCGTCGCAAGGTTGCTGGATCGTGCAGGAACGGATTCCGATCCGGCGCGAAGTTTTTCCATGGATTCAACCGGAGGGCAAAGTGGAGTTTCGCGACATGCTGGTGGATTTTGCGCCGTACCTTTTCCGCGGAAAAGTGTGCGGATTCCTGACACGTCTAAGTGCGACCGGCTTGGCGAATGTGACCAGTGGCGGCGGGCAAATTCCGGCGTTTCGGGTGCACGCGCGGAATTGATTTCCTGGAAAAAAGTTTGTCGCGCGACTACAAAATTCTGCAGTCCCACGTTAAAATAATTGTAATGAACTTCGGAACATCACGACCAGAGTTGATGCCGGGGGCGAAAAACGCCGTGGAGACTTGCCTGGCGGTGCAGCCGGGTGAGTGCGTGGCGTTGATCGCCGACTTGACCAGCAGCGCGGTGGCCGCGAGCCTGGCCGCGGCGCTCGAGCATGTTCACGCGACGACGACGGCATTGCTGCTGGAGGATTTTGGCCCACGGCCGATGCTGGCAGCGCCGCAGCGGGTGCTGGATGCGCTGGAAAAAGCGGACGTCGGTATTCTGGCGATGAATCCGCAGCCGGGCGAGTTGACGGCGCGCATGGCGATCGTGCAGGTGGTGGAACGGCGAAGAATTCGCTACGCGCACATGGTCGGCGTGACGCCGCAGATCATGCAACAGGGCATGCGCACAGACTATAAGTTAGTGGACCGGCTGAGCGACAAGCTGCGCGAGCGGATGTTGCGCGCGGAAACGCTAACGGTAAAGACCGAAGCCGGAACGAAATTTGCGGCGCACTTCGACCGTAAGCTGGACTGGGTGAAAACGAGTGGACTGATCAGTCCGCGCTACTGGTCGAATTTGCCAGCGGGCGAAGTCTTTACCACGCCAGCGAGTGTGGACGGAACTTTTGTGTGCGACGCAACCGCCGGCGATTATTTCAACGGAAAATACGGAGATTTACAGTCGACGCCGATGAAGTTGACGATTGAGGGCGGACGGCTGGTGCGCGTGGAATGCGTGCGCAAAGATTTGGAAAAAGAGTTCTGGGAATATTGCCACACCGATGAAAACAGCGACCGCGTCGGAGAACTGGCCTTCGGCACGAATCTTGGATTATCGGAAGTGATCGGAATCCTGCTGCAGGATGAAAAGTTTCCCGGGGTGCACCTCGCCTTCGGCGATCCCTACGGCAGCCAGACCCACGCAGACTGGAAGTCGAAGACTCACGTGGATGTGCTGACGCGGAATTGTGACGTGTGGATCGACAACGACCAGATTATTTCCAAGGGCCACTACCAGATGGAGCATCTGGGGCTCGGATAGAAGATTGTCCGAACTTCAATCCGTGCTGTGAGTGCTGGATTCCGACTCAGAGCTCGGGCCACAAGAGACCTCGGCCGGAAGGTCATGGGATCCAAGGGTTCACAACGGGTACTTTTAGATCGGCAAAATCCGGCGTATTTCGGGTAGCGAGTGTCGCCCTGGTGGCCAACACGATGCCCGCTATCATGGTGTCCCGGAAACCCACCAAAGTTCCGGTGCGCCGCCGCAATGCGGAAAGTTCGGCAGCCTGTTCCGCCGCGGCCGAGTCGAACGCCACAATCCGGCCTTCGATTTCCTTCATTAACACTTCGTCCAACCCCTGCGCCAAAACTTGCCGTCGCCTGCCCACTGGCAAACTCGCCACACCAAACCGCAGCTCCATAAGAGTGATCGTGGTCGTCCAGATCGAGGATTCTGGCTGCCGGTTTAACCAGTTCAATACCGCTTGATCTGGTTTCGGGGACATGAGGGCAGACAGAACGTTGGTATCCAGCAGTATCATTCGCCGAAATCCGGTATCTGAAGCCGGAGGTCATGAATCTCCTGAATCTCACCCTTTTTAAACCCGATTTTTCTGAAGCGGGAGGCGATCCGAGTTCCAAGACCGTCGCGGCGTCGCGCTTCCTCCTTGGTCGCATCGCGAAGGATTTCACGCACCTCCTCCTCCGTGCTACGCCCGTTGCGCTGGGCGCGCCGCTGCAGCTTGGCTTTTACTTCTTTCTCAAGATTGCGGACGAGGAGTTGAGCCATCGTTCACCTCTCAGTGCATCTGGATGATGATATCATGATATCACACCTGCGGGTAAGCCAGAAGATATGAAAAATGCCGGAGGGCGAAGCGCTAGAACAGCCGGGAGACGTACTCCCGCATCTGGTGCTTCCAGTAGGGCCAGTCGTGGCCGCCCATCGGGCCCCAATTGTCTAGCGAATGGCGAATTCCCTTTCCAGCCAGAATTTCTGAGAAATGATACGTGGGGCCGGAATTTTCCCATTGGCCGGTACCGGTAGAAAGATGAATGTCGCAGGTTGATAGCTGCTGGTACATCCACGGATCGGAAAGATTGGCGATGTAGTCGACGGGATTGTTGAAATAGAAATTGTCGTCGTACATGCCGTCCATAAAATTCTTCAGGTCGTAGACGCCGGACATGGCGAAGCATCGCTTAATAACGTCGGGATGTTTGAACAGCGAATTGGCGGCATGGTAGGCCCCGAAACTCGCGCCCACGGTGGAGATTGCAATGCCCGGGGACTGGCAGTTATCCCAGATAAAGGGAACCACTTCTTCACGAAGATAGGAATCAAACACCGACTGGACATAGCTGCGATGAAACGGGTGCGCCCCTTTGTTGTAAAAGCTCATGCCATTAACGGAATTGACGCTGTAAAACTTGAGCTTGCCTCCGTCGATGAAGTCGGCGAGCGCTCCGATCATCGATTGCCCTTCGAGTTCCCATTCGTCTCCGGCGCTGGTGGGAAAGCCGATCAAAGGCGAGCCATAGTGGCCATAAACAATCACGCTGAGTTCCAGCCCCAGGCGGTGCGAATACCAGCGATGGACTTCACGTTTCATAAGTTGCAGCCTCTTGAAATAGGGGGAAGCGAAAGTATGCCAGCCGCGCCGGGCCGAAGCAACTCAGCGGCATCCGGTGGAGAGATGCGTCCGTTCAATTGCGTCCATTCAATAATGATCGCGCAGCGGGCCCGGAGGATCGGGCAAGACTCTGGCGAAATAGGCAAGCTTACGAAGCATGGACGGACTACACTTCTGAGAGTTGCCCGACACCATTTTGGAATTGTGACTTAACGCTGTTCGAGGAGAAACAATGCAGAAACGCAAACTTGGAAAAAGTACCTTGGAAGTTTCGGCTCTTGGACTCGGCTGCATGGGCATGAGCTTTGGCTACGGCCCGGCCGCCGATAAGCAGGAGATGATCTCGGTCATCAGAGCTTCCGTCGAACGGGGCGTCACATTCTTCGATACCGCCGAAGTCTACGGCCCGTTCACAAACGAAGAACTGGTAGGCGAAGCCCTTGCTCCGTTCCGCGGGAAGGTGACGATCGCCACCAAGTTCGGCTTCAAACTTGATCGGAATACCGGCAAACAGGCCGGGTTGGATAGCCGGCCAGAGCACATCAGGGAAGTCGCCGAAGCCTCGCTGAAACGCCTCCGGACCGATGTCATCGACTTGTTGTATCAGCACCGCGTTGACCCGAACGTGCCGATCGAAGACGTTGCGGGCGCGGTGAAAGAGTTGATTCAGGAAGGCAAAGTGAAGCACTTCGGCATGTCTGAAGCGGCGGCAAAGACCATCCGTCGCGCACACGCAGTTCAGCCCGTCGCCGCACTCCAGAGTGAATATTCGCTGTGGTTCCGAGAGCCCGAGGCGGAGGTGATCCCGGCGCTGGAGGAACTGGGTATCGGGTTCGTTCCATTCAGTCCGCTTGGTAAAGGCTTCCTTACGGGACAGATCAAGGAAGATACTCAGTTCGACAAAAACGATTTCCGCAACATCGTCCCACGCTTTACGCCAGAGAACCGGAAAGCGAATCAGGCGTTGGTGGAACTGCTCGGCAAATTTGCGCAACGGAAGAAAGTGACTGCTGCTCAGATCGCGCTTGCCTGGTTGCTTGCGCAGAAACCTTGGATCGTGCCGATCCCCGGCACAACCAAGCTGCATCGGCTCGAAGAAAACATCGGAGCCGTGAATGTCGAACTTTCGACGGACGAAGTGCGCGAACTGGGGGCCGCGGCCGCAAAGATCGCGGTGCAAGGTGCCCGGTACCCCGAAGAGCTGCAAAAAATGGTGGGCCGCTAAGCAAACGCAAGACCAGCGGCAAAATTGCCGTACTGCGGCAAAGCTATCATGACCAAGCTCCGCCACAATCTCGACTACGCCGCAACGCAAAAAGAGGTATAAAGAGAGCGATGAGTTGGTGCCCGTTCCCGCCACGCATCTCGTCAAACCACGATCACCGATACCGCCCACAGGAGAGCTTTCATGTCGACCGCAGCCGCGCCAAGACCGAGCCCGGAAAAAATTTTTGATGCACTGACCCGGTATCAGCAAACTTTTGCGCTGAAAGCAGGCATTGAGGTGGACCTTTTCACAGCCATCGGTGAAGGAGCCAAGGAACCCGCTGCGCTGGCCAAGCGAACGCAGACTGCGGAGCGCGGTATCCGGATTCTGGCCGATTATCTGGCGATTCAGGGATTTCTACTCAAGGAAAATGGGAAGTACTCGCTGACGCCAGATTCGGCGGTGTTTCTGGACAAACGCTCGCCGGCGTACATGGGCGCGATGGCGGAATTTCTGGTCAGCGGACAGAACCTGGACAACATGCAAATCCTTAGTGCGTCCGTGCGCAAAGGCGGAACTGCCAGCGGCATTGGCGATAACAGCAAACCGGAAGACGAGCGCTGGGTGAATTTTGCGCGGTCGATGGGGTCGATGGCGGTGCCCATGGCCGGAGTGCTGGCCCAGATGATCGCGCCGAGCAACGCACCGATCCGGGTGCTGGATATCGCGGCGGGCCACGGGATGTACGGAATCACGGTGGCGAAAATTCTGCCCAACGCGCAGGTGACCGCGCTGGATTGGCCAGCAGTGCTGGAAGTGGCCAAGGAAAACGCCAGCAAAGCCGGAATTCTCGATCGATATGCAACCCGTCACGGAAGCGCTTTCGACGCCGATCTGGGCGAAGGCTACGACTACATCTTCATCACCAATTTCCTGCATCACTTTGATCCGCCGACCAATGAAACACTATTGCGCCGTTTTCATGCGGCCCTGAAACCGGGAGGCAAGACCTTCACAGTGGAATTTGTTCCGAATCCGGATCGGGTGACGCCGCCGATGGCTGCCGCATTCAGCCTGGTCATGTTGGCGCACACCGACTCTGGCGACGCCTATACGTTTGCAGAATACGAAAAGATGCACCGCGCGGCGGGATTCAAGAGCTGCAGCTTGCATCCAGTTGCGGATTTGCCGCAGCAAGTGGTGGTCGCGGAGAAGTAGCCATGAAAAAATCCGGTCACAAGTCGTCACCCCCGAAGCCGAATTCAGACGCCTCGCTACGCGAGCATCTGGTTGCCTTGCTGAAGGGTGGGAACGCGCATGTGGCGCTGGCGGATGCCCTGCAGGATTTCCCGATCCGCAAACGGGGAGCATTTGCGCGCGGCCTTCCGCATACCGCGTGGCAATTGCTGGAGCACTTGCGAATCGCCCAGTGGGACATCCTGGAATTCAGCCGGAACGCAAAACATGTGTCGCCCGACTTCCCGGTTGGCTACTGGCCGACCACTCCGGGGCCGCCTTCGGAGCGGGCGTGGGCCAAAAGTGTGCAGAGTCTTCGCAACGATATGGCGACGATGATTCGCCTGGTTGCCAATGCAAAAATGGATTTGCACAAACCATTTCCCTGGGGTGACGGGCAAACTTTGTTGCGCGAAGCGCTGCTGCTTGCGGACCACAATGCGTACCACGCCGGCCAGCTGGTCGATTTGAAGAGATCCCTGGGAATTTGGCCGCGCGCGTAGAACCGACTGGTACCAAGCCAGATGCCTCGGTACGCCAAGGTCAGCCAGAGTGGCCTCGAAGCCACAAGCTGGCAGTTGCAAGAATTCGAAATGGCGGTAGGATGAGAGTCTGGAAATCGCCGAAAAAACGGAGGGTCTCGTGATCGCCGTCGAAAATATTTCCCTAAACGAAAATCTAGCGGCCAACAGCCGGCGCGACTTTTTGCGCGGCATGGTCGGTGCAGGAGCGTTCGTACTCGCAGCGCGATATTTGCCAGGAGAAGTTTTCGCCGCTGGCGGCCCTGCTGGCACTCCGAACGGAGTCGCGGACATCGCGCTGAAAGGTCCGCTCTCGCCAAGCGTCTATCTGGCGATCGATACCGATGGCACCGTTTACGCCATTGCGCACCGCTCCGAAATGGGCAGCGGCAGCAGGACCGCTTTGCCCCGCATCATTGCCGATGAATTGGACGCCGACTGGGCCCGCGTAAAAATCGTGCAAGCCACCGGCGATGAAAAATTCGGCGATCAGGATACTGACGGCTCGCATTCGGTGCGCGGCTCCTTCGATACGCTTCGCGAAACCGGAGCATCCGCGCGATTGATGCTGGAGCGCGCGGCGGCGCAACAGTGGGGCGTGCCGGAAGCGGAGTGCTCGACCGGTTTGCATGAAGTGGTTCACAAGAAATCCGGAAAAACCGCCAGCTACGGTTCGCTGGTTGCCGCCGCAGCCAAACTGCCAGTCCCGAAAAAAGAGGAATTGAAACTTAAGCCGCGCAGCGAATGGCGGTACATGGGCAAAGGCGTCTCCAGCTACGATTTGAAGGACATGATCACCGGCAAGGCAACGTATGGAATCGACGCGCACATGGAGGGCATGCTCTACGCCAACGTAGCGCATCCGCCGGTGTTCGGTTCCAGCGTGAAGTCGGTCGATGACAAGGCGACACTGGCAGTTGCCGGCGTGATAAAAACCGAGAGCATCGATCCTTTTAAGCCGCCCATTCTTTTTCAAGCGCACGGCGGCGTGGGCGTTCTGGCTAATAACTCCTGGGCCGCAATCCAAGGCAAGAAGAAACTAAAGATCGAATGGACTGACAGCGAACACAAATCGTATTCGTCCGATCCTTACAAAGCGGAATTGCAGGCGACTTCGCGCAAGCCGGGCAAAGTGGTGCGCGAAATCGGCAATGTGGACGAAGCGTTTGCCAAGGGCGGAAAAATTATCGAAGCCGAATATTATGCGCCGATGCTGGCGCACGCCTCCATGGAACCGCCGGCGGCGCTGGCACATTTCAAGGACGGAAAAGTGGATGTGTGGGCCGCGACGCAAAATCCGCAAGGCGCGCGGGACGCGGTCGCTGCGGCGCTTGGACTGAAAAAAGAGGACGTGACCGTAAACGTGACGCTGCTCGGCGGCGGCTTCGGGCGCAAATCGTTTCCGGACTACGCGGTGGAAGCGGCAGTCCTTTCAAAGAAATCCGGCAAGCCGGTAAAAGTGGTCTGGAGCCGCGAAGACGATCTTCAATTCGACACCTTTCACAGCGTTGCGGCGATGTATTTGAAAGCCACGCTCGGGGTAGATGGAAAACCGATGGCCTGGCTGCAGCGCAGCACCTTTCCGCCAATCGCTTCCACATTTGACGCCAGCGCTTTAACCGCCGACGCTGGAGAAATCGGGCTGGGCTGGAGCGATCTGCCTTACGCGATTCCCAATCACCGCGCGGAAAACGGCGAAGCCAAAACCCATGTCCGCATCGGATGGCTGCGCAGCGTTTGCAACGTGTTTCATGCCTACGCCGAACATTCGTTTGCCGATGAACTGGCGCACGCCGCTGGAAAAGATCCGCGCGACTACGTTTTGTCGCTGCTGGGGCCCGACCGCATCATTCCCAAAACCGAATTGGCCAAGGATTATCCGAACTACGACGGCGACTACGCGCAATACCCAATCGATACCGCGCGATTCCGCCGGGTGCTGGAAATCGCCACCGAAAAAGCCGGCTGGGGCAAACAAAAAAATGGCAACGGGTTCGGCATGGGCCTGGCGATTCATCGCAGCTTTTTGACCTACGTCGCTACCGTCGTTCAAGTGGAAATGGGCAAAGACGGAAAAGTGAAAATTGGACGCGTGGACACTGCCGTCGACGCCGGTACGATCATCAACCCGGAAATGGCCCGCCAGCAGTTTGAAGGCGCCTCAACGTTCAGCACCAGCATCGCATTCTTTGGCGAGATCACCGCCAAAGACGGTGTGATCCAGCAGACCAACTTTGACGGCTATCAAATGGCGCGCATGAACAACGCACCGCGCGAAACCCACGTTCACCTGGTGGAGAGCGATGCGCCTCCGGCGGGCATTGGTGAGCCAGGCGTTCCGCCGTTCACCCCAGCTTTGTGCAACGCGGTGTTTGCCGCCACCGGCAAACGCGTTCGCGAACTGCCCTTCAGCAAGCTCGGCCTGGCCTAGCAGCTATCTTGTAAAGCTCTGACGGGAGGGCACGGCTTCAGCCGTGCCGAAATGTGCGCGGAATATCAAGGGTTTTAACGCCTGAGGACAGGTGTTCGGTATCTCCGGTTATTATGAGATAGCTTCCAGCTACTACTGGTTCTCGTCTGCGTACTCCAGCTTGTAGAGCGGCTCCAGTCCGGTACGCTTCAATAATTCCTGCACTTCTGCCGGACTGATTCGCGGCCCGGGCCGGTGCTCGGCATTCGCAAATGAATACGCCGCCACTGCCATTACCGCGGTTTGCAGCCGCACCATCAGCGGATCCACTCGTTCGAACGAATCGATAATGGTGTGGTGGCGCGCGTCGTAGTCCTGCGGATCCACCATCAGCGAATAAATCGGCATTCCGGCGACGATAAACGTTTCCTGATCGGAATCGAAGTCCGCGTCCAACGAAACGCGATCCGCGCCAAGCGGCGCCAGCGGTTTCAACAGTGCGCGCGAAGCAGCTTCAAGGTCTTTGCGGCCATGAATTTTAAATCCGAGCGGTGGATGCGCGCCGCAATCAATATTAAAGACCGCTCGCGTGTCGTCCAATTCGGATTTGTGCCGCTCGATATAAGCGCGCGATCCATTCGATAGTTCTTCTTCACCTGAAAAGAACACAAAGCGAATCGTATGCTTCGGGCGAATCCCCAGCCGCTTGAAAACCCTAGCCGCTTCCAGAATCACCGCCACACCCGCGCCGTTATCGTTCGCTCCCTGCGCCGGATCCCAGTCATCAAAGTGCGCCGTCATCAGCACCATCTCGCGCGTATCCTCGCCCGGCAAATCCGCCACCACGTTTCGCTCGGTTCCAGGCCCGCTTGCAAAGGAATTCTGCACGTCCAGCCGTATTTTCACTGCTCCCTTCGCCAGCAATCTTCGCAACAGCGCCGCATCTTCGCTGGCGATGGATAGCACCGGCAGCGCTGCCCGCGGATAAAATCCGAACGCCGAGGTGTACACCATCCGGTCCGGCTTGTCGGACACAATCATCATCGCGGCCGCACCGGCCTTCGCCAGTTGTTTGGAAAGCACCTCTCTCGTCCCCACATAGGCCGTCGACAATCCGTTGCTTCGCAAATCCACAATCACCGCGCTGCCCTTCAGTGCGCTCAAATCGCTTACGTGCTCGCCCGCCGCCGATCCGTAGTCGCTCACCGCTACTTCAATCGGTCCCGGCGTTCCCGGCACCCAGCCGTACGATCCAATCACCAGCCCGCGCCGCGCCGGAGCAATCACTTCGCCGATCGTCGCGCCGTGCTGCCAGACCGAAGGCAATTTGTACTCTTCGGTGTGCGCGTTTTCAAATCCAGCATCCTTCAGTGTTTTCAAGATCAATTCGGCAGCTTCGCGCGAACCCCGGCTCCCCGTGATTCGCCCGCCGATGCTATCGGTGAGCGTCTGCAGAAATTCCATCGCGCCATTGCTGGTGAGCGAGTGCCCCACAATACGCGCTATCGTTTCGTCGGAGGCTTCTGCCTTGGGCGAACCAGGCGCAGTTCCCTGCGAAAGAGCTGACGCCGTACCCAGCAGAAAACACAGAAAAGAACGTATGAGAAAACGCATCGCGACCTCCGTCGACGCTGCGAACCATCTCAACACCACCGCCATCTTGTCAAGCCGCGGATAAGATGCACGGCACAGCGCGATTGAGTCGAATATGGCGAATAGGGTGATGGGACAGCTTTCCGGTAACGCGACTTACCTGGGTTTGATGGTCATTGTGATAGCCTGCCGTATGCGTTGGACATCCGAAGAAATTCTCGCAATCCTCGACCGGTGTGCTGCGGCTTTCACGTTTCCTATGTTGGACAATG
>Ga0137418_10005351_pt1 | contig 11776 bp, 7 predicted proteins | sample CZODoug3_1_2_16f_FD_122242 | JGI IMG/M metagenome (GOLD analysis project Ga0137418, IMG submission 122242) | Vadose zone soil fungal communities from Angelo Coast Range Reserve, California, USA - CZODoug3_1_2_16fungal (Hybrid Assembly) | ecosystem: Environmental > Terrestrial > Soil > Vadose... | reverse complement strand
GAACGGATCGGTCGATCCGGAGGCGAATTTCCAGATGATCTGGGAGATCGACCCCAAGGCGGCGGGCCGGCTCAACGACATCGCCAAAGCACTCAAGGGTGCTGACAGACTGATTCTCGCAACCGACCCCGATCGCGAGGGTGAAGCGATTTCATGGCATGTGCTGGAAGTCCTGAAAGAAAAGCGCGCGATCAAGGATCACAAGATCGAACGCGTGGTGTTCAACGCCATCACCAAGCAGGCGGTGACGGACGCGATGAAGCATCCGCGCCAGATCGATGGCGCGCTGGTGGACGCCTATATGGCGCGCCGCGCGCTGGATTATCTGGTCGGCTTCACGCTCTCGCCGGTGCTGTGGCGCAAATTGCCGGGCGCGCGCTCGGCGGGCCGCGTGCAGTCGGTGGCGCTGCGGCTGGTCTGCGACCGCGAACTCGAGATCGAGAAATTCGTGCCGCGGGAATATTGGTCGCTGGTCGCGACCTTGACGACGCCGCGCGGCGACGCCTTCGAGGCGCGTCTGATCGGCGCCGACGGCAAGAAGATCCAGCGACTCGACATCGGCACCGGCGCGGAAGCCGAAGACTTCAAGCAGGCGATCGAGGCCGCCAATTTTACCGTCTCGACCGTCGAAGCAAAACCGGCGCGCCGCAATCCGCAGGCGCCGTTCACCACCTCGACGCTGCAGCAGGAAGCCAGCCGCAAGATGGGTTTTGCGCCCGCCCACACCATGCGGATCGCGCAGCGGCTTTACGAAGGCATCGATATCGGCGGCGAGACCACCGGTCTCATTACCTATATGCGAACCGACGGCGTGCAGATCGACAATTCGGCGATCACGCAGGCGCGCAAGGTGATCGGGGAGGATTACGGCAACGCCTATGTGCCGGAGGCGCCGCGCCAGTACCAGACCAAGGCCAAGAACGCGCAGGAAGCGCACGAAGCCATCCGCCCAACGGATTTGTCGCGCCGTCCGGCCGAGATGCGCCGCCGTCTCGATACCGATCAGGCGCGGCTTTATGAATTGATCTGGATCCGCACCATCGCGAGCCAGATGGAATCGGCCGAACTGGAACGCACCACGGTTGATATCGCCGCCAAGGCGGGCTCCCGCGTGCTGGATTTGCGCGCCACCGGTCAGGTGGTGAAGTTCGACGGCTTCCTGGCGCTCTATCAGGAAGGGCGCGACGACGACGGCGACGATGACGACAGTCGCCGCCTCCCCGCCATGAGCGAAGGCGAAGCGCTCAAGCGCAAGGGGCTCGCCGTCACCCAGCACTTCACCGAGCCGCCGCCGCGTTTCTCGGAAGCCTCGTTGGTCAAGCGCATGGAGGAGCTCGGCATCGGCCGTCCCTCGACCTATGCCTCGATCCTGCAGGTGCTCAAGGACCGCGGCTATGTCAGGCTCGAGAAGAAACGTCTGCATGGCGAGGACAAGGGCCGCGTCGTGGTCGCGTTCCTGGAAAACTTTTTCGCCCGCTACGTCGAGTATGATTTCACCGCAGCACTGGAAGAGCAGCTCGATCGCATCTCCAACAACGAGATTTCCTGGCAGCAGGTTTTGCGGGATTTCTGGGTCGATTTCATCGGCGCCGTCAACGAGATCAAGGATCTCCGCGTTACCCAGGTGCTGGATGCGCTCGATGACATGCTGGGGCCGCACATCTATACGCCGCGCGAGGATGGCGGCGATCCCCGGCAATGTCCGACCTGCGGTACCGGCAAGCTTAACCTCAAGGCCGGAAAATTCGGCGCCTTTGTCGGCTGCACCAATTATCCCGAATGCCGCTACACCCGTCCGCTCGCCGCCGACAGCGAAGCCAGCGCCGACCGCATCCTCGGCAAGGATCCGGTGTCCGATCTCGACGTCGTGGTGAAGGCCGGACGCTTCGGTCCCTACATCCAGCTCGGCGAGCCCAAGGATTATGCCGAGGGCGAAAAGCCGAAGCGCGCCGGCATTCCGAAGAACATGTCGCCCGGCGACATCGAGCTTGATCTGGCGTTGAAACTGCTGTCGCTGCCGCGCGAGATCGGCAGGCATCCGGAGACCGGCGAGCCGATCACGGCGGGTCTTGGCCGCTTCGGCCCGTTCGTGCGCCACGAGAAAACCTATGCCAGCCTCGAGGCCGGCGACGAAGTGTTCGATATCGGGCTCAACCGGGCGGTCACGCTGATTGCCGAGAAGATTCTGAAAGGCCCGAGCGGCCGCCGCTTCGGCGCCGATCCCGGCAAGCCGTTGGGCGAGCATCCGACCCTTGGCGGCGTCGCGGTCAAGGGCGGCCGCTACGGCGCCTATGTCACGGCGGGCGGCGTCAACGCCACCATCCCCAGCGACAAGACGCAGGAGACCATCACGCTCGAAGAAGCCATCGCGCTGATCGACGAACGCGTCGCCAAGGGCGGCGGCAAGCCGAAGCGGGGCGCCAAGAAGGCCAAGCCCGCCAAGGCGGCCAAAGCAGAAAAGCCTGCCAAAGCGGATGCGAAGGCGCCCAAACCCGTTAACAAGCCCGTTGGCAAGCCTGCCAAGAAGGCGGTCGCGAAGAAATCCGCGGCGAAGCCGAAGTCCGATAGCGCCGCCGCGGCCAGCAAGGCCCGCGCGCCGGTAACGGCGACGGCCAAAACCTCTCCAGCGAAGCCTGCGCCCAAAACCGCTGCAAAGAAGAGCGCCGGCAAGGCAAGCGGATAAGTGGCGAAACAACGCGACAAGGTTTTTCCAGAGCGGGACGCCCTTGTCGCCTTCATCCGCGCGCATCCGGGAGAAGTCGGCACCCGCGAAATCGCGCGGGAGTTTGGCCTCAAGAACGCCGACCGCGTCGAGCTCAAGCGTATCCTGCGCGAACTGGCCGACGCAGGCACGATCGAAAAGCGCGGCAAGAAGATAAGCCAACCTGCCGTACTGCCCGCAACCGTGATGGCCGACATCACCGGCCGCGACAGCGACGGCGAATTGATCGCGACGCCCACCGAATGGGATGAGGTGGAAAACGGCGAAGCGCCGAAAATCCGCATCCACATTCCCAGACGTCCGCAGCCGGGCACGGCGGCAGGTGTCGGCGACCGCGCGCTGCTGCGGATCGAGAAGCTGGACGACAGCGAAGGCGCCGTCTATCGCGGCCGCGTCATCAAGGTGGTCGATCACGCCAAAACCCGCGTGCTCGGAATCTTCCGCGCCCTGCCCGATGGCGGCGGACGGCTCGTTCCGGTCGACAAGAAGCAGGTCGGCCGTGAATTGAACATCGCCAAGGCCGACAGCAACGGCGCCCAGGATGGCGATCTCGTCAGCGTCGATCTGGTGCGCTCGCGCGGTTTTGGACTGGCCTCCGGCAAGGTGAAAGAGCGGCTCGGCTCGCTCGCGAGCGAGAAGGCGGTCAGCCTGATCGCGATTCATTCCCACGAAATTCCGCAGGCCTTCTCGCCCGCGGCGTTGCGCGAGGCCGAGGAGGCCAAGCCCGCGACGCTGAAAGGACGCGAGGACTGGCGCGACCTGCCGCTGGTGACCATCGATCCACCCGATGCAAAAGACCATGACGACGCGGTGCATGCGCTAGCCGATCCCGACCCGAACAATAAAGGCGGCACCATCGTCACCGTCGCGATCGCCGATGTTGCGTTCTATGTGCGGCCCGGCTCGGCGCTCGATCGTGACGCGCTGATGCGCGGCAATTCGGTGTACTTTCCGGATCGCGTAGTGCCGATGCTGCCCGAGCGCATCTCCAACGATCTATGCTCGCTGGTGCCGGGCGAGCCGCGCGGCGCGCTGGCGGTGCGAATGGTGATCGGCAATGACGGCCGCAAGCGTTCGCACAGTTTTCATCGGATCTTGATGCGCTCGGCCGCCAAGCTGAATTACGCGCAGGCGCAGGCGGCGATCGACGGACGGCCGGATGACACCGCGGGCCCCCTGCTCGATCCGATCCTAAAACCGCTTTACGACGCCTATGCGATCGTGAAGCGCGCGCGCGACGAACGCGATCCGCTCGATCTCGACATTCCCGAACGCAAGATCCTGCTGAAATCGGACGGCACCGTGGATCGCGTGATCGTGCCGGAGCGGCTGGACGCGCACAAGCTTATTGAAGAATTTATGATTCTGGCCAATGTCGCCGCGGCCGAAATGCTTGAAAAGAAGGCGCTGCCGCTTATCTACCGGGTGCACGATGAGCCGACGCTTGAGAAGGTTCATAACCTCCAGGAATTCTTGAAAACCCTCGATCTGCCGTTCGCCAAAAGCGGCGCGTTGCGCCCCTCGCTGTTCAATCGCGTGCTGGCGCAGGTCAAGGGCCACGATTCCGAACCGCTGGTGAATGAAGTGGTGTTGCGCTCGCAAGCCCAGGCCGAATACGCCGCCGAGAATTACGGCCACTTCGGCCTGAACCTGCGGCGCTATGCGCATTTCACCTCCCCGATCCGCCGTTACGCCGATCTCGTCGTGCACCGCGCGTTGATCCGCGGCCTCGGGCTTGGCGAAGGCGCGTTGCCGGAGACCGAGACGGTGGAAACGCTGACCGAGGTCGCAGCGCAGATTTCCGTCACCGAGCGCCGCGCCATGAAGGCCGAACGCGAAACCGCCGATCGGCTGATCGCGCATTTTCTCGCCGACCGCATCGGGGCCACCTTTCAGGGCCGCATCTCCGGCGTCACCCGCGCCGGACTGTTCGTCAAGCTCAGCGATACCGGCGCCGACGGCCTGATCCCGATCCGCACCCTGGGCACTGAATATTTCAACTACGACGAGACACGCCATGCGCTGGTCGGCTCGCGCAGCGGTGCCATGCACCGGCTGGGTGACGTCGTCGACGTCCGTCTGGTAGAAGCGGCTCCGGTGGCCGGCGCGTTGCGGTTCGAACTGTTGTCGGAAGGCAGTACCGCACCGCGCGGACGCAGGCGCCCGGGCGCCAACGACACCATGAGGGCGCAGGCGAAGACGCATCCGGGCCGCAGCCCGCGCAAGAAGGATCGCAAGCCCGGCAAGGCCAAGCCCGGCAAATCGAAGAAGGGCAAATCATGGAAACCGTGAGCGCAACAAGCAAAGTCTGGACCCGGGAATCCGCACCAGCCGAAAAGCGCAACGTCTGGACCGCGCTGAAACGCGGCTTGCGCGGCCGTTGTCCTCGCTGCGGCGAAGGCAAGCTGTTTCGCGCATTCCTCAAGGTGGACGATCACTGCTCGGTTTGCGCGCAGGACTTCACGCCGCATCGTGCCGACGATCTGCCGGCCTATCTCGTCATCGTCATCGTCGGCCACATCGTGGTGCCGATGATATTGTGGATCGAGACCGACTACGCGCCTTCGGTGCCGTTGCAGCTGTCGATCTATTTGCCGCTGACGCTGATTTTGTCATTGCTGTTGCTGCAGCCGGTAAAGGGCGCCGTGGTTGGGGTGCAATGGGCGCTGCGCATGCACGGATTTGACGAGCAAAATCCGGAGAAGTAGCGTGGCGCGTTAAAACAAAAAGAAAACAGGGGTGAAATGAGCGAGACGGTAAAAGAAGAGAAGGAAGCCGATCATCACCCCTACCGCCGCCCGGTAGACGCCGCCACCCTGATCCTGGTCGATCGCACCGCCACCGCCCCAAAAGTTCTGGTCGGCAAACGCCACGACAAGGTGGTGTTCATGCCCGGCAAATTCGTCTTTCCCGGCGGGCGCGTCGACAAGACCGACAACCGCATTCCGGTTGCCGCGCCGATTCCGAAGGCGCTTGAAGCCAACCTCCTAAAGGGCAGTCCGAAGATCACGCCGTCGCGCGCCCGCTCATTGGCGGTCGCCGCGATCCGCGAGGCCTGCGAGGAAACCGGGCTCTGTCTCGGCCGCAAGAGCCACGGCGCTGCGCCGAAACTCGAGGGCGAGTGGAAACCTTTCAGCGACGCCGGATTGCTGCCGGACCCTTCCGGCCTGTTCCTGATCGCACGCGCGATCACTCCGCCGGGCCGCGTGCGGCGTTTCGATACCCGATTTTTTACGGCGGACGCTTCAACCATCGCCCATCGCGTCGAGGGCGTGATCCATGCCGAGGCCGAACTGGTGGAATTGGTTTGGGTCGAGATCGGATCGCAGCCGCTGGCCGACCTGCATCCCATGACCAAGAATGTCCTGAACGAACTCGAAAAACGTCTCGCCACCGGGCCGCTGAACCACGATGCCGAGGTGCCGTTTTTCCATTTCTACGGCGGCAGGATGCATAAGGATGTTCTGGGCGCGACGGTCTGAGCGTCGGCGCTGCCTGGGTTGATTAAGCTCGATCGGCAGGCCACCATTGACCCCGCAAGACTGACCACAGATGTCCGACCTCGCCGGTGTCGATCACGGCCGGCAACGCACCTATGGAGCACACCAGATATGCGGTTGCGCCTTCAGATATTTTATTTGATCGCCGCGATAACGGCAGGTTGGACGGGAATTGCCAACGCGACAGCGGACTCGCCAGCCGAGTCCGCTCAGGTCGATCAACTGTTCACGGAGTGGGATAAACCGGCTTCGCCGGGCTGCGCATTGGCCGTCATGAGGGATGGCCACATCATTTATGAGCGCGGCTACGGAATGGCCGATCTGGACCACGATGTGAAGATAACGCCCACCACTGTTTTTCATGTCGCGTCGATGTCAAAACAGTTTACCGCAGCATCGGTTCTGATGTTGGCACAAGAGGGCAAGTTCTCTCTGGATGATCAGGCAAGAAAATATGTGCCGGAGCTCCCGGATTTCGGGGTGCCGATCACGCTTCGGCATCTGCTGCACCATAGCAGCGGCTTGCGCGATCAGTGGGAGCTGCTGGCGATTGCCGGTTGGCGCTATTCGCTTGACTTGATCACTGATGCCGATGTTTTGGCAGTTCTGTCGCGACAGAAGACGCTTAACTTCGCGCCGGGCTCGAAATTTCTTTATTCCAACACCGGCTTCACGTTGCTGGCGCAGGCTGTAAAGCACGTCAGCGGCCAATCTTTTCGAGCGTTCACGACCAGTCGGCTATTTTTGCCGCTGGGAATGTCGCATAGCCATTTCCGGGACAACCATGCAGAAATCGTCAAGGACATGGCGTATGGCTATGCCTATCGTAACGGCAATTTTAACTTGAGCATTACGAATTTCGACACGGTAGGCGCGACCAGTCTTCTGACGACGGTCGAGGATTTGGCGCTTTGGGACGAGAATTTCTACACCGCCCGTGTTGGCGGACAGGCGTTAATCGGTCAATTGCAAGAGCGAGGATATCTCAATGACGGCACCCAGCTCAGCTACGCCGCCGGTCTCGAGATCGGAAAATATCGTGGCCTGAATATCGTCAGCCACGCCGGCGCAGATGCCGGTTATCGGGCTGATCTCATACGATTCCCGGACCAGCATTTTTCCGTTGCTCTTTTATGCAATCTGGACAGCATAAATCCGAGCGCATTGGCTCGACGGATCGCCGACATCTATCTCGCCTCCTCTCTCGGCACCACCACTCCGCCGACCGCCGTCCAGACGGCATCGCCTCAGCCAGGCAGCGAGCAGTTGAAGAAATGGACAGGACTATACGTCGATCCTGACGACAACGATCGAGTTATGCGCGTCCGCCTGATGGGCGGCAACCTTCAGAGTGGCCTCAACGCCGACGGCAGGGTTCTCGACCTCGAAGCGACGGACGACGGCCGTTTTCGCTACATCAAGGAACCACTGACAGAGCTTGTTTTCCAAGCCGGCGAAAATGGCACGCCAGCTGCGCTGACGACCTACACCAACGGAAAAATGCAGCATCGTTACTCGCGCGCGCCGTCCTATGAGCCAACCGCCGCACAGTTGCAGGAATTCGCCGGAGTGTATCGCAGCGACGAAGTAGACATGCCTCGCGAAGTTATCTTGAAGGATGGAGGGCTTCTGATTCATTCATTGAAATCAAACGACATACCATTGCTTCCCGTTGCAGCTGATCTCTTTAACGGCAGAGGCAACCGAATCCGGTTCACACGCGATGCGCAGGGTAAGGTCACCGGCGCGTGGCTCAATACCGATAGAGTGCGCAACTTTCGCTTTGAGCGCGCGCAATGAAACGACGCCGCAGGCGGACCCGGGCTGGCTGCGCCGGAATCGCGTATCAGCCGCGCGCCTCGAAATAATCGACCACGCGCCATGCCAGAATTGCAAAAATCTTCTGATGGTCGGCTGATGCCTTTCCGGTTTCGCCTCCCTATCTCCTGACAACGACAAACCAACACGGGATGGACCATGGCAAAACGTCAGTTGCGGCTCGGCGCGTTCATGCGGCCGGTCAGTATTCATACCGGCGCGTGGCGCTATCCCGGCGCATGGCCGGACGCCAATTTCAATTTTGGACATATCAAACGTCTGATCCAGAAGCTCGAAGCCGGCAAATTCGACGCCTTCTTCATGGCCGACCACCTGGCCGTGCTGAACATGCCGATCAATGCGTTAAAGCGCAGCCACACCGTCACTTCCTTCGAACCGTTCACGCTGCTGTCGGCACTGGCAGCCGCCACCGAACATATCGGGCTGATCGCGACCGGTTCGACCACCTTCGATGAGCCCTATCATGTCGCCCGCCGTTTCGCTTCCCTCGATCACATCAGCGGCGGCCGTGCGGGGTGGAACATCGTCACGACTTCCAATCCGGACGCGGCGCTGAATTTCGGGCTTGAAGACCACATGGAGCACGCCGAGCGCTACAGGCGCGCGCGCGAATTCTACGATGTGGTGACGGGCTTGTGGGATTCCTTCGCCGACGACGCCTTCGTGCGCGACGTCGAAGCGGGTCTGTATTTCGATCCCGCCAAGATGCACGTGCTGAACCACAAGGGAAAATATCTCTCGGTGCGCGGTCCCCTTAATATCGGTCGCCCGGTGCAGGGCTGGCCTGTGATCGTGCAGGCCGGCGCGTCGGATGACGGCAGGCAGCTGGCGGCGGAGACCGCGGAAGCCGTGTTCACCGGCGGCGGCAGCCTTGCCGACGGGCAAAAGCTCTATGCCGATATCAAGGGCCGCATGGACAAGCTCGGCCGCGACCGCGACCACCTGAAGATCCTGCCCGGCGCCTTCGTCGTGGTCGGCGACAGCGTCGAGGAAGCACGCGAGAAACGCGCCAGGCTGGACAGCATGGTGCATTACGACAGCGCCATCGCCTCGCTGTCGGTCCAGTTGGGGACCGATGCATCGGGCTTCGATCCCGATGGGCAGTTGCCGCCGATCCCGGAAACCAATGCCTCAAAGAGCGGCCGCCAGCGGCTGGTCGATGTCGCCGCCCGCGACAAGCTCACCGTCCGCCAGCTCGCGCAGCGCGTCGGCGGCTATGGCGGGCTGGCGTTTGTCGGCACGCCCGCGCTGATTGCCGATCAGATGGAGGAATGGCTGACGGGCTTCGGCTGCGACGGGTTCAACATCATGTTCCCGTTCCTGCCCGCAGGTCTCGACGACTTCGTCGACAAGGTGGTGCCGGAACTGCAGAAGCGCGGGATTTTCCGGCACCAGTATGAGGGGCGGACGTTGCGGGAGAATCTCGGCCTGCCGCGGCCGAAAAACCGGTTCTTTGAGGATTAATTGATCACTAGATAAGCAGACCATGACGTCCGCCGGAAAGGTGCGAGAATTGAAGCGGGCTATCGATACAATTTTTCGACCTGATCAGCGATATGACAGTCGTGATGGACCAAGCGGGTATTCTCGACCGTGTATCCATCGCTGGCCTTTGTGCGGTCAAGTTCCGAATATTTTAGAGGTAAATCCGTTCCGCATCGTCCGCATTTCCCGTCTTGCTCTCGAAATTTAAAAAGTTTCAGTTTGTTTCTTTGAGCCGGAGTGCCACGCTCGTCGTGAGTTAACTTAACCAGCAATCTGCGTCGATAGGCAAATAGTAACTCGCGATCATCGGCAGCGAGTACAAGGAGACGTTTCCTCAGCGTGTTCAGCAGCATGTCCGCCTTGGCACGCTGAACTTCGGAGAGTCTGTGATTTGCCATGGATGATTTCGGTCCCGCCCGAACAATGATCGACTATCCCAAACTCACTTCTTCTCAAAAAATTTCTTAGCTGGACCTTCGACAAATTGATTTGGCTTCCAACCTTTTCCAAGCTTCGACAAGAGAAATTCATCGCTAGCTCCGACAACTATGTCTGATCCCGCACTTAGGCTGGTCGCAACCAGAGTTGCCAGTCCTGCACTTCCAAGAGCTGCATCAATAACCACTCCAAGCCCCGCAAACGTACATATCTTTCCAAGCTTAAAAGGCAGGCGCTGCGTCCATCCAGATTTTTGGAAGACTGCACGATCATATTCCTTGATTAGAAGACCGTCATTTGGCTGCGACGCCAACCAAACCTTAAATTTCCTGGTTTCCTCCTCTTCCAAAAGCGTCAATAAATCCGATACCGTATTTTCACCGCTGTCGATTGCTTCCCGAAAGGTTCGGCCTTCAAATTCTACATCATGAAATGTGTTTATATTTGAATGTGACCTGGAAATGCGATTGGCTAAAATATCTACCCTTGCTTGCAAGATCGACGATTCGCCTGGCCCGAGCCAAACATCAGATTTTCCATCAGCGGCATATGATATTTCCTTTCGCATGGTCAACACATGCGCAAGCAAATATGCGGGATCTACGGATGAATGAGATACTGGCACGCGGCGATGATAGAATTTGTTTATTTCTTCAAAATCTAGTCCTGTAACAAATACGAATCCTGATCCGGTTTCCGCCGTCTCAACTTTGAAATCTGCCGGAAGAGCATATTCCGGCACCATCGTCGATAACCAAGCCGCTGTAGCTTGAGTCATGAATTTTACATCAAGTACGTCAAGGATTGCCTGTTTGGAGATTTCTTCCCTGAAATCGCGCTCATGAAGACGGTCTGATAAATCCCTCGCAAGCAATCGTGCCTGCTGGCTCTTCCCAAAGTTTCTTTGAAACATTTCCTCAAGTTCATCTTGAGCGGATTTTACTTTTTTGCCATCTGCCGAACCGGCCAAGGATACGCCGGTAAAATTATGCACGCGATACGGCTCGCTTATGCTAACAACTACATGATGAGTGCGCTCGTACACCAATCGAAGCGCTCCCATGTCGACGGCACGAACAATATTCTCTCCTCCAAATGATTTGGTCAGATTAACGAGCAAGCCTCCGCCCACGGCGACATCGACTCGGCCGTAATAAATTAGCGCTTCAGCTACGGTGCCTGCGTTCAAATCGCTACCGGCTATCGTCACAGCTTCAAACATGTGCAAAACCGCTCAGCACCACCATCTGCGGCGCGATCGTAGATTAGAAGACGACAACCGGAAAGTGCGAGCTCTCGCACAGCGCGTCGGCGGCTATGGCGGGCTGGCGTTTGTCGGCACGCCCGCGCTGATTGCCGATCAGATGGAGGAATGGCTGACGGGCTTCGGCTGCGACGGGTTCAACATCATGTTCCCGTTCCTGCCCGCAGGTCTCGACGACTTCGTCGACAAGGTGGTGCCGGAACTGCAGAAGCGCGGGATTTTCCGGCACCAGTATGAGGGGCGGACGTTGCGGGAGAATCTCGGCCTGCCGCGGCCGAAAAACCGGTTCTTTGAGGCCTGATAGCCCGGAATCGCGCCGGTTTTTGCCTGCAAAACCTTGACTTTGGGCTGTCAGAAGCTAGGTTGCCCGCAAATGCGCCCCCGATGGGCCGGCGCCTGATTCCCTTTATATTTGAGGTTTGTGAACATGGCCAAAGCGGTCACCATCAAGGTCAAGCTCGTTTCCTCGGCGGATACCGGCTTCTATTACGTCGCCAAGAAGAATTCGCGCACCATGACCGACAAGCT
>Ga0137418_10005350_pt1 | contig 11777 bp, 8 predicted proteins | sample CZODoug3_1_2_16f_FD_122242 | JGI IMG/M metagenome (GOLD analysis project Ga0137418, IMG submission 122242) | Vadose zone soil fungal communities from Angelo Coast Range Reserve, California, USA - CZODoug3_1_2_16fungal (Hybrid Assembly) | ecosystem: Environmental > Terrestrial > Soil > Vadose... | reverse complement strand
GCTGGGAGCTGTCATCGAGCGCCACGTCGAGCGCTCGGGCCACGCGGCCCGCAATGTCGGACTGCACCTGGAAAACGCTCGTGAGCTGCGCATCGAACGACTGCTGCCACTTGGTCGTCGGCGTCGCGCCGCTGCGCACCTGCACCAGTTCGGGGATCACGTGCACGGAGCTCGTCCCGTCGGGATGCTTTTCCCAGCGCACCGTGCCGGTGAGGAGGTACTGCGCACCTAGCTCCCGGGCGACCTGCTGGGGCGGCTTCGTGGTCTTTTTGAATGGACTCGAGCTGCCGCGCGCGATCACCTGGATGCCCGTCAGGGCGGTGAGCTTGCCGCGGACCTCATCGGTGATCCCGTCGGCGAAGTACTCATCGTCGGGGCTCCCGAGGTTCTCGAACGGCAGCACGGCGAGGAGTTTTGGCTCGGCCCCCCCTGCCCCACTTCCCCGGCTCCGGCTCCAGGCAAAGAGCACCCCGACGCCGAGCAGGAATCCGATGGTGAGCATCGCGAACAGCGGCCGACGCCGCGGCATCCCTGCGGCGGGTGATGTCGTCGTTGCAGCGGCATCGAGCGCCCGCGAGAAGTCGCCCGCGGTCGCAAAGCGATCGCCCGCCACCGGCGCGGTGGCACGTGAGACGGTCGCGGCGAGCTGGGGCGACATCCCGAGCGGTGTCGCGCCGCGCAGCAGCGGTTTGCCCGTCAGCATCTCATGCACGACGCAGCCGAGGGCGTAGATGTCGGTGCGGGCATCGATCTGGCGATCGGCCGTCTTCTGCTCGGGGCTCATGTAGTCGGGCGTCCCGATCGCCATGCCGGTGCTCGTCAGATGTTGATCCCCCCCGAGTGCGCGGGCGATCCCGAAATCGGCGACGAGCGCGTGGCGGCCGCTGAGGAGGATGTTCTCGGGCTTGATGTCGCGATGGATGATGCCGTGGCTGTGCGCGTAGTCGAGGGCGTCCGCCACCTCGCGCGTGATGCGCAGCGCTTCGTCAGGGGACAGCGCCCGTTCCTTCTCGAGGCGGGCACGCAGCGATTCCCCCTCGACGTACGGCATCGTGAACCAGAGATTGCCTGCTGCCTCGCCCGAGTCGTGCACGGACAGGATGTGCGGATGTTGCAGCCGCGCCGCGAGCATGATTTCCCGCTGGAAGCGTTCGGTGCCGAGCGCACGGGCTAGCTCGGGATGCAGCACCTTGAGGGCGACCGGGCGGTCGTGTTTCAAGTCATGCGCGAGGAAGACCGTCGCCATGCCACCGCGGCCGATTTCCTTCTCCAGACGGTAGCGCGAGGCGAGCGCGGCGCGGAGTTCGGAGACCATTGCTGTCCAATCTGACGCGCGCTATCCCTTCTTACCAGTGACCGTTCTCATCGAGGCCGCCGTTGAGTCGGTGGAAGCCGCACTCGCGGCCGCCGAGGGCGGGGCCCATCGCCTCGAGCTGTGCACCGACCTCGCCCATGGCGGCACAACGCCTGACGTACAGCTGCTGCGCGATGCTCACTCGCACGTCGTCATTCCACTGTTTGTACTAGTGCGCCCGCGGGCGGGCGATTTCGTGTACACGGACGCCGAGCATCACACGATGCTCGAGCAGATTCACCGCGCGAAAGACGCGCGCGCCCATGGCATTGTGACCGGATCACTCACCCCGGCACACGAGATCGCCGCGGACCGGACGGCGGAGCTGCTCGAGGCCGCGCGGCCGTGGACGCTGACGTTCCATCGGGCGTTCGACGTCTGCGTCGATCCAGCCGCGGCGCTCGAGCGCCTGATCGACCTCGGCGTGGACCGGGTACTCACGTCCGGTGGGGCACGGACGGCGCCGGAGGGTGCTGAGCAGATTCGCCGGCTCGTCGTTCAGGCAAAGGGACGGATCGAGATTCTCGCGGGTGGAGGGATCGACGCCAGTAATGTGGCTCGGCTCGTCGCGCTAACCGGCGTGCGCGAAGTGCATTTCAGCGTGAGGGACACGGACAAGGTGCGACGAGTGGTGCGGAGTCTTAGCGCTTGAGGAGATCGGCGACGAAGACGTCACTCTGCCGGTCCTCTACCGCGAAGTAAAGCCTCTTGCCATCCGTCGTGAAATCGTTGCGGCTCGACTGCCACGCGGGATCGTCGAACCGCACGAGCAGCCGTGCTCGGCCACCCTGGGCGCTGACGCTCCAGAAGGACGCAGCGCCACGGACGTCATGGGCCTTGAAGTAGAGTGTGCGGCCATCGGGACTCCAGCGTGCAAACCCGGCCGCTGGGATGCCGTTTCCCGGCGTCACGACCTCGCGCGCACGTCCACCCGTTGCGGGGATGACCATCAGAGGGCCGGAGACGCCAAAGTCACCAGTCTTCACGTAGGAGATTGAGCGGCCGTCCGGCGACCACTCAGGATCCAATCCCGGAGTAGCGAGCAGGACGGGGGCCAACCAGCTGCCATCGAGCCCCCGCCGCGTCACAAACACGCGCAGGGGCCGGTCCGTGTCGACGAACGCCAGCGCCTGGCCGTCGGGTGACCACACGGGATACGCTTCCTGCCCCCGAGTCTGCGTGACCTGCTCGACTGGGCCTCCGTCCAGCGGCTTCACTTCGATATCGCGCGTTCCCGTTCGCCAGGAGTGATACGCGACGAAGCGTCCGTCGGGCGAGAGATCCGGGGCGAACTCTTCGGCTGTGCTCGTGGTGAGCTGCTCCGGAGGGCCACCGGAGAGCGGCATGCGGTAGATATTCGCGTTCCCGAGCAGATCGGAGTCGTACACGAGCCAACGGCCGTCGCGGCTGACGCGCATCGATTCGATCACCTGGTTCCCGCGCGTGACCGGCGTGGAACCGGCCGTTGTTACGGGAGCGCCTGCGGGAATGGGTATCGACCAGACGTTGGAGCGCGCCGTGTAGGCCGCATAGGCCAGGCGCCGCCCATCCGCCGATACCGAGATCGAGGTAACGCCCAGGCCGGTCGACAGTCGCAGCGGCTTGCCGCGCGGCTGGCCTGAGGACGACAACGTCTCGACGTACACATCGCGCGGACCGTCGCGATTGGAGATGAAGAACAGTCGCACGCCGTCGGGCGCGAACACCGGACTCTGGTTCGACCAGGGCGGCTCGGCGACCCGTATCGGTTCACCACCGCGTACCGGAAACAGCAGAATCGAGCTCGGCGCGAGATTGCCGAACGTCGTGCCGGGCAATGTGGAGATGCTGTTCTGCGACGCGCAGACGATCCATTTGCCGCGCGGCGCCCAGTCGCACGAATGGAGGTCCTCGCCTCCGCCGATCGGCCGGGGCGTGCCGCCGTCAGTGGAAACGATGAGCAGCGTATCGGACCGGACGAAGCCGATTTCGAGCCCGTCGGGTGACCAGATAGCGGACTGCACGTTGCCCCCGCCGGGCGGCACTACTGGCTGCGACGCCCCGCCGAACGCGGATGCGACCGCGGCTCCGCCCCGCGTGAGAAACAGCAGCCGGCTGCCGTCCGGCGACCAGCGCGGATGGGTTTCGACCGCGGTCGAGTCGTCCGAGAGCGGAATCGTGCGGCCCCCGCCGCCAGCTACCGGGCGGATGAAGATGCGCATGTGACCCGCGGTCCCGGCAGCATACGCGACCAACTGGCCGTCGGGCGACAGCGCGGGCTGGATTTCGAGGCCTGGCTCCGCCGTGATCTGCTCGGAGCGCCCGATAGCGAGCGTCGGGGAAGGACGCAATAACAGGTACGCGGCGGCGAGAGCAAGGGCGGCGGCCAGCGCCATAAGCGCGACTCGCAGCCGCCGGCTCGCGGGCTCGGCGCGGTGTACGGGGACGGAGCCCTGCAGCGCAACCGCGAATGCCGCGGCGCTGGGAAACCGATCGGCCGGTGTTTTTTCGAGGGCGCGCGCGACGGCCGATTCCACCGCGGGCGGTACCGTGCCGCGGATGGCGCGCAAGGGAGTAGGGCGCTCCGTCAGGAGTTTCGAGATAATCGCCTGCGACGTCTGTCCCGTGTGCGGCGCGACGCCGGCGAGCATTTCGTACAGCACGGCGCCCAGTGCATAGACGTCGCTGCGCCCATCGAGATGGCGCTCGCCGGTCGCCTGCTCGGGGCTCATGTACTGCGGTGAGCCGAGGCTGAAGCCCGTTTCGGTCAGCCGCGGGTCGGCGGCTTCGCTGAGCGCGAGGGCGATCCCGAAATCGGCGACCATCGCTTCGCCCTCGTGCAGCAGGATGTTCTCCGGTTTGATGTCGCGATGGATGACGCCGTGGTGATGCGCGTGTTCCAGTGCACCGGCGATTTGCCGCGCAATGTTGATCGCGTCGTCGACACCGAGCTGCTTCTCGCGCAGCAGCCGCGCCCGCAGCGATTCCCCGCGGATGTAGGGCTGCACGTACCAGAGGAAGCCGTCCGATTCGCCGGAGTCGATGAGCGTGAGGATGTGCGGGTGATCGAGCCGCGCGGTGATTTTGATTTCCTTGAGGAATCGCTCCGCGCCGAGCTGCGCGGCGATCTCGGGGCGCAACACCTTGAGGGCGACCTCGCGGTCATGCTTCAGCTCGCGGGCGAGATAGACGGTGGCCATGCCGCCCGAGCCGATTTGGCGCTCGATGACGTAGCGGTCCGCGAGGGCCGCGGAGAGACGCGGCAGCATGTCGAGCATGGTGGGAAGAACGTAGCCGCCTCAAGACCCTGCAGCTACAGCGATGTCTTCTAGCGTCGGTAGGCGGGATGCGCCACGTAGGAGTCGCCGGCAGTCAGGCGTTGCACGCCGCTGCCATCACGATTCATGACGTAGAGCGCCGCGTCCAGGTGATAGCACGTCGGGTCCGGATACAGACACCAATTATGCACGGAGCTGACAAACAGAATCTTGCTCCCATCAGGCGACCACGCCGGGTTGCTTTCAAATCCCAGGTTCGCCGTCAGGTTCGTGGCCCCGGAGCCGTCCGCATTCATCGCCCAGATGTCCCCATTGCGCACGAACGCTAACGTGCCGTCTGGCGCCCACGCCGGCTCGGTGTCGAATCCGGGTTGGTTCGTCAGGTTCACCGCGCCGCTGCCGTCCGCGTTCATGACGTAGATATCGGCGTCAACCGTCGACCAGTCCCAGCGCTCGAAGGCGATCCTGGTGCCGTCAGGCGACCAGCTCGGACGCGTATTCCATCCGGACCCAGTCCCAGCGAGCGGCACGACGCTGGAGCCGTCGACGCTCGCGACATAGATGCTCACGCGGCAGTCATCGAAACACATGAGATCGCCGCTCGCGAACACGATCTTCGTCCCGTCCGGCGACCACGCGGGACTGTGGTCACAGCCGTAAGTCTCGGTGAGTCGCAGCATGCGCGATCCATCGGCGTAGACGGTGTAGATCGAGCAACCGAAAAAGTCATCGGCTCGCGTCAGCGCGAGCCTGACCCCGTCCGTAGACCAGGCCGGTTCGATAAATCCGTTCGGAATCAGTACGGTTCGCTGGGAGGCATCAGCGGCCATCACCTCGATACCACCCATGCCGTTGAACACGATCGGGAAATTGGCGATGGACGACACCGTGACCGTCACCTGGCCATGGGCCTGTCCGGCGCTCGCCGTGACTGTGGTTGCTCCCAAACCGGCACCCGTGAGCAATCCGGAATCCGAAACGGTCGCCACGGTGCGACTGTCGCTGGACCAGGTGACCGATCGATAGAAGAGTCGTTCCCCAGCTGCGCCTCTCAGGAACGCGGTGAGCGGCCGCGCCCATCCTCGCACGAGCAGCGGGTCCGCCGGTTCGACCGTGATCGCAGCCACGGGTCCAGCCGGATGGGCATGCCACGTGCCCGTCGTTTGCCCGCACAGCAGAGCACCGGCGATGGCGCTGGGCGGACTGCCCGAGACGTCGCCGCTATAATTGCAGGACGAGAAGCCGAAAGCACTCACGCTGAAGCCGAGCGTCGTATCCCTGATGACACCGTCGGTCACGAGCCCCTGCCAATCGTAGGACACGCCGGAGCACGCGTCGCCTGCCTGCGCGAAGGTCCCGCGAAAGGTCAATCTGGTCTGCACGAATCGATAGGAGCCGGCGCTCCTGCATCCAGCACTCGTTGTCTCGGCCCAGTCCCAGACGCCGTTGATGTTCGCGGGCGCGGGCGGAGGGGGAGGTGGAGGAGGAGGCGGCGGCACCGAAGCCGTGGGTTCCCACGCACAGGAGAGCGCGAATGTTAGCGCCGCGAGGTGAATCGATTTCACATTGAATCATCGCCTAAGAATCGCCGCCTCGCCAACCTTCACCATCGCCCACGGTCGTTGAAACGCCGGCTTCTATTGACACCGCCCGCACGCGTATGGTACTACTCGGCGAGCCTTCAGGAGCTACGATGCCGAACGACATGGGGACGTTTCGGGTGGACATCGAGTTGGAGAATCCGGCCAAGCCGGGCGTCAAGCGCCCACTCCGTGCTGTCCTGGTGGATACTGGTGCGGAGCTGAGTTGGGTGCCTGCCGCGGTGCTCGAATCGTTAGGGGTCGAGCGCAACAATCAGTGGCGTTTCCGCCAGGCGAACGGGACGGTGCTGGAGCGCTGGACCGGGATCGTCGTCATTACGGTGTCGGGAAAGCGAACCGGGGATGACGTGGTGTTCGGCGAGCCGGGCGACCTCACCCTGCTGGGCTCCCGCACTCTGGAAGGCCTCAACTTCCGTGTCGAGCCTGTCACGAAGCAGCTCGTCGACGCAGGGCCGGCACCGGCGGCGGTGGTCGCGGGAACTTAGAAGACGCCAATACGCAGCAGACGCAGCAGTGGCAGAGTGTTTGTGACCGTGCGCTGAAGGACCGGCTTCAGCCGACGGATCGAGCTAGTTCTCCAAGCCGCTCCCACGGAACGATGCGCCGCCATATGGCGTTGTGGGGAGCACACCCTTCCGGAGATCTCATGTCGCAGACAATTCTCGTCACGGGCGCCTCGTCGGGCATCGGACAATCGACGGCGCAGCTGCTGGCCGAGCGTGGGTTCACGGTATTCGGGACGGCACGCAAGCCTGACGCGGCAAAGCGCGCACCGTTTCCGATGCTCGCGCTCGATGTACGATCGGACGAGTCGGTCCGCGCGTGCATGGAACAGGTGATCGCAAAGGCGGGCCGGCTGGACGTGCTCGTCAACAACGCGGGGTACGCGATGATGGGCGCCGCCGAAGAGACGAGTGTCGAGGAAGCCAAGGCGCAGTTCGAGACGAACTTCTTCGGCATCGTGCGCATGGTGAATGCCGTGCTCCCGGGGATGCGGGCCGCCGCTGCCGGCAAGATCATCAACATCAGCTCGCTCGCGGGCAACACCGCGATTCCGTTCAGCGCCTTCTATTCGGCGACCAAGTTTGCCGTCGAGGGATACTCCGAATCGCTGTGGCACGAAGTCCGACCGTTTGGCATCAGCGTGAGCCTGGTCGAGCCGGGATTCGTGAACACCCCGATTGGTGAGGCTTCTCCGGGGGCCGAGCGGGAACTCCCGGCGTACAACGTCACCCGCAAGCGCATGCTCGCGAAGTTTGGCCACTCGCTGGCGGGTGGCATTCCGCCGGAGCAGGTCGCGCGCAGCGTGCTCCAGATCGTCGAGAGCAAGTCTCCGGGACTGCGTTATCGCGTGGGCGCGCGGGGGACGTGGTTGCCGCGACTCCGCAATGTCGTGCCGTGGAAGGTGTACGCGGCGGGAGTGCGGAAGACGTTCGCGGTGTAGTCCGAGCGAGGTTGCCGCTGTAGCCGTGGCAATCACGCCCCACCTGCTGCGCTCGGTCGACATTCCGTCCGCAGAATTGGCCTCCATCGCCCTGGCATCGGAGTTGCACGCGTGTCATCCATCCGATACAGGAGGAGTCCGTGAATCGCTGCCGGCCGTCCCTGGCGATCTGCGCCGCCGCCACCGTAATCACCCTCGCGATCGCTGCATGCAGCCACGACTTGCCCAACGCACCCAACGCTTCGCCACCGCCCGGCTTTGCACAGGCCTCCCACATCCACGTCATGCCGCTCATCGGACACGCCCTGCCCGGATCGACGCCAACGCCGAGTCCCACGGTGGACAACGGCATCTACTATCACGGCGGTCCGGTCATCCTCGCGCAGCGGGTCGCCGCGATCTATTGGTCCACCAAGACCATTTACGCGGGCGGGCCCGCCCCAGGCACGACCGGGCCCGGTTCGGCCGACGGCTCGCTGATCGGCTACTTCCTGAACAACCTCGGTGGCTCGCCTTATTACAATATCAACACGACCTACACCGATGGCGCGGGCACCGCTATTCAGAACAGCGTCACCTACACCCAGTTCTGGGCGTCCAACACCAACGTGCCACTGCCCATCGTGCCCGTCATCGACCTGCAGATGCAGAATCAGATCATCGCGGGCTTCACGAGCGGCCGGCTCACTTACGACCCCAGCACGCTGTACCTGATCTTCAGCGACCAGCTCGTCAATCTCGGCGGCGGCTTCGGGTCGGTGTACTGCGCCTACCACGGCAACTTCACCTGGAACGGCAACGACGTGAAATATGCCGCCATGCCGCACGACGTCGATTTCTTCGACTGCAGCGCCCTCTCGGGCTCGCCCAACAACGATGCCGCCGCCGACGCCGAGGTCAACACCCTGGCGCACGAGATTGAAGAGACCAACACCGACGAAGACCTCGATGCCTGGTATGACAACTCAGGCAACGAGAATGGCGACAAGTGCGCCTGGAACTTCGGCACGACCTACACAACGGCGAACGGCTCGACTGCGAACATGCAGATCGGCACGAAGGACTTCCTGGTGCAGCAGAACTGGGTCAACGCCAACGGCGGCGGGTGCAGGCTGAGTTGGTGACAACGCCGACAGTCGCTACACGAGAAAGCCGGGGAGCAAATGCTCTCCGGCTTTCGTGTTTCCGTGCGGCTTCAGCCGACGGACAAGGCGCGCGTGGAAGGGATCCTTCCATCGTTCGTTTGATACGTCCGAACTCATATTGTCGCGCATCGTGCTCGCGCGAGCGGCAGCACGTGCGGGGTCTCGCGTCTTGGCCTTCGGGATTACCGGGGTTCGCAGCCAACGAGGTGCTGGTGTGGCGAAACTGGTAAACGCAGTGACCTCGCAAGTCACTGGGCTAACGCCCTTGTGGGTTCGAATCCCATCACCAGCACCCTCGCTTTCACTCTTGACTCGGCCGACGGTTTCGCCGATGTTTTTCATACTTGCGAGGTCACCGCGTAGCCAGTTTCGCTACGTAAGAAAGCCGGGGAGCAAACGCTCTCCGGCTTTCGTATTTCCGTGCGTTGAAACGCCGGCTCGGCGAAGGCGGCAGCCCTTAAGGGCTGGCGTAGTGGCCGAGCCGCGGCTTCAGCCGACGGATCGAGCGAGCTCTCCTAGCTTCTCCAGCAGCTTCACCATCGCCCACGTGTCCCGCTCGCAGTAGTTGAGCAGGTCCTTTCGCACGCGATCGCGCTCTTCCGGCGCGATCTTCTGCGCCACAAACAAGAGCCGCGCGATCTCCACGCTCGCCACCATGCCGTCGACGATGACGAGATCGTCATACGTCAGCTCGGGCACGAGCGGCGTCAGCACGAACTTGAGGCTGAAGCTGCCGAGGAAGCCCGGGTGATAGACGTAGTCCTTGATGATCGGGTGCAGGTCGATCAGCTTGCTTTCCAGCTCCTCCAACTCACTGCGCAGCTCCGGCACCGCCTTTTGCAGCCCGCGGATGCGGGTCTTCTCGAACGACGTGTACATCGCGACGCGCTCGGCGCCGGCGGTCGCGGTGACCATGGCGCGCGCCAGCTCGGGCCGAGCGTCGTGCGAGCCCTCGGCGAGGAACTCGGCGTGAGTGTAGGTGCCGTCGGCCTGGCGCTCGTGGTAGCTGAACTGCGCCGCGGCCTGCTCCCAGGGGACCATGTCGGGCCAGACCGGCACCGCACGCTGAATCGTTTCGAAATCGAGGAAGCCGAGTTTCACGTTGAAGGGCTCGAGCGCCTGGGCGAGGCCCGGCTCGACGATGAGCCGGTTCTCTTTCATGGCGCGGATCTGCCGCTTTTGGGCGGGCTGGAGCTTCTGGGTCGGTGGCAGGTCCCCGATCTTGTTGACGCCGGTGAGCATGTGATCGCAGGCCTTTTTGCCGCCCACGTTGAAGAGCCGGATGATGTGGTCCGAGTCTTTGGGCCAGCAGCGATCCATGAAGGGGCACTCGTGCGGCTCGAAGCAGTTCTTGCCGATCGGCTTGTCGGGCAGCGGGCCGGCGAGCATGGCGAGCTGCGCGTCGATCTCCCAGCCGATTTTGCCGAGCAGCGGCTGGACCGCTGCGGTCACGTCGGTGCGCTCGAACAGATTGCTCAGATCGGGATAGTGGCACTCTTTGTTCAGGTGCATGATGTCCACGCCGCGCACGGCGATGCCGCTGCGGTTCAGGACGTGGACCTGCACGGCGGCGTCGGCGAGGTGCTCTTCCTTCTGCGACGACGACGATTTCACCTCGGTCATGTGAAAGCCGTCGCCCTGCCGCGTCAGGGCATCAATCGCCACGAAGGTATTGTCCGCAATGAAGCTGGCTTCGAAGATCGTTGGTGCGCCGTCGTCGATCAGCTTGCGCGTGAGCTGGATGCGCTCGTCGGTCGCGTAGTACGGCAGGTCGACCAGCACGCCGCCCGGGAAGCGATCGCGCGCCAGCTCCCCGACCTGGCGCCCCTGGTTGAACCTGTCCTCGAGGACTTTGGTCGGCTGGAGCTCGACGGCTTTCGGCTCATGGACTTTCCACCACAGCAGCTTGTGGCACTGCGTGCCGGCGGTGAAGCGGGACTTGGAGAGGTGGAGGGGCATGGATTAGACTAGGCCGCCTGGCAGACGCCCGTGAAGACCAGCCGTCGAGAACGTGACGCCGTGGCCACAGCAGGCGTCCGCAGTCGCGAAGCCCTCGCCTCTCGCGGGATCCGCCGAGGGTGCGCGGTTGTCGCCGAATTCACCGGGCGCGCCGCCGCAGAGGAAGATGGTCATGGCCGGGTCGTCCTTGTGCCTGGTGTAGAAGCGCGGGAAGAAATCCGAGCCTGATACGCGCTCTCGTATCGGCGTGCCGAGGACCTTTGCCGCGGCAAAGAGAACCTGGCTGTCGCAGGTGACGACGTCGAAGTGGGGCAGGAGCTCGTAGAACTCGCGATCTCGCTGCAGCTTCATGATCATGTCGACGTGGAGGGTGAGAAGCAGTCCATGGCGGAAGACGCCGACCAGCTCGTCCATGGTGATGTCGTCCACGTCGACGTTAAGGAGCCTGACCCGGCGTCTCATCACTTGCACCCTTCGACTTTGATAGGCGTGGCCGGCGTCGTGAGCGGAGCAGTGCCCCAGACGCACTCGATCAACTCCTTGGTCTGGCGGATGTTCCCGGCCGACGAGGCGCCAAAGACGATGGACTGGAGGCCTTCCAGGCGGCATACCCATTCGATGGCTTCATTGGGCGGAATCGCCCCCGAGGCAAGGATGGACATGGCGATCGGCCGACACCGCCGGGTCCTGAGCGCTTCGCGGTACGCATCGATGCCGCCGGTCATGCGAAAGCCGATCTTGTTGATGTTGGAACAGACGATCGGGTTCTCTACGCCGACTTGGTCGAGCGCGTCGAGGAGCATAGGCAGGTTCATGGTGATGAAGCCCGCCTCGGCCCCGTAGCGCTCCCGCACATACTTGTCGAACTCTGCGAAGACGGAGTACAGCTTCATCCCGAGCAGGAGGTCGGTGACGACGTTCTGCACGAAGATCACCGGCGTGTTGAGGCCTTCGAACCTCTTCATCTCCGCGTCCACCAGCAGCTTCATCAGGCCGTAGATGTCCTTGGTGGCCGCG
>Ga0137418_10005349_pt1 | contig 11779 bp, 10 predicted proteins | sample CZODoug3_1_2_16f_FD_122242 | JGI IMG/M metagenome (GOLD analysis project Ga0137418, IMG submission 122242) | Vadose zone soil fungal communities from Angelo Coast Range Reserve, California, USA - CZODoug3_1_2_16fungal (Hybrid Assembly) | ecosystem: Environmental > Terrestrial > Soil > Vadose... | reverse complement strand
TGCTGCGCAACATGCACCGCTGGGCCGCGCACTTGATGATCATCGCCGTGTGGCTGCACATGTTCCGCGTGTTCCTGACAGGCTCCTACAAGCGGCCGCGGGAATTCAACTGGTGCATCGGCGTTCTCCTGATGGTGCTGACGCTGCTGCTGTCGTTCACTGGATATTTGCTTCCGGACGATCAGTTGGGCTTCTGGGCCGTTACCGTGGGCACGAACATGGCTCGAGCGACGCCTTTGTTAGGAACGGAAGGTCCGTTCGGCGCGCTGCTGGGGATGACTCCGTACAACGATGTGCGTTTTGCCTTGTTAGGCGGATCGATTGTGGATGCCAACGCGCTTTTACGCGCGTACATTTGGCACTGCATTGCGATTCCGTTGATCGCGAGCATCTTCATGGCCTTGCATTTCTGGCGCGTGCGTAAGGACGGCGGAATTTCCGGCCCGGCGCCTGTGATGCTGGAATCCGAGATTAAGGAAGAGAAGGGGCATCGGCCGGTCATCTTGCGGCCGAGTGGCATGCAGTAGAGAGAGTTTGCGTGGATGGGCAATCCTGAATAAAGTTTGAAAACTAGGGACGGGGTTTGAGGCCGACATGAATTTCCACCAGATTTGGGAAATCGCTTCCGCACCGGACAATGTGCCGATTGTTGCGCTGCTGTTCCTTATCCCTTTCTATGTCTGGTACGCATTCCGGCAGGCGTTTGAGAATGACCGCTTGATCGACAAACTGTCCGCGGATCCGAAGCTCGCCAAGACCGAACACCGCAAGACGGAGCCGTGGAATCCGAAGTGGGAAAAGGAAGTCCACACGTGGCCGTACCTGCTGCGTATCGAGCTGGTGGCGGCGGTACTGGTCACCGTGCTGCTGATGGTGTGGTCGATTACGCTCAACGCGCCGCTCGAAGAGCCGTCGAATCCCAATGTGACGATGAATCCTGCGAAGGCGCCCTGGTACTTTCTCGGCCTTCAGGAAATGCTCGTCTATTTCGATCCCTGGATTGCCGGAGTGATCATGCCGACGTTCATTATCGTCGGTCTCATGATCGTCCCGTATATTGACGCCAATCCTCTCGGGAATGGCTACTACACCTACAAGCAGAGGCGCTTCGCCATTTGGACTTTCCTGTTTGGCTTCATCGGCCTGTGGGTCCTGATGATATTCATCGGCACATTCATCCGCGGCCCCGGATGGATGTGGTTCTGGCCGGGGCAGACGTGGGATGCGCAGCGCGTCGAGTTCGCCGTCAACCGAAACATGGACCAGATCTTCGGCGTCAATGGGGCCTGGATGGTCCATTTGCTGCCGGCGGCGAACGCGAGTTACGCGCCCATTTTGGCGCGCATCATCTTTGGAATTTTTCCGCTGGCGCTGTATTTTCTGGTCGCCGGATATTTTTCACACCGGCTGCTGTTGCTCACTGAATTCAGCAGAAAGATTTTCAAGCGCATGACGCTGCTGCAGATGTTTACGACCGAGTTGTTTGTTGTGCTGATGCTGAGCCTGCCGATCAAGATCCTGCTGCGGCTCGTGTTTCGCGTCAAGTACGTTTGGGTGACGCCTTGGTTCAGTATTTAGATGTGGCTCGACAGATGACGAGCCGGAATTAAAACGCGCAGGTGCGGGCTCTACTTGGAGCCCGCTAGAATAAAAGGAGGCACTGGGTGCCTGAGCTTCCTCCTGATGATCCCGTTACAACCCGGCCGATGGCCGGGCTGGTGCTGATTTCCGTATTCTTGTTGATGCTGACCGTTTCCTGGTCGCTCTACGACGAGTTCTACGGGCTGCGGCCGTGGCGCAGCTATCAGTCCGAATTCTCGAAAGTGTATTCCTCGTACCTCGGGAAGCAGTACCAGAAGCGCAAGGCCGACGAGCAGAAATTTTACGCCACGCCGGAATATCAAAAACTTTTTGCCGATGTGAAAGCGGCGCATGACGCGGCGAGAGCGCAGGATCAGCAAATCGGACAGCAGATCGATTTGCTGGACCGCCAGCGCGCCGCCATGACCGATATGTTCCAGTTGGCCCGCGGCCTGGTCGGATCGCTCACCTATCAATGGGAACAGATCGACGAAAAAAACAAGAGCGCGAAAGAATCCAAGCTGAAGGAGTTGAACGACGCCAAAGCGGTGACGTATGAGGTCGCCTGGCCGGTCGAGGGCGGGAAAATTGTCCCCACAAAATATAATTACCAACAATTAAATGATCTATTCACTTCGATCATGTCCGCGAAGGCCAAACTGGTCGCTGACCGCGGCAAAGTCGATCAGCCGGAAAAAGACGCGCAGGATAAGCTCAGCGAATACGTGAAAGAACAGCTCCCAGGCTTGGCCGCGCGCGATCTGCAAACCCTCGCCGGGAGCATGGAAAAACTCGATATCAAGCTACGGCAAGTCAACGTGAACCCGTCCGGCGCATCGATCAATAACCTCGGCGGCACCGGATTGGTCGACCGCTGCCAATCCTGCCATCTTGGAACGGATCCGCTGATCGTGCCCGTGACGATGACGGTGACGAAAGCCGACCTGGGTCTGGGCAAGAGCAAGGATGCGCCGTATGCAAGCCATCCCGATCCGGATATGATGAAATATCATTCCCTGGAAAAATTTGGCTGCTCGCCGTGCCACGGCGGGAACGGGCGCGCGCTTGACACCGTTGAAAAGGCGCACGGCCGGTACGAACACTGGCTCTGGCCGCTGAATTATCCGGAGAACTTCGAGGCCGGGTGCCAGCAGTGCCACGCCTCGGATATGGTCACTGAGCACGCTCCCGTTCTGAACCACGCAAAGAAGCTCTACCGGGAAAAGGGCTGCATCGGTTGCCATCGATTTCAGGGCTTCGACAATCAGGACGAACAACTGGTTAGCGCGCGCCAAATGATTGCGCAGCTCGAAAATCAGAAGCAGGATGACCGGCTCCAGATCGCGGAACTCAACAAGAAGGGCGACGCAGCCACCGACAACGACGCCGCGAACGCCTATTACGCGCAAGCCACGAATCTGACGGTAACAATCTCCAGCATGGACGCGCAAATCGAGGAGCTCGAGCAGCGCTCCCACAACCTGCTGCAGGAAATCAAGAAAGTCGGTCCGGATTTGAAAGAAGTCCGGATGAAGATTCACAAGGAATGGATTCCGTACTGGCTGAAGCACACGCACGAATTCCGTCCCACCACTAAAATGCCGCAGTTCCGCCTGCAGGACGACGAGATTCAGGCGATCGCGGCTTACCTCTGGCAATCCGCCATCACCGGGCCGGCGCTGGCGAAACAGACTCCGGGAAACGCCGCGCACGGCAAGGAATTGTTTGAAGCGCGCGGTTGCGAGGCCTGCCATTCGATTGGCGAAGGCCCGAATCTGGTTGGCGGTGATTTCGCGGCGAACCTTTCGAGAGTGGGGGAGAAGGACAACTACGATTATCTGGTTCGTTGGATCCTGAACCCGCGGGTTAGAACGCGCCCCTACAGTCCTTACGAAAAGAAGGACCTGGGCCCGGAGGATTACGCGAAGCACGACCTCCCGTTTGTGTTTGACCAAGATCATTCTCGAAGCCCGAACGATGGTCACGAACTTGTCGTACACCAAATGACCGTCATGCCCAGCCTGCGCCTGACGGTGGATGATGCGCGCGACATCGCCAGCTTCCTGCTCACTCAGAAGCACGCCGACGCTACGTACGAGCCGGCCGATTTCATGGATGACCCGAAGCTGAAGGCCCAGGGCAAGGGCCTCATCCAGCACTACGGCTGCGCGGGCTGCCACGAAATCTCCGGCATGGAGGACGAAGGGCGTATCGGAACGGAACTCACGAACGAAGGAAGCAAGCCGATTGAGCGGTTGGATTTTGCTCTCTACACCGAGGACGCCAAGCTGGGCATTCTTCCCGACGGCAAAAAATCGCCACGCGGCGCATGGTACGATTTGAAAGGCTTCTTCGAGAATAAGCTCACCGACCCGGCCGCATTCGACCACGGGAAATATAAGCCGGACCCGATGGACCGTCTGCGCATGCCGAAGCCGAATGTCACGAAGGAAGACATCGACGCTCTGACGACATTCCTGCTTGGCTCGACCGATCCTTCGCTGCCCCAGGAGTACATGTACAAGCCGGCGGACCAGCGCGCGGCCATCCAGAAGGGCTGGTGGATCGTCACAAAGTATAATTGCATAGGCTGCCATCAAATCGGGATCGGCCAGAAATCCGTCCTGATGGGGTTGCCGCAGTTCCAGGGAGAGAACAAACAGAACCTTCCTCCGGTGTTGACGAGCGAAGGCGCGCGTGTGAACCCCGAATGGCTGAAGGGTTTTCTTGCTAACCCTTCGCTGAGCACGACCGACGTCAACCGCAACGGCGTGCGGTCGTATCTGCAAGTCCGTATGCCGACGTTCTTTTTGTCCGACGATGAAATTCGCGCGCTGGTGCTATTCTTTGAGGCGATGTCCAGCCAGCCGCAGCCGTTTATCCCGCAGAAGATTACGCCGATTACGACGGCTGAAAAGGATATGGCGCGGCAGCTTTTCACCAGCACGGCCGCACCCTGCTTGAAGTGTCACGCAACGGGCGACCCCGCGCACGACAAGACAGCCATCGCTCCGAATTTCTTGTTCGCGAAGGAGCGTCTGCAGCCTGCCTGGACCGCAAGGTGGATCACCAACCCGGCCTTGATCGCGCCGGGCACGGCCATGCCATCGGGCTTGTTCAAACGCGATGGCGACCATTGGGTGTTCGCCGGCCCGCTCCCCGCAAGCTTCCGCGGGTACATGGGGGACCACGCCGACTTGCTGGTGCGGTATATGTTCCAATTGACTCCGGAAGAACAACGATCCCTGATGGGGCGGACGTCGTCAGGCGGATCGGGGAATTAACCGAACGGCCGATTTTGGTTGGCGCGGTTCTTGTTGAGGGAAGTTGAAATATCAGTCGCGCTGTTAGGAATGGTAGATCAGGGGATTTATCTACTGAAGTCTTTGAAATCCGTATTTTTTTGATAGGAGGAACTTTTCCGTGAAGAAAAGCAAATTGGGAATTTATTCCCTGGCAATTGGGGCTTTTGCTCTGGCCATCACCGGTTGCGGTGGGAAGAATGAGACATCGGAAGCACCGGCGCCAGCCGCAAGCGCTGCCGCCAGCAAAACACTTGATCCCGCTACCGCCGGCGAGGTCACCGGGTCGGTGAAACTCGATGGCGCGGCGCCCAAGATGAGAACGATCATCATGGCGGCAGAGCCCGCCTGCACTAAAGGGCACACCGGGCCCGTCACCAGCGAGGAAGTTGTCACGGGAGATGGCGGCGCCCTCGCCAATGTGGTGGTGTACGTCAAATCTGGGCTGGATGGATATTCGTTCCCGGTCCCGTCGACTCCAGTAAAAATTGATCAGCAGGGATGCCAATACCATCCTCACGTCGCGGGTGTTCAGGTCGGACAGACCATCGAGGTTGTGAACGATGACCAGACCACGCACAACATTCACCCCATCCCGAAGGAAAACCGCGAGTGGAACGAGTCGCAGCCGCCCGGGGCTGCCCCCATCGACAAGAATTTTGCCCGTGAGGAGGTCGCCATCCCGGTGAAGTGCAACGTCCACCCCTGGATGAAGGCGTACATGGCCGTCCTCTCCAATCCGTACTACCAAGTGACGCAGAAGGATGGCAAGTTCAACCTCAAAAACCTTCCTCCCGGCACATACACACTGGTCGCGTGGCACGAGCTCTATGGCCCCAGCGAGCAGTCCGTTACCGTTGGCCCGAAAGAGACCAAGGCCGTTACGTTTACGTTCAAGGCGACGGCGCCAGCGGGGGACTAGAGCGGGACCTTCAGGATATCTGGACCGCCGGAGGGGTGAAAGCAGCCCTCCGGCGGTTCGATGGACATGGACACTGCACCCAATCTGAATTCCGGCCTCCACAAATACGCCGTCTTCACGGCGTGCTCCACCTTTTTGCTGCTGATCGCTGGGGCACTGGTTACTTCGAACGACGCAGGGCTTTCCGTTCCTACTTGGCCGCTGGCCTGGGGGTCAGTGACTCCTCCGATGGTAGGGGGGATCGTTTATGAATGGTCTCACCGCGTGATTGCCGCTTCCGTGGGCTTCCTGACGATCATTCTGGCCGGGTGGCTATTTCGGGTCGAGAAACGCGGATGGATGCGCTGGCTTGGCCTGGCGGCCCTTGGCGGGGTAATTGCGCAAGGAATCCTTGGTGGTTTGACCGTTCGGATGTACCAACCCCCCGCAGTCTCCGCGGCGCATGCCACGTTGGCGCAACTGTTCTTTTCCACCGTTGTGGCGATCGCGTTTTTTACGAGTAGCTGGTGGCTAAGCAACATTCCCGAAATGGAAGACGCCGGATCACCGCGCGTCCGCTCCCTGACGATTTGGACCCTCGCAGCCGTCTTTCTCCAGTTAATCCTGGGCGCGGCCTTCCGCCACAAGGGGTTTGGAATTATCCCGCACCTGATTGGCGCCGTCATTGTTACAATCCTGGTTTTTATGACGGCGGGAGCGTTGAAGCGGCGCTATTCGAACGTCCAACCTTTGCGGAAGTGCGCGCGATTCCTGCACATATTGATCGGCGTGCAACTTTTGCTGGGCGCTGGGGCGTGGTGGTCCCGTGTATATGCGGCGCGCTTCCCGCAGCCAATAACGATTATGGTCACACTTACAGTCGTGCATACGGTCACGGGAGCCCTTTTGCTGGCTACCACACTAATCACGGCGCTGGTGAGCTACCGGATGCTGCGGCCGGGATCAGTCCTGGCGGATTCTTCCGCTACTTCGGAACAGGCCGCGTGATGAGAGACACCGTTGGAATGCCGGCGTCGGTGGTAGCGGAAGTCAGCCGCCCGGCGCTATTTTTGGCGCTGACCAAGCCCGATGTTTCGTTCCTGGTGGTCATGACGACAGCGGCGGGATACGCGCTCGGGACGCATGGCCCTCTGGACTGGATGCGGATGTCCCACACGGTCTTTGGGACTACTTTGATCGCCGCGGGAACGTCGGCTCTCAATCACTATATGGAACGAGACACCGACGCCTTGATGCGCCGCACGGCCTCGCGGCCTCTGCCGTCCGGGCAATTGCAGCCGCGCGAGGCGCTGTGGTTTGGCGCGAGCTTGCTCGTGGCCGGAACGCTCTATCTCTCGTTGGCGACCAACGCGCTGGCCACCTTGCTGGGAGTCCTGACGTCGGCCGCGTACCTTTGCGTATACACACCACTCAAACGCAGGACGACCTTGGCGACGCTGGTAGGAGCGTTTCCGGGCGCCGTGCCCCCGGTGATTGGATGGGCGGCGGCGCGTGGGACGATTACAGTGGACGCGGGGATACTGTACGCGGTCCTTTTCCTGTGGCAATTCCCGCACTTCGACGCCATTTCCTGGGTGTACCGGGAAGACTACCGTCGCGCGGGAATCCAGATGTTGCCCGTGGTGGACCACGAGGGGAAGCGGACGTTCCGTGAAATCCTTTTGACGGCTGCGTTGCTGGTGCCCGTCAGCCTGCTTCCGGCAGTGACGGGCCTTGCCGGGGCGCACTACTTTTTTGGGGCGCTCGTTTTGGGGATCATGCTCGTGGAAGTGTGTTTGTGGGCCGCGGCGGCGAAGAGCAACGTTCGCGCGAAATGGCTCATGCACGCGACCGTGCTTCACCTGCCGTTGCTGTTGGGACTGCTACTCTACGACAAATTTTCCCGGTAATTTTATTTTTTGGCGTGCTCCACGGCCCGGCCAGGCCGGGGCATTCATTGTAAAAGTGGAGCCCGCACCCGGCCGGGGTGACTGAGAGAGATCATGAACGGACAAGAAAATCCGGTCGAGTTGCTGGTTATCTGCGCGGTGATGCTGGTGCTCTCTATCCTCGGCATTTTGGGCGGGCTTTCGTCACGGCTGATGGGGAGTCTTGACGGCCTGCTGATGCTCGCCGTCTGTGGGATGACGGCATTGATCTTCGCTATCTTGTTATTTGTGCTGGCCAAGGGGCGAGGGTGGCTCGGCAAGGGCGGATCTGGCGGTGGTTCCGCGACGCCTGCGGGGAAATAGCGCCCACTTTTGCGGGATGTGGATAAGAATTAACACAGAGGACACGGAGGAAGGACACTGAGGGCACAGAGAATACGTGGTGAATTTGAAATTTGAGATTCTAGATTTGTAAGGAAGGCCGTGCTGGTGGAATGACTAGCGCCCAATATCCGACCGACGCCTCCGCGGCGCCCCCTAAATCCACGATTGCGAAGAAATGGTTGATCGGGATCCTGGTCCTGACGTTCGCATTCGTCCTGATGCCGTTTTTACTGTGGTATTTGACCACCTTCAGCCGGCCGCTGACCAACGCGGAACTGCGGACCTATTTCACGGACGAGGCGCATCCCCGCCGGGCGCAGCACGCCCTTTCGCAAGTCGCTGACCGCATCATGAGCCCCAATGCGGCCATACGGGAGTCGGCCAGGATCTGGTACCCGGAAGTCATCCAGTCGGCGGCTAAGGGTAGCGCCGAATTGCGTGTCACCGCCGCCTGGGTTATGGGCCAGGACAATCAATCACCGGAATTTCACACGGCGCTCCTGAAGCAATTGACGGACGCTAATCCCATGGTGCGCCGTAACGCCGCGCTTTCGCTTGTCCGGTTTGCAGATCCCGCAGGCCATGAAGTCATCGCCGGAATGCTGGCGCCCTATACGATGGCTGCGCCGCGTTCAGGGACGCTCGCCACAAGGCTGAAGCCCGGCGACGTCATCAACCCGGGAACTTTGGTCGCCCATGTCGCCGTCTCCGGAGAAAATGTGGAAATGCGTTCAGACGTGCCTGGAACGATCGCACAGTGGATTGTGCCGGACGGCGCGCAAGTCCAAGTCGGGCAACCAATACTGGTGGTCGATCCAAGTCCGGAAATGGTGTGGGAATCGCTGCGAGCGTTGTATTTGATTGGTCAAAAGGCCGACGCGCCCGCCGTAGATCGCTACGCCAGAGGGATCGAGGGCATGCCGCCGCAGATCCAGCAACAAGCGACCCGCACAGCAAAGGAAATCGCGGGGAAAAAGTGACTGGTGATCGGTGACTTGTGACTGGTGAAAAACAGACGGATCGCGGGCCAGCTAATGGGACTTAGTTGCACCAGTGACTTTCACTAAAAGGGAAGCGCCCCGTTTTCCGCCTCAAACTCCGCAAGCGGGACCATGTCGATCGCATCCCACGGGCAGCCTTCCAGGAACGCGCCATCAGGGCCTTTGCTGGTGCAGAGTTTGCATCCGATGCACAGCAGGGGGTCAACGACAATGCGGCCGAACGGGGGATGATCCTCGTCTGGCGCCCAATACATGCAGTCCGCAACGGGGCAGTACTCGACGCACGCCGGAGACCCGGCACATCCGGTGCAGCACTCATTGATGATGGCAAGAATGTGCGGCTTGCGCTTGCGCTGCGTCGTCGTGCCCGTGGACTTCGGGTCGTACTTCACTACAGACCCTGCCTTAAATTCCTCGATGCTCGGAGCGCCGTACGCCATTAAGATCCTCCACGAATGGGCCGCTATTTCCTATTCTTGCCGACGCTGAACTTGTTGTCAATCTGGGAGGTTTGAAACATTTTTGAAGTGTTTCTTATTTTGGGCGGGCTCCCCTTCGGAAGTCAGGGTAAACAAGTTGGGCCTGCTCCCTTGGTTGCCGGGCGGGGCATGGGTTGGTTAGCCCGCGGTGGCGCCTAGTTCTCTTAATTTTGCGGCGGAGCGCTTGGCTTCGTCCGTGCCGGGGTATTGGCGGACTACGGTGCGCAGCTCGCGGATTGCGGCGGCTTTTTGGCCGAGTTCCGCCAGGCAGAATCCTTTTCGCATTCTGGAGGAAGCGGTTTTGAAACTTTTCGGATAGTTCTCGACCACTTTGTTGTAGGCGTCGAGAGCCCGCTGATACTCGCCCTGCATGAAGGCGATTTCGCCTAGATAGAATTGCGCGTTGGAGGCGAGATCGGTGTCGCTATAATATTTCAGGTAGTCCTGAAATTCCTGCGCGGCCAGATCATAGTGCTTTCCATTGATATCGCGAAGACCGTTGGAATAGAGCACGTCGGCTGACGCAGGCGGTGCGGCGGAGGCCATGGGAGATGCTCCTGGTCCTCCAGAAGGTGATGGGGCTGTCGCGGCGGGATTTGCCGCAGGAGGGGGCGCGGCCATTTTGGAATCGACATTCTGGAGAGTGTTCTGAATGTCGGTGAGTTTCTGATCGAGTTTGCCCAGGCGTGCTTGCAGGTCCGCGACGTTGTCGGAGAGGCCCTGGACCTGAGTGCCCATGGTGTCCAGGCGCGCGCCGGAAGCGGCGGAAAAATCCTGAGTGTTCTTCTGGATGGAAGCCATGCTGGTGCTGAGCTTGTTGACGGAGTCAAGCGACTGCTCGATCAGCGTTCGCTGGACGGCGGCATTTTGCGTGATGGCCGTCTGCATGGCCTGCTGGCCCTGGATGAGCTGGGTTACTCCTGTTTGCAATTCAATGATTTCGCGCGCGACGGCGCCGGCCGGCGCGGGTCCCAGCAGCGCGCCGCCTAGTGCTCCCGCGAGCATGGCGGCACCGAAAAATAGAATCCAACGAGTACGCAAGATGGTCCTCCTTCGTCGAGGGCAGGGGCTCTGTATGGGTGCGGGTTCCGCGCCCTGATCAGATCGGGGCGTTCAGCGCAAAAGTAGAGCCCGCACCCGCCCTGATTACTTCGTCGACATTACAAAGTGTCCACGGCGATTCTGCTGCCAGCACTCTTCCGTGGAGGCGCTGCAGAACGGTTTTTCCTTGCCGTAGCTGACCGTTTCGATGCGGTCGGCCGTGATGCCGAGGGAAACCAGGAATTGCTTGGCTGCCGCGGCACGGCGGTCGCCCAAAGCCAGATTATACTCCGTGGAGCCGCGCTCGTCGCAGTGTCCCTCAAGGACGACTTTCACCTGCGAATTGGAGTTCAGGAACTTGGCCGTCGCTGAGAGGGCATCGCGGGCGTCAGGACGAATGTCCGCTTTGTCATAGTCGAAAAAGGCGTCTTTGACCTCCTTGTCGAACAATTCTTGCATCGTCGGTTGGTGAACGGCTGGTGGAGGAGGTGGAGGAGGCGCCACACCAACGCGCGCAGTGGCATCGGCGGAGCCGCCCGGTCCCGTCGCGGTAATCGTGTAGGTGGTGGAATTTGACGGAGTGACGCGAGTGGAGCCTTCCGCCGTCACATTGCCAACTCCCGGCGAAAGACTCAGCGAGGTTGCGTTTGTCGAAGACCAAGTCAGCGTCGCCGACTCACCGGTCTGGATTTGATTCGGAGACGCCTGCAGGGTCACAGTCGGGCGCGCAGGCGGTTCCACGGGTGGGGGTGGTGGGGGTGGTGGCGCTTGTACCACAGGCTTCTTACATGCTGCGCCGAAAAGAACCACAGCGAGCAACATGCCGAACAGGGCCCTGGTGTGAGTTCGAGTCCGCATCTTTCTTCTTCCTCCTTTAGCAATCTACCGAAGCACGGGTAGTGAGTGCAAATTCGTTGTTTGAAAAAGGTGACTGGTGACCGGGGAGCAGTGCCTGGTGACTAGTGACCGGTGACTGGTGGAAATGCCGGAGCCTCGGTTCGATATTTGTTGCAACCGCATTTTTCACAAGTCACCCTTTGCTTCCACTTAGGTCAACCTAATCACTCATCACAATTCGTTGATCACCGATCACCAGTCACTAGTCACCGCCTTACTTCGGCGACCAGTTGGGCGATTCGTTTTGGCCCTGCATGGTCAATTGCCGACCGTCGGTTCCGTCGGCAAGCATAGACCATATCTG
>Ga0137418_10005348_pt1 | contig 11780 bp, 9 predicted proteins | sample CZODoug3_1_2_16f_FD_122242 | JGI IMG/M metagenome (GOLD analysis project Ga0137418, IMG submission 122242) | Vadose zone soil fungal communities from Angelo Coast Range Reserve, California, USA - CZODoug3_1_2_16fungal (Hybrid Assembly) | ecosystem: Environmental > Terrestrial > Soil > Vadose... | reverse complement strand
CATTTCACTTGACTCCGCTTTCGGGTCTTCAAGACTGCCGGCCATGGCAAATCCGTCGCTGCCGGGTTGGCGTTTTGTTTCCTTCAATGAAACCGAGGTCGAGAAACTGCCCGGCAAGACCCACCATTGGCATTGCCGACCGGGTATGGTTCGGGACACCAACCTGATGTTCGTGCGCGCCCAATTGCCCCCGGGCGAAGCGCACAAGTTCCATTTTCATCCCAAGATGGAGGAGGTCCTCTACGTGCTCTCGGGCACGGCCGAGCAATGGGTGGAACAGGAGAAGCGCCTGATGCGACCGGGCGAATCCCTTTATCTTCCGGCTGGCATCGTCCACGGAATGTCGAACAATGGCGACTCGCGGTTGTCCGTGCTTGTTGGAATCAGTCCTCCAATTAAATCAAAGGACACCGTCACGGACACAAAATGAGCGGCCGAACAGACGAACAAAACGAGCCCGGTATGCGGGATTTTTCGCTTGATATTGAAAAGGGTGTGGCGGACGAACTCGGCCGGAAGTTCCTGGCGCTTGCCATGGAACAGCTTACGAATATTCGAGACTTACCGGTTTTCCCTAAAACTGACGCTTCTGCGCTTAAGCTGGAATTCGATCCTGTAATGCCTTTGGAGGGCGTTGACCCGCAAAAACTCCTGGTTGAATGTCAAAGCATTATCAAGGGAAGCCGGCAAAACGGCCATCCACGGTTCTTTGGATATGTAGCGTCACCTGCAACTTTTCCTGGGATTTGTGCAGACTTTCTAGCCTCGGCTCTTAATCAGAATGTGACCTCGTGGCGGTCGGCTCCTTCGGCAACCGAAATCGAACGGATTGTGATTAAGTGGTTAGGGGAGCTGACAGGGTTTGGATCCGATTGCGCGGGTATTCTGACCAGTGGCGGGTCGATGGCCAATTTGAACGCTCTGACAATGGCCCATCGGGTGAAATGCGAGGCAGATGTCAGCCGCGAGGGTATTCGAAACTCGGGCAGGACGATGACAATATTCGCAACCGATCAGACTCACCATTCAGTATTGAAGGCCGCCGACCTGATCGGGCTTGGCCGTAACCAGGTACGAATCGTTGATACAGACGATCGCTTTCGAATGGATGTACGGGCACTGCGACAGCAGATCGAAGCAGACAAAGCAGGCGGTTTTCATCCTTTTTGCATTGTTGCAACCGCGGGCACTGTGAATACGGGTGCGGTTGACCCTCTGGCCGCGATTGCCGAAATCGCTCGTGAGCACAGGATGTGGCTTCACGTAGACGGCGCTTATGGCGGGCCGGCGGCAGCGGACAAATCCAAACAGATGCTTTTCGATGGAATCGGAATTGCCGATTCGATGTCGATTGACGCCCATAAATGGCTGTACAGCCCGGTTGACTGCGGATGTCTGCTGTTTCGGGATGCCAGAGACGCCCGGCAAGCATTTAGCGAGTCGAGTGAAGTCGATTATATCAAGGTATACGAGCAGCAACAGGACGAAGCATTTGCCTTTTGGGATTACGGAATGGAACTTTCAAGGCGCTTTCGAGCATTGAAGCTATGGATGATGATGAAATACTTCGGGGTACGCAGAATCGCGGAATCGATCGCCGAAGACTGCCGGCTGGCGTCATATATGGCAGAGATAGTCCAGGCTTCCGACGACTTTGAGCTTCTTGCGCCGGTGGAATTAAGCATTTGCTGTTTCCGCTATTTGCCGCGGCAAATTCGAGAATCAGCGCACGCGAGCGGTGATAAGACGACGACAACCTTGCGGTTGAATAACCTAAACGCCGCGATCATGCATTCAATCCAGCGCGGGGGCCGCGGATATTTGTCGAATGCCAACCTCCGAGGGCAATTCGCATTGCGGGCCTGTATAGTAAATTTCAGGACGAAACGGTCGGATATCGATTTCACCCTCGACCTAGTTCGTGAAACCGCGGCAGGTCTGAATTAGGGGTATGACCCGAACGCGATTGTGCTGGAGTTTGCATGGGGGATTCAGAGCAATCGGAAAGGACAAAGAGTTTGTCAGCAGAACTTTCTTTAGAGCGTGAGATGGACACTGCGTTGAACCTGGCTCGCTCGGCCGGCGCAGCCATACTGACGTACTACGCGGAACCAGTGCGCGTAGAGAGCAAGATGGGGGTCGACCAAAAGAGCGAACCGGTAACTGTTGCGGACCATGTGGCAAACGAGTTGATTGTCGATGGAATAAAACATGAATTTCCTGATGACGGTATTCTTGCTGAGGAATCGGTCGACACTGCCCGGCGGTTGGGAAAAGATCGGGTCTGGATGATTGACCCGCTGGACGGCACGAACGGGTTTATCGCCCGCGACGGGGATTTCGCGGTCCAAATCGGACTGGTTTACAAGGGTCAGGCAGTCCTTGGGGTGGTTTACCAGCCTTTGCCGGATTTGCTGTACCGCGCGGTGACCGGTGGTGGGACATGGGTCGAGCGCAGCGGTTTCAGTGCCGAGCGTTTGCACGTTTCAGCCAAAACTGACATTTCGAGAATGAGACTGGCTGCCAGCCGCACGCATCGAAGTCCGCGAATGGATGCGGTTGTTCAGGCACTTGGCGTAACCGAGGAAGTGCGACGAGGATCAGTCGGGGTAAAGGTTGGATTGATCGTTGAACAGCAGTGTGATCTCTATGTGCACCTCTCGTCACGAACAAAACAGTGGGACACCTGTGCGCCAGAAGTGATTCTTGTCGAAGCCGGAGGCAGGTGTTCAGATCTGTTCGGGGCTCCTCTGGAATACAATACCGTAAATGTTCAGAATCTAAATGGCCTTATTGCCTCGAACGGGACAGGCCACGACCAGGTCGTCGAGATTCTTAAGCCATTATTGGTTGAGTTCGGCAGGAAGCCCGTTTAGCCTTTGCCCATTCGTCGGAGCCCCTCCGGCCGATGGGAGGTCCATTCGGATCAGAACGGAATAGCCGCCGAATGTCCGGCGCAGTGTTTTTGACATGTGCGTCGCAAATCCCTAGATTTAGTGTCAGTTGCTCGTTCTCAATCGCGGAATTCAGGCCTGTCGTGCACTCGACTGTCGGGCTTTTCAGATAACATTCTCAACTTTCGCTTTCAGTGGGCATTCGCACCAGACTTTTTCTTATCTTTCTTCTGTTCGGCATCATTCCAATGGTGGCGTTGTGTGCTGTCATCTATTTCAGTGGATCGCGCGCGGTCGAATCAGAGATGCGTCGTGACCTTACCAACGATGCGAATCATTTTGCAGGCGAGGTCGAGGGTCGAATTTCCGACCGGACGGTGTTGTTGAAGCGCCTTATAGCCTCGGGGGAATTCAAGAAGTTCCTTGCTCTGCGAATCGGCGGCGATTCCACTAAATCCGTGGCGAATGGCACCGCCACGGGCCCGGATGCTTCGTTTGCAGTGCCTGATGAACTGCGCCGCCTGATCCAGGTCTTTTTTGAAAACGGCAACGACAAATTCACGGCGTTGACTCTCTTTGGACCCTCTCGGGACCCCATTCTGGATATTCGACCTCGGAAGAGCACCACTGAGAGTTCCGGACATGACCTGAGATTTGAAACACGAAATTTCCCGCGGCACTTAATAAAACTTGATGAAAATGTCTGGGGCAGAACGCCAAGTGAAGAGATTCCAGCCGTAATCGTGCGCGAGCCCTACGGCGTGATGCTTCGATATTCGGTACCTCTGACATCAACGGATTCTTCGGGAGGCGTAGCACAGTTTGCTCTCTTGTTTGAAAGCGCTGCAGGACCGATGTTTGAGAAAGTGGGTGAAAAACAGAGCGAGGGTCAATTGGGTTCGAACTCGGGAGTTGAGAACAGAGATACGGCAACGAACTTTATCGTGCTGGATCGTGACCGGGTGATCCTTTTCGATTCAAACGTTGCGCTTCTGTTCCAAAGCGCCGATACAGCGATGCCTGCCTCGTTTGGGAAGGTGTCCAGCATGATGACCTCCGGCAAGACAGGCACGTCGCATTATGACGCAACGGGAGGCACAACGTGGGTGGCTGCGTTCAATCAAATCAAGGGGGTAGATGTTTCGGTTGCCGCGATCAAAAACCTGGATTCGGCGTTGCAGGGGACAAAACGAACCGTATGGGTTAGTTTGTTTATTGCCCTTTTTTTGGGCCTGATAATCGCGAGTCTGGTGAGTCATACAATTCGACGGACTACGCGCAGCATACAACGCGTTACCGAGGGCGCGGTTGCAATTGCGGGCGGAAAGCTTGACCAACGAATAGAAGTGACCTCCAGTGATGAAACGAAGTTGCTGGCCGAGAGTTTTAATCGGATGTCCGACCGCCTGAAAGAACAGATCGCAAGGGAGGCCGAATCAAAACAGTTCGAATCATTTATGAGACTTTCGGCAATGTTGACCCATGATCTGAAGAATGCGATATCGGGACTTTCACTGCTTGTCGGGAACATGGAGAAGCAATTTCATCGCGAAGATTTTCGTCGCGATGCGATGAGGTCGCTGATTGACTCGACAGAAAAACTGAGCGGACTTGTGGCAAAGCTCAGGGGGCCGGTGCAAAGTCTTAGCGGTGAACACCAGCGACCGCGCGCAACGGATCTCGTGCCACTGTTAAAAGCAGTTGTGGCCGCTCATGTTGTTCCGAGAAGCAATCTTTTCGATGTAAAAATGAAACTCCCCGAAGAATTGATTGCGGAAGCGGAACCAGACCGAATCGAAAAGGTGATCGAGAATTTGGTCATTAACGCTGTCGAAGCGATGGGTTCCAGGGGCGGTACACTTTCAATTGAGGCAGGAAGGACTCTGGAAGATAAGGTCTATTTCAAGATTTCGGACGGAGGAAAGGGAATGACCGAGGAATTCGTTCGAACGCGACTGTTCAGAGCATTTTCAACCACCAAGAGGGATGGAATCGGTCTTGGGCTGTATACTTCTCGCGAGATTGTCAAGGCCCACGGTGGGACAATCGAGGTCGAGAGCGCACCGAATTCTGGCACGACATTCTGTGTCGTGTTACCATCGACACCGAAAACTTAAGCCTCGGGCCGGACCCCAGCCGCTCATCAGCGGTAAAACCGACCCTGCCTCAGGTTGAACTTAACGCCAGAATTCGCGAACACTTTCTCTCTGGATCAATCTATTGATCCTTGGAGGTTGAAATCTACCTATGACTACAGAAACGGAGCCAAAATCGACGGTCCTGGTCGTTGACGATGATGCGGCTGTACGCAGCGGTCTGCATTGGCTCCTGAATGACCGCTATAAGGTTCTTGAAGCGGCCACACGAGACCAGGCTGTGGCCATGATTCGTCAGGAACGAATCGATGTTGTTTTAAGTGACTTGCGTTTGCCGCCTGCAATGGACGATATCAGCGAAGGATTGGCGATCGTTGCCGCTGCGCGAGCCTCAAAGCCACACATTCCGGTTATTGTGGTGACGGCGAGTGAGTCCAGAAATAGCGCGCTTGAGGCTGTGCGCCAGGGGGCCACGGGTTTTTTTGAGAAGCCATTCGACCGCGATGCGATTCTGCACACTGTCGCTCAAACCGTCCGCATGCGCCGGCTTGAAGAAGAAGTTCTAAGATTGCGGCTCCAACTAAATGCGTCGAGGGGGTTTGGGCACTTAATTGGCGCCAGCCCCGCGTTAGATCCTGTTCTCAAACAGGCCAGATCGGTTGCCGACACGTCGGCCACTGTCCTCTTGACAGGCGAAAATGGTACAGGCAAAGAGATGCTTGCGCGGGCGATCCACGAAGAGAGTGCGCGTGCTGCCGCAAGTTTTATTGCCGTGAGCTGTGCTGCATTACCTGAAACCTTGATCGAATCAGAGCTTTTTGGCCATGAGAAAGGTGCATTTACAGGCGCCACGCAATCCAGGCTCGGGCGCTTCGAACTTGCTGATGGCGGAACGCTATTTTTGGACGAGATTGGCGATCTGACTCAGGCTGTACAGGTAAAACTCCTTCGTGTACTTCAGGAGCGGAATTTTGAGAGAATCGGAGGTAATAAGACGATCCACGTTGATATACGTCTAATTGCCGCCAGTAACCGAGACCTCGAACAGGATGTGGAGGACGGACGGTTCAGGCGCGACCTGTTTTACCGTCTGAATGTTATCCCCTTGACCTTACCGCCGCTTCGTGCGCGTCACGAAGATATTCCGCTTCTCGCAGCGCATTTCGCCGAAAAGGCCGCGGATAAACACGGAAGGAGCCGGCCGCAGCTTGAACCGGCGCTGATTGAAGCCTTTCTCGATTACGAGTGGCCCGGGAATGTCCGCGAGCTGGAGAATTTGATCGAACGATTGGTTGTTTTGACGCGCGAGCCGCGTCTTACAACAGAATATCTGCCCGAAAAGATGTTGCGCACTTTGAAGAAACCATCCTCGGCAGGAGGGGAAACGTTCGAAGGTGCGGTGGACGGCCTAAAGAGACGTTTGGTTGAACGAGCTCTACAATCCGAAAATGGTAACAAGGTCCTGGCCGCTAAACGGCTCGGTATTAGCCGTTCATACCTTCATCGACTGATAAGTGAGTTCGGGCTGAGCTGACTGCACACCTTAGCGATTTGTCCACAAATAGCGACACCTTTAGGTGCCGCTGTCCTCAGTTGATTACATTGACCTGGTAGAGTTTATCCTTGCCGCTGCCTCCGGCAATCCAGGTTTATCGAAGGTAGTTACTACTTAGATCCCAAAAAGCGCTGTTTCTGCGGTCGTGTTGGGAAATTCGCCTAAGGACAAACGTCCATCCTTACGCGGGCGAACCTCGGGCGGCATAACTTTTGCAATTGAGAGTTCAAAAGCGCTCGGCGCCGGCAAAACCTGGCATAGAAATTCGGGTTTGCGAGAACACTCATGAAACCAAAACTGCTAATCGTCGACGACGATATTGCGATTACTCAGCAATTGTATTGGGCGTTGTTCGACTACTTTGATGTTACGACCGCCAACGACACTCAGACGGCGTTGCGGCGGCTTGCGGTGTACGAACCTGCTGTTGCGATATTGGATCTTCAACTCTCGAATATCAGCGATTCACCCGAACCCGGTCTTCAGGTGCTTGAGTTTATAAAGTGTCGCCTTCCTGAAATGAAGGTTGTCATCCTTAGTTCGTCGATTGATCAGGAGATTCGTGAAGTCTGTTTGAATGGAGGGGCCGATGAAGTCATTGCAAAACCGTTCAAGACAGACGACCTGATTTCTGCGCTGTTGCGACAGGTTCCACCGTACCCCGCGGCACTTGTAATGTGATGAATGACGGGGGCGCGCAAAAGTCTCGTGCGATTGCGTCTCTCGGGCATGGACGAACTAAAATTTATTATCTTTGCAGCTATGATCCTCGGGTATTCGGCGGTTGGTCTTGGTTTAATTATTCAGGGTTGCTACGAGGTGTTGAATCTGAGAGACATCCTTGCAAAGCGACGAAAAGCCAGTGTTTTTGAAAGGCCCGTCAATCGTAAAGCCTGGACGCGTGCAATATGGCACGAGCCGTTGACACCCGCCGTTCGAATACTTGATCAGTCGCGAAGTAATTCTGGTCTGATCGCACTTTCTTAGAATCGGTTTAGACTGGAAACGCGCTGACTGTAGCTTACTTTTACTTAGCTTTTGATTGCACCGCAGACGTGGACCCCATCCCACTCGCGGAGCCGGAAAGCCCTCGCACCCTAAAAAGACTCCTGCCTTGAGTCGCGGGGGCTTTCCATTGAAACCTATAAACAAAATTTCAACAAGCCTGATAAACAAACACTTCTCGCATTCCCGCGAGGAAGCTTAGGGACGCCAGTTCTTTCGCCGTTTGCGCTTTCCTCCAATTTCCACAAATTACGAAGAAGCTTGTTGTTTCGGGCGGGAGCTGACTCGGTTGCTCCACTGCGAGGCTGTCAGATTCGCTCAGGGCTCGACAGTGTCGTATAATTTCAGTCTCGTGAGACCTGTTCGAGTCAAAACCCGACTTTTGTCCTGGGGCCAAAGTATCCCTTCCTGGCCGTGCCTTCAATTGTGGATGTTCTTATGAAATTTCTTCACCTCGCGGACATTCATTTGGGCTGTCGCCGATATAATCTTGATGAACGAACCCGGGATTTCTTTCGGGCCTGGTACGACATCATTGTTAAACATGCTATCCCTGAGAAAGTTGATTTTGTTCTGATTGCCGGAGATTTTTTTGACCGCCGTAACATCGATCCCCAGGCGATGAATCATGCGATAGCAGGTCTTGAAGTGTTGCGGGAGGCCGGCATCCCGGTGGTCGCGATCGAGGGCAATCACGACCAAAGGGATGCTGTTTCGGAATTCAGCTGGATGAGGTCGCTCTCTTCCTGGGGATACTTGAAGTTGCTTGAACCAATCCATAGCGGCGGCGGTTTGCCCGACCTCGAGCCCTGGGATGAAAACGAACGGACAGGTTCGTACATTGACATTGCGAATGCCCGCATCTTTGGCTCGCTATGGTATGGAGCCAGCGCCAGTGCAGCCATTCCTCTGCTGGCGGAAGCGCTGCGCGGCGCGACTGTTGACGGCCGTTTTAATATTTTGATGCTTCATACCGATGTTGAAGGCCAGACGAACCGTCCTATTCCCGCGTTGCCGATTGCAAAGCTAAAAGAACTGAAGGGCTTAACCCATTACGTTGCACTTGGCCACACTCACAAACGTTTTGAAATAGAAAATTGGGCTTTTAATCCCGGAGCACTGGAACCGACCTCGATTGATGAATACAAGGACGAGCGCGGAGCCTATATTGTGGAGGTCAGCAACAGTTTCGAGGTCAAAGTTTCGCACCTACGCGATTACGTTCAACGCCCGTTCCAGCGCGTGTCATTTGACGTTTCCGGCGTTGAGGACACGGCTTCTGTGTTAGCAGGAGTGTTGCAAACTGTAAAGCGCGAAGTGCGGCCATACGACAGCACAGGGGACGACCCTGCTCCGATTGTCGAAATAATGCTTCGAGGACATCTTGGCTTCAAGAATTCCCTGTTGCAGGTTAATCGAATGCGCGACGAGGCACGGAGCTTGACCGGCGCGCTGCATGTAATGATTCGCAACCAGAGTGTACCTGTTGAGTATGCGGTCGCGGCAGATATGGAGCTCCAGGCGCCCAGGCGTGAACGGGAACGCAGGATTCTTGAGGACTTGATTTTTCGAGACAACCGATTCAAGGCGCGAGCAAAGGAGTTCGCTGACCTCGTTATGGAATCCAAGCGCCTGGCCCTGGCAAACGAATCGCCGGCCAGGATCGTGGAATTAATTGAACAAAAACTGGACTGGGCGGGCGATAATCCTGGGGTAAAAAGCGAGCCGACTGAATCGGCTGCCACCCCAGACGCGTTAAGCGCAATCGAACGTAACGCGTCAACTTAGAACGTTGGTATCGCCCCTCCCGAGGTTATTTGCACTCAATATTTGATATTTGCTTCCAATGACTTTTGAACGCCTGAAAACTATCGACCAATTGCCCCTTTTCCCACTCCCTGTTGTCCTGTTCCCTGGCGTGCCTCTGCCGTTGTTGATTTTCGAACCGCGCTACCGACAACTACTTGCTGATATCAGCGTCGGAAACAGACTTTTCGGGCTCTCCTTTTTTGATCCGGAGAGTTCGTCGACGGATTTGCCGCCGATTGGTCATGTTGGGTGTGTGGCGGAGGTTACCGAGGTTCAGCCCCTGCCCGATGGTCGTTCGAATATTATGACGGTCGGGGTCATTCGATATCACCTCGACTCCTATGTTGACCGGGGAGATCCTTATCTGGTTGGAAATGTTACCTGTTTTGAAGATGAACCCGGCGACGAGCAGGAGTTGCGCCGGAGTGCCGAAATTGCCGCTGAAACGTTTTTGAGAATTGCACGGGCAGTTCGCACGATCAGCGGTGGTCAAACAGTCCTGCCGGAAATGCCGGTCGATTCACCCGAACGACTTTCGTTTTTGATAGCAGGTGCGATGGACGTGGAAAACGAAATGAAGCTGGAGTTGCTTGAAATGCGATCGACTGCCATGCGACTCGAAAGATTAATGGAACTTCTCTCACGTGCCGTTGGAGACTACGAAGAGCGCGCACGTATTCACGTAGTTGCAAAAAGTAATGGTCACGGGGGAAAGAAGATAATACAGTGATGATAAGTTCCCGCCCCACAGATGAATCTTTGATGGACGGCGTTCGGGTACGAGTCCTCTTTTTCGGTGCTGCAAAAGAGATTGCAGGCGAGGATGAGGTTGTACTTAAGATTTCGACACCTGCCACGGTATCTTCTGCGTTCGAGGATGTTATTGCTTCGTTCCCACAGTTGCGTGAAAAGTTTGGTCGCAGCCTGCTGTTTGCGGTAAACCAGGAGTATAAAACAGCCGATACGCCGGTGAATTCCGGTGACGAGTTGGCGGTTTTTCCGCCGGTGAGTGGTGGTTCGACTGAGGTACACCCTTCGGATTTCTTTGAGTTGACAACTGAGGTCATCGACGTCGGCAGCACTGCCCGCCGTGTGGTGCGAAATGAATGCGGCGCGACTGTTTCGCTTGATGGATACGTTCGAGAGATGACGAAGGGCAGGAAAACACTCTACCTGATTTATGAAGCCTACGCGCCAATGGCGTTGAAGGAGATGCGCAGACTAGGGGAGGAAGCTCACCGACGTTTTGACATAACGCATATCGGTATTGTGCACAGAACGGGCCGTCTGGAGATCGGTGAAACCAGCGTAGTAATTTCAGTCGGCGCCCCGCATCGTGGAGCGGCGTTTGAGGCCTGTGAATGGGCGATCAAAGAGTTGAAACGAACGGTACCCATCTGGAAGAAAGAGTTTTACGAAGATGGGGAAGTTTGGGTTGAGGGCGAAAATTCGCGCATATAGCCCGAACCGGATTGAAACGGCTGATTTCAGCCTTGACCCTCAACCAATAGCGTAGAAGTTGCGGCGATCGAGCGACGCACAAATATCAAAATTGATCGAATTTGTAGGCTTTCGGGGCGGTTGTTCATCCGTTTCGGTGCTATTCCGCGTCGGTTTATCACTAAATTACAATTGTCGGTTCTGCAAGTAATCTCTGGTTGTGTCATCTCGTATGCTTCGCCCAGAGCAGAGTCAATTAATGGAAACCGAGCCGACGTATGCGGCATAGACAGGTTTGGTAGGTTTCTCCGCGGAAACGAATTCAGCGCCTGTGGCGATAGCCGCTGCCAGATGAAGCGAGTCTATTGTACCGAGGCCATACCGACAGGCCAGATCATATGCAGGTTGGATAATTGCTGAAAGCTCAATCCAGGTACCGACTCCTCGGAAATATCGATCATAAAAGGCAAGCTCCCTATTCCGTTTGAAGTATGTGGGAATGGGCATGACTTCCAGCTCAAGGAATCGAGTCGCGACGAATTCGCGATCAGGGTCAGCGAGTCGCCCGCCTGGTAGCTGTCGAGCTTGTAGGGTCCGTTGCCGATGCCGAGATCCTCTTTGAAATAGCCGCTGGCCCATGCGTGTCCCGCGCGCTTCTGGCTTTCCACGGCAAACGCGTCGACATCGTCGCGCGAGAATCCGTCAAGGGTTGCGATGAGGTCGGCGGAAATGCCTTGCGGCACGAAATAGGCAGGGATCGCGATGGACGGATCTTCCGGCCACGCGCCGCCCGAGGAACCGATCGTCACGCGGCTCATTGCTTCCACGCCGCCGCCAATGGCCAACTCCGATTGGCCCGCCATGATCTGACCGGCGGCCATGTTGCAGGCTTCAAGGCCACTGGCGCAGAAACGGTTGACCTGAACGCCCGGCACGTTTTCCGCATAGCCGGCCTTCAGGACCGCCGCACGGGCGATATCG